>JAAUYB010176925.1_pt1 | contig 42552 bp, 29 predicted proteins | sample 7278071 | NCBI WGS metagenome assembly JAAUYB01 (sample SAMN14350121, study PRJNA611818) | marine sediment metagenome | isolation source: surface marine sediment (1.8m) | place: French Polynesia: Moorea | collected 2018-08 | reverse complement strand
GATGGATCTTCTAAGAATTGCTTCCGGGTTTTGACACGCCTGAGAATGCCACGTTGGTGCTTTTTTCCAAGCTCTTCCTCTGTGACCGACAAGTTGCATTCATCAATCACCAGATAGGTATCGATTTCCGACTCTGTCCAACCCAGCAGATCCGCATAGCGCTTATCGTGGCTGATATCCTTCAGGTTGTTCATTTCGGAAAAGATGGAGACCCGCGCAAAGCGGGTGATACCCGTGATGAACACCATGCGTATCTGGGCATCGGAACTCTTCAATACTCCGAAGAACTTCCTCAGAACATCCCGGCATTTGTCCGCTGTATCCGGGTCGCCTATATGCTCGATAATCGGCTTGTCGTATTCATCGATAAGGATGACGACCTGACCTTTTTTGCTGACGGCGCGCAATAAATCCTGAAGTCGAATAGGAAGTGACGTTTCCGGGGGAAGCGTTACCTGATGAGCCTCGGCCATTCTGTCCAAAATATCGAGCAAACCCCTGGTCAGGTCCAGTTCGTCATCGTGGGGAACCCTGGCGAAATCGAAGCTCAAAACGGGATGCTTGGGAAAAGCATAGCCGCTCTTATGGATCGCCAGTCCTTCAAACAGATCCGCATCACCATCGAACAAAGAGGCAAGAGTCGATACCAAAAGAGACTTTCCGAAACGCCTGGGCCGCGAAAATAAATAATATCCTTTGCCGGGCCTCACCAATTCGTGAATGCGTTCGGTCTTGTCCACATACACGAAGTCGTTCGTGCGAATGTCCCGAAATGTTTGGATGCCGATCGGCAGAAAAGCCATTGCCTCCACCTACAAGATCTCCCACCCATTCTAGCAGCAAACCCCGATCATTCAGTGGCAACCGTAAAAGATCAGTTCACACAGTGGTAACCGTAAAAGATCAGTTCACATCGGCCGCGGCAGTTTGGAAGGGCAGGGTCAGGGTGACGCATAGACCGCCGGTTGGTAAGTTGACCAGTTCCATGCGCGCCTTTTCGCCGTAGAGGGTTTGCAACCTGGCCTTGGTATTGGTCAGGCCGGTGCCGCGTTGCATGCAGGTTTCCGGGTCGGCATCCAGGCCCGGTCCGTTATCGCGAACCGACAGCACCAGTGAATCGGCGCGTCTTTTTGCTGTCACCTGGATCTCGGCCGGGCGGCCGGGTCCCGTTTGCAGGTGTTTGATCGCGTTTTCTACCAGCGGCTGCGTGATCAGGTTGGGGACCAGCGCCGCCTCGGCCTCCACGTCGGTTTCCAGGTCTACCACAAGGTTTTCTTCATAGCGGCCCTTCATGATTTCCAAGTACAGAACCAGGAACTCGCGCTCTTTGTTCAGGGGTACGACCGGGTTGCCGGAACCTTCCAAGGCCAGGCGTAGCAAGCGGCTGAGATCGGCGATCATCTTGTCGGCCCGGTCCACGTCCTCGTACATCAGCGAGGAAACCGCGTTGAGCGTGTTGAACAGGAAGTGGGGATGCAGTTGGGCTTCCAGGGTTTGCAGCCTGGCTTGAACCAGTTGCGTTTCCAGTTGGGACGACTTCAACTCGAGTTCGGCGCGTTCCTTTTCCTTGCGGCGTTCGGCCAGGTAGTTCCGCCAGGCGTGGACGATACCCAGGCCGATCCCATAGCCCATGATTTGCTTTTGGTATTCCATCAGGTAACTTTCGATCCAGTCGACCGTATAGGCCTGATTCATCAGTTTGAAAAGCGCAATGCGCACTCCGTACATCAAGGTGGTATGCAGGAACCCGAAGAGGCAGGCCAGCAGGAAGTGCTGCAACGTTCGCCTGACCCAGTTGGAGGTCGTGAAAGGCAGACGTTGCATGAGCGGTACAAAGACGGGCAACAGGCAAAAGACCGTCCAATAACCCGTCAATTCGTACAGGAGCGCGGTGGGATAGTCGTAATTGCCCCTGGCTATATCCTCGGCGTGGACACTGTAGGAGAACAAAACACCGGCCGCCGTAAAAGCCAGGAATAGATATCCCCAGGATTTCAGAGTCAGGCGGTCGGCGTTGGTTTCCATGGCTGTATCCTAAGTTCGGGCGAGGGAATCGGCGGCGGGTACCCCGGCGTTTGCTTGCGGGGCTGCTTTGGCAACGGGTTTCATACCGAACATGCGTCGAGTCAGGTTGGTTTGCCGCACCAGCATGGTCAAACCGATGCTGACGGCAAACGATGCGACCGAGATGAATATGAAACCGGTAGTGATACCCCATCCCCACTGTAGCACAACATAGCCGATCACGATGATCACCGCCTGATGCCAGATGTAGAAGGGGTAGACCGATTCGTTGGCCCAAGGCAGGTATTTGTTCGAGAAAGCCAGGTAGCGGCGGCCGTAGCCAAGGACGGCCAATACGGTGAACCAGGCCACGCACATTCCGGTCAGGTCGCGCAGGTGATCGTAACGGATCCAGATCACATCGCGGTAATGGTAGATGACATGATAGGAAAAGAAGCGCAGGGCTGTTGCGGCCAGGGTCCAATAGAGGAACGTGCGGCGCTGATCCAGGATGATCTTCCAGTAGCGGTTGTCGGTGCAAATGATGTAGCCGAATACGAAGAACAGGCCGTAGTAGGTGAACCAGGCCCAATCGTTATACAGCGCGTGGGTTTGATCCGGCCAGATGGGTCGCAGTAACGCCTGACTCAAAATAATCGGCAGGACCAGGAACATAAGGTAGCCGCGCTTTTGGAAGAAGGGTATCAGACGATCGTTCCACTTCTTGCCGCCTTCGCCGCGCCAGTAGAAGAACAGGGGAATGCAGATCAGCGAATAGATGTAGAGATAAACAACGAACCAGAGGTGATGCCACGAGAAGTTACCCTCGGGATAAACGCCGTTGGTGAAGAACTGGGGCAGGAAGCTGATAAAGGAATCGTATTGGGCGATTTTCTCGATATAGACCTGCACGGGGATCACAATGGGAATGGTGCACAACAGGGGGATCAGCAGGCGTCGCGTGCGTTCGGAGGCATAGCGTTTCCTGGTGCGGTAGCGCAGGGCGAAGCAGGTACCGGCGCCCGAGATGAAAAACAGTAGCGGCATGCGCCAGTAGTGGGACCACATGGTGAACTGGTCGATTACCAGGCTCCGCTCGGGGTTGTTGATATGCCAGTCCGACAGGTTATAGATCATGGCGACGTGGAAGAACAACAGGATGACGATGGCAATGATGCGCAGCCAATCCAATTCGTGCATGCGTACCTTATTCATGTTGAAAACCTCCAGGGTTTGTTTCAATCAACCTCTCATAATGAAAGATACGGGAGGAATCGCCCCGGGTCGAAGTCATTGGCACGAACCGCGAAAAGATGGGCATGAACGGCGGAAACAAGGCATGAAAGGGTTGGTCAATACCGTGAAATCCACAGGCTGGGATTGCCGGCCAGAGCCGATTCCACGGCGGTACGCACCGCCTGATCGCTGTCTTCCCGATAGCGTTCCAGGAACAGGTGGTTGGCCGGATCATCGGCCAGCGCGCGAACGGCGGTACAGCGCAGAGAGCTTTTCCAACGGGCGATACCCATCTTATGATCGTCGACCACGTGGTGCAGCAGATCGCGGGCCTTGTCGTCGTCCATGCGGCCCAAGGCCGTCAGGGCCTTGATGCGCAGCTTCAACAGACCGTGCCCGCGCACCAACTTGATCAGTGCGGGAGCATAGGCTTTGACGCGCCCGGCCTCGATGCTGTGCAGGTAGCGGGTGACATCTTCCGGGTTGCCGTTGTTCAGCAGCATGATGCCGCGCTCAACGCAGTCGTCCTCGTCCATGGAGAAAAGACAGCGCTCCAACAGTTGTCGCACCTTGGGGTGTAATTCGTTGTCCCACATTTGCAACAGGGGTTCGGCCAGGCCCGCCGGCGGGTCTGTAGCCAGGATGAATAAGAGATTGCGTTTCACATACCAGGGAGCGCCGTCGGCCAAAGCCATACGCAGCCGGCGCAGAATATCGGGATAGACCTTCTTGCCCGGTCTCATAAGCGCATCCAACAGTAGTTTGCGCTTGTACTTGTCTTCCGAAGCATACAGGGCTTCCAGCAGGTAATCGGCAATGGAAGGCGCTTTTTCCAAAAAACTCGTCAGGTAGGGCCGCAGTTCGGGGTCCACGCGGCCCGCCGTCAAGAGGGCTTCCAGGTAATGCGGTTCCAGCAGCAGGCTCAATTTCTTATCGATGTAGTCTTCCCAATTGGGCCTTTTCTCCTTCAGGGCAACCAACGCGGTCAGGCCGAAGACTACCGGCTTGAAATTGCGGTCGCGGAAGAAGTTCAGCACGCGCCCGAAGGTTTCCAGGTGGATCTGGATCAGGTCGTCCTCGTTGCACATAACCAGTTCTTTGGCCATGGACTTGATCACGGAATAGAGAAGTTGGTCATTGCGCTTCTCGATCAGGGCGTCGACCACGACGCGGTAGCAGGCATAGGCGCGGCTGCGTTCGTCGCGATCCTCGTTGGCCAGTAGGAAATGCATATCGCGCAGAATGTTGGTCACGCGCGGGTAGTTCTTTTGCCGCAATAGATCGTGAATACCGCGGGAAAGATCCTCGCGAGCCTTTTCCGAAAGGGCCAGTTCCGGTTCCTTCTCCACGGGAGCGGCCAGGGGAATGGGGCGTTCCTCATTGAAGGTTGTCTCGATGTCGTTAAAGCTGTCTTCCAACGATGGCGGATTGACGGAGATGCGGGTAATGCTTGCGCTGACCATCATTTGACGGGCAACCGAGACATCGTGGAACCGTTCCGGAGTTTCGTGGAGCACGCCCAGCAGGCACTTGAGGTCCAGTTCGGAAAAGCCGTCGGAGAGACGGATCTCGTAGATACGACGGGCGGTGCAGATATCGTACAGCCACTTGACCACGGGTTCCCGGTTTTGAATGGGTTCCAGGTAGTAGCCGTTGAAGGAGAAGATCTGACCTTCCAGGCGGATAACGATCTCCTGCACCTCGATCAGCCATTCGTGGGCCAGTTCCCTGAAGCTGGAGAGGTTCCGGGCGATCATGTTGTCACCGACGGAATAGCGTTTCATGGCATGGCTGCATGAACGCAAGCTTTTCAGCAATGCGACGGCAATTCTAAGGTCCACGAATACCTCCCGTAAATGATTGTCAGTAGGTTCGACCAAGGTAACCGCCCAGCCGACCGTCATCGGCGCCTGTCAAACAAAAAGCTACGAGTTCGTTCCCGGTCATCAGAGCATGCGCGGCGCCGTCGGGCGCGACGCGTAACGCTTTGACGTGGGGTGCAATAGTAAAGTCTTCGGTTGCGACGACCGCGCCCTGAGCGTCGTACCAGGTCAGCGTCACGTCCGTGGGTTCCGCCCCGGTGTTGACCACGGCCAGGCCGGTCCAGTTGCCGCCGCCGTTACGCACCAGGGGAAAGGCGAGTTGGTCCAGGGCTTCGCCGGGCAGGCCGAAACCGCTGATGCTGCCGCCCTCGGAATTGACCGAACCCACCAACTCCAGGCCGGACATGGGCTGATCGGGGATGATCTCGATCCAGGAAACCTCCACGCCGTTGAAGCGAGCATCGCCGATCACGCCGATATCGTTGGCGCCCGCGGGAATGACAAAAGTTTCTTCAGCAACCACGGTTCCATCTTCACCGTAACCGCGCATCAACACGTTGACGTCCGTATCGTAGGGATTGGCCAGGGAATAGCCGGTCCAGAAACTGGCGGTATCGGCGGCAACGTGGGGCAGGAACAGCTTTTCGTGGCCGGTCTTGCTGTTGACGATGCGATGGGCGTTGACCCAGGCGCCGCCCGTGCCGGTGTTGCGGTCAAAAGCCAGGAACCCGTTGAGCGGCCGATTGGCGACAAGCCGCGCCCAGGAGGAGGCTGCACCGGCTTCGGCTTCCAACATGGCCTGATGCGTGCCGGCCTCGTAAAAGACAGATTCGTTGCCGTCCTGACGTTGCCAGGTTAAAGTGGCCGCCTCGCCGTTGGCAAACACCCACCGATTGCGCCAGCTCACCATGTCTCTGGCCAGGTGCGGCAGGAACCAGTTGCGATTATCGGTTGGGTCCAAGGCTACCGCGTTCAAATCGTCACGATCGGAAAAGGCTACCACGGGCAGGGCCAGGCTGCTGCCGAAGTTGCGCAGATCGGTTGCGTGCACCGCATCCAACTGCAATCGATGACCGGGCTCGATGCGAACCAACTCACCGTCCAAGGCAACGGCCACCGCGACATCGCGAGGATTGCTGATAAACAGGGACAAGTCTTCCTCGGGCACGGGAAGATGACCGCTTGAATCGGCGCACATATCAATCGAGCCATGATCTGTCTTGCTGAGGCGCATGGAGTATTCAGCGGCTTTCTTGCCCCCGGAACCCCAGAAGGAAATGGTGATGATCACGTCCCCGGGTCCGTCGATGATGCGTTGGCAGACGCGAATTCCCAGCATGGTGATCACCACGGGATCGGACAAAATGCCTTCTGTCAGCACGAAGCGAACGGCGGAATAACCGCGCTCGTCCTCATCGAGCGCCTCCGCCTCGCCCCATACGCCGCCGCTGTCGTCGGTTACAGTACCCGCAAGTTCCAGGCGATACGGTCGTTCCGGCAATCCTTCGACACTGGAAGAACTGGTGCTGGTGACGCCGGGAACGGAGAAGACGACCGTGGTGCCGGGGAAGAGAAGATCCGCACCGCTGATGGTAGCCTGGGTGCCGTTTTCTACACAAATCCTGACATCGGCCCCGCCGCAGAAATCAGCGGCGTAGATGCCGGGCATGAAAACCAAAAGGCTTAACGTGAGAAAACTTTTCATGGGTGCCTCCGATGAGGGGCAGGATACTTTCCGGTCTGCCCTTTTTGAAGGTATCACTATGCCTAATATAGCTTGTACTCGGTTATTTTTCCAGTTCGTTAAGCAGGCCCGCGGGCCGGCTTTCGCATGAATCCAAAAACGTTTCCCGGCCTCGGGCGTGTCGGCTGTTGTCGGCTATGAAAAATCTAACCATGTTTGTCTATCCGTGTTATGATGTCGCTTGAATCAGGTTTTGAAACAGCCGATCCACGGGAGGTTCTTTTCAAGGAGCTTATAAGGTAAGGGACAGACATAGATGAAGCCGGGCGCGTTTTTTTTTGCCCGCATGATGACAGCGCGATACATTTCAAGCTGTTCCCACCTGGAGCAGACCCTTTGCAACAAATATCGATTCACCAATTGCCGATCGTTCGGGGAAGCCGGTCGTTCCGTATCCCTGCCTCTCCGAATAAGGTTTTCGTGTATTCGCTGAGGAGGATACCCAATATGCAGAAGAAACAAATCATTGAACTAAGCGTCCTGGCTACCGGCTTGCTCTGGGCGACATCCCTTTTTGCACAATGTCCTACCCTGGTGTGGTCCGACGAGTTCGACGGGACCTCGGTCAACGAGGCAAATTGGGGTTACCAGATCGGCGGTTCCGGTTGGGGAAACAACGAAAGCCAGTACTACCGGCCGGAAAACGCGACCGTCAGCGACGGCACCTTGAAGATCACCGCCAAACAAGAGGAATTCGGCGGCATGCAATATACCTCCACGCGGATGCGCTCCATCAACAAGGCGGATTTTATCTACGGTCGCTTTGAAGCCCGCATCAAGATGAGCTATGGCCGGGGCATATGGCCGGCTTTTTGGATGATGCCCACCGACGATGTTTACGGCGGCTGGCCTCGAAGCGGGGAAATCGACATCATGGAAAATTTGGGCCACGAACGCGACAAAACGCATGGGACCATTCACTACGGCCTGAACGGTCACAACTATGTGGGTAACAGCTTCCGCCTCTTCGGCGGCAAAAAATTCTCGGACGATTTCCACGTGTTTGCCGTCGAGAAGGAACCCAACGAAATCCGCTGGTATGTGGATGACATCCTTTATATGGTGCAAACGCCGGATACCATTGCCCCGGAGTTCTGGCCCTTCGAGGAACGCTATCACTTCATCCTCAACCTGGCCGTAGGCGGCAACTGGCCGGGATATCCCGACGAAACCACCACCTTCCCCCAGGTTTTGGAGGTGGACTATGTGCGCGTTTACGACATGAGTTCCCCCAGTATCAACGGCGAACGCAACCTGCCGGCTGAAGCAAGCGGCAAGGTCTACCATGTATCCAATGCACCCGAGGGCTCGACTTTCTCCTGGAGCGTGCCCGAGGGCGCGACCATTACCTCGGGCCGGCATACCGATTCGATTACGGTGGACTGGGGGCTCACCGGCGGCGAAGTGAAGGCCTACATCTCCAACGCCTGCGGCAGACAGCAAAAGACCATCGAGGTATATGTAGCCGAACCCGTTTACTACGATTTTTCCCTGGAAAACTTCGACGATACCACCAATGTGACGGTTGCTTCCATGAATGGGACCCTTACCGAGATTGCCAACCCCGATACCTCGGGCGTGAACGGTTCGGCCCTCTGCGGTGAGTACGTACGTAACGGCGGCTCCCAGTACGACACCCTCGTCTACGATACCGCGTCCATCCAGGATGCCTCCGATTATGCGAACGGTACGCGCAAGTTCACGATTGACGTGTACACCACCGCGCCCCCGGGCAGTTCCATCTTGCTGCAATTGGAAGACAACCGCGTTGCCGGTGGGAACAACTACCCTGCCGGTCGCCACAGTCGTTACGAGGTCTTCACCACCGTTCAAAACGCCTGGGAGCGTCTGGAGATCCCCTTCCTGGATCGGCCTGACGGCAACACCGGCGACACGGCCGTGAACAGGTTGGTCATATTGTTTCAAGCCAACAGCTTCAGCGGCGACACCTGGATCTTCGACAACCTGGACAGCTATACCACGGCCCTCCCGCCGGCGCCGACAGCGCCCGGCAACCTGACCGCGGTCGCCGAGGACGGCACACGGGTCAACCTCTCCTGGACCGACCTCGCAAATAATGAAAGCGGCTTCGAGATCGAACGCGCCGAGGACGGTGCCAATTTCAGCCGGATCGCCATGACCGCGGCTGATGTCACCGACTATGCCGATTCAGGCCTGACACCGGCAACCACCTACACTTACAGAATCCGTGCCTACAACGCCGGCGGTAACTCGGCATACACTGCCACGGCCGAAGCCGTTACTGTCTCCTCCACGACCATGCACGTGAGCAACGTTGTCATAGGCGTTCGGAGAGCCGATCGAGGTCTCAGGTACGGTTTGGCCAGGATCACCGTTTTGGATAATTTCGGAAGTCCCGTATCGAATGCAACCGTGAGCGGCGACTTCTCCGGCGACTTCACCGGATCGGGTTCCGGGGTCACGGATGCGAACGGCGTGGTAATCATCAGCACGGAATCCATCGCGGGCGGAAAGGTAACCCATAACTTCTGCGTGAATGACGTCACACATGACAGCCTCAGTTACGAGGCGAGCGACAACGTGATGAACTGCTACGACGGAAAACTGACCAAAACGATCCGTGGTTTTCCGTAAAGGCTCGAACGACTTCGAGTTGTCTCTCAGTTGACGGTTCAGGACGGAACAGCCTCAGAACCGGTTGTCATTGGTTGTCTCGGAAAACTACGCATCGAGGAATCCGTCCTGATTCCTCGACCCGCAAAAGTCAGGAGCAAAGAATGAGCCCTGATTTCTCGATACTGGAAGCCGGAGAGCAAAGAATCAGTCCTCATTCTTTGCGCACCGAAAGTTCAGGAGCAAAGAATCGGTTTTGATTCTTTGCTCCCGAAAAGTCCGGGTCAAGGAACGACAACTGATTTCTTTCACATTACTTTTCAGTGCGCAAAGAATCAGATCTCATTCTTTGCTCCTGACTTTTCCGGGTCAAGGAATCAGGCCTCATTCTTTGCTCCTGACTTTTCCGGATCGAGGAATGAGAACGGATTCTTCGATGCCGGGTTTACTGACACAACCAATGACAACCCCGTCAAAGCGTCTCAGCACACCGATGGACCATTAAAAACCAACCTCTTGAAGGGGATGTAACCCCCGGCGCGTCCGCCTTCGCAAGCTCCGGCGCGACAAGCACGCATCCTGCTTGCTCTTCCTTGTTTCAGTATGACTTGCCGGATCCATGCTTAAGCCCTCGGAGCGATTTTCAGTTTATATGCAGCCTACAGTGTGTACTCCGGTAAGTTTTTTCCTTTTGGGGTTTCACCCCTCAAGAGCACGCAGGATGCGTGCGCGCCCAGGGGGTTACACCCCCGGCGCCGTGTTAGTATGTACGCATCGATGTATGAACGAGGTCTTGTCATGATCATCCGGCTTTTCCCCTTTTTATTTTTCCTGACGCTGCAAGCCGCGCCCACACTCAAACAACATACCGTCACCATCGACGGCCACCCCTTTGCCCTTTTCGAGAAACGCGGCGAGAATGCGGATAAAACCATTCTCCTTTTACACGGCCGCACCTGGAGTTCCCTGCCCAATTTCGATCTGGTTACCGCAACGGAAGACCTGTCGTTGATGAACGCGCTCGCGGCCCGGGGTTTTGCGGTCTATGCCCTGGATATGCGCGGTTACGGCAAAACACCCCGCGATGCAAGCGGCTGGTTATCACCCCAAAAAGCCGCGCGCGACCTGACCGAGGTGCTGCGCCGGCTCAAGGATATCTCCGGCTTGGGCGATGTGCCCGCGGTGTTCGGCTGGTCTTTCGGCTCTACCATTGCCCACCTGGCCGCCCGGAACCACCCGGACCTGCTCAGTCACCTCATTCTTTACGGTTATTGGAAGGACCCGGATACCCAAATCCCCGAAGAACCCGATCCCGAGAAACACACCAGGCGGGTCAATAACGAGGAGCATGCCGCCTCCGATTTCATCATTCCGGGTTCCATCAGTAAAGAAGCCGTGGACGCTTATGTCAAGATGTGCCTGGAAGCCGATCCCGTCCGCGTCGATTTCCGCCGCCTCCACCAGTTCAATGCGCTTGACCCGGCCCGCCTGACCATGCCCGTCCTGCTCCTGCACGGGGCTGGGGATCCCTATGTCAAACCGGAAGCCCACGCAAGCCTGTTCACGCGCCTGGGGACGAATGACAAGGAGTGGGTCAGCATTGCGGGCGGCGATCACGCGGCCCACCTGGAAAACGTGCGCGACCGCTTTATCGACGCCCTGGTCACCTTCATTCGCAGACCGGGCGGCAAACGCTAACCGCGCTTTTGATTTTCATCTCTCATCCGTGTGAAGGCTTCAATCGCCCGAGCCGTTGAGTTGGAAGGTGGCCATTGCACCGGGCTTCCGGCTTAGATTAAGATATGATGTAAAGATAAAGAATAGGCAGGGTAGCAATAGGAGGTTGTGATGTGTCATTCTCCTGGGCCTTTATCGATAGAGATGGATAGCTTACCGCTTGGCATGGCGAGGGTCGGCCATGAGTAGCGAAATTCTCTTCTACAGCACTCCGAACGGCACTAGAAAAATCGCGGTTACTTATCTAAACAAAGATTTCTGGTTGAAGCAGAAAGACATGGCCGCTTTATTCAATGTCAAGGTTCCCGCTATCAGCAAACATCTCAAAAACATTTTTGAGACCGGTGAATTGACTGCGGATTCAGTTGTTTCCATTATGGAAACAACTGCCGCTGACGGCAAGACCTATAAGACCGGATTCTACAGTCTCGATGCAGTTATTGCGGTCGGTTATCGGGTCAACAGCTATCAGGCAACCCAGTTTCGAATCTGGGCAACCCGGATGCTGAAGGAATTCATTATCAAGGGTTTTGTGTTAGATGATGAGAGGCTCAAGCAAGGGAAGCACTTCGGCGAAGATTATTTCGATGAATTATTGGAGCGCGTTCGTGAGATTCGCGCCAGTGAACGGCGCTTTTATCAGAAGATTACGGATATCTATGCTCTTTCGGCTGACTATGACAAAAATGATCCCATGACCAGGGCTTTTTTCGCCGCAGTGCAGAACAAATTGCACTGGGCTATTACCGGTCGAACCGCGGCAGAGCTGATTTTCCAATCTGCCGACTCCTCAAAACCACAGATGGGGTTGACCAGTTGGCGACATGCACCGGATGGCAAGATCCTTAAGTCGGATGTTTTGGTGGCGAAGAATTACATGAATGAGGCCCACATCAGCGAGTTGAACCGTATTGTTTCTGCCTATCTCGACCTGGCTGAAAACCGTGCAAAACGGAAGAGGTTGACGAAGATGGCTGAATGGATCAAGTTTCTTGACGGGTTCCTGGAGCTATCTGACTACGCTGTTTTGCAAGACAAAGGGAAGGTCACGGCTTTAGAGGCCAAGCTTAAGGCCGAGCAGGAATACGAGGTTTTCCGTGCTCGTCAGGATCAGGAATACATCTCCGATTTCGATCGCGAAATCCTACGCATACAAAGCAACCATGATCAAGTTGATAAATGAGATAAGGGTGAAGGTCGTGAGGAAATGTGATCGAGATTTTCGACCGGACCCGCGGCGCTTCTCACCCGGTCCATAGCGACGACGCCTTTTTCGCAAGATCATTGAAGCGGACTCTCATTCCATATTGCGAGTAAGGCTGCCTGAAATCTTTCCCTCAAAGACGGGCCCCCGGAGCTGCCGTTTCTGTTTGCGTGGTAACCGACCGTGACCAGGACAGTTGTCGTCACTGGAAACAGAGAATTCAAAAAAATTTCATCCTTTTTAGGGGACAGATTGTCTCTACTAATAATGACAAGGGTCTCGCTCCATCTTCAGGGTGAACCGGCCGAGCCCCTGAAAATGAAGGTATTCTGGATAATATCCCCAGGTTGGCATAATGCCTGCTACCCAAAAGGTGTGCTAAACAACACATTCCTCTTACTCAATTCGAGGTGTTCACATGAAAGTACTGTCATTAATTCTATGCATCGTTGCCGTTTCGGCCGTTGCCGGGGAAAGTCTCTACGTCCCCCATCTGGCAGCTGACCAGGGGAGCTTCTCCAATCAGCTTGTTTTTCACAACCGTACCGATAAACTGGTGGATGTCCGCCTGGTTACCTACGATCAGGACGATATCGAAGCCGAATTCACCGTGACCCTGGGCGCGGGCGAACGACTGGTGGCGCCGCCCAACGATGTTTGGGGTCGCCGCTCGGTCACACACTACAAGATCGACCGCAGGGAAGGCCTCAGCGCGGGTGTTCAGATCCTCTCCGCAAGCAATCCCGACTACATGGCTTTTCTGCCCGCCATTGAAAATCCCTCCACCCAATGGCGGGTTCACGCGAGCGACTGGACCAAGGCTTATGACGGCGTGGCCATCGTCAATGCCTCCTGTTTCAACGCCGAGCTTCAACTGATCCTGCATGCCGAGGACGGCAAACAACTGAAAATCATCGACCCCGTGTTGCCCCTGAGCGGTAATCAGAAAACGCTCTACGATCTGAGCGCCCTGTTCTCCGAGGATGCCGAAGGCGCCTATGTGGATATCGTTTCCGACCAGCCGCTGGTGGTTCTGGGTCTCAACGGGTCTCGCGACGCCGGCCTGGATACCAGTTACCTGGTGGGCAATGTGGCCGTCCCCATCTCGGCTCGGGAAGATATTCGCGCCGCACTCATATCAAACCGCGCGAAGTGGATCGCAACCGGTTTTTCCGACAGCTACCGCTTCACCCTGCAAACCGGTTGCTTATGCGATCGCGAATTAGAGGTCGAGGTGGTTGTCCGCAATCATCGCTTGACTTCGATGGTTCGCGCCGACGACCAGTCTGAGCTGACCCTGGGCGAAACACGAGACTATTACACCGTGGCCGAGTTGTTCAACCTCATCGAAACCTATCTTGATTCGGCCGACGATATCAAGGTTGCCTTCCACCCGGACGAGGGTTATCCCACCGACATCCGCGTGGACGAATTGCTGTGCGTGACCGACGATGAAATTCACTGGTCCGTCAAGAATCTGGAAGGTATTCGCTAAATTTACTCCTCTCCTCTCCCCTGCCCCATTGGAAAAAAAAGGAGGAGCCCGCTCGGCTTCTCCTTTTTTCTTGGGTTTGACCGCCGAGATTGCGATATACTCATCCAAACCGAACACAAGACCATCGCTTCAAGGTAGTTACCCGCTTACAAAGGATTTGCGCTAGTTTGACCCCCTTTTACATGACAGGGTCTTATCTTAGATATAGGGGCAAAGGCTTTTTGCCCGTAGCGGCGGGAGGATACGGTGGACAAGTTAATCCGTAACGATGAAACCCCCACACACCACCCATTCGATGATTCCGTGGCGATGCACATTGCCTTCCCGGAACCTGAAAACCCCGGTTTGAAGAAATTAGCCTTTTGCCTGGCTTTATATATCGGTCTCGCCCTGCTCTGGATGCCGGGATTCAACTTTTCCGAACCCGTCTACACCCTCGACCAGGAAACGAGCCAAACCCATCGCCGAAAAGTATTGCGGCCGCCGCCGGAAAAGCCCCTGACCAAGGTCAAAACCCGCAAACAAAAGGCGCGCAAAGTGCCCATGCCGGATACCACCCCCGATGATCCCGAGCCGATCGTTGCCTTCAGTAATATCGCCGTCCCCGAACCCGAAATCTATGACACGGACAACTGGGAGTTCGGCGTTCCCGACGGCGTCCCGGCAGCGCACGAGAAAGTGGCCGTGGTGGGCGAAGCCGGTGTGGTGGCCCCCATCTTCCTGAAGAAGGTTACGCCCCGTTATCCCATCGCGGGTGTCCAGGTCCGCTTGCAAGGTTATGTCATCTTGCAGGCTATCCTTCGGAAAACGGGCATTGTGGATAATGTCCAGGTCTTGCGCGGTTTGGGTCGCGGTAAGTTCGGTTTCGAGGAAGAGGCGATCGCCAGCCTGAAGCAATGGACCTTCCTACCCGGCAAAGTCAACGGAGAGCCCGCCGATGTCCGTATGAACCTGCGGGTGGATTTCATCATCAATTGATTACTGCCTTTCATCTACCTTTTCGTAAATGAGAATACCCCGCCCACCCGCGGGGTATTTTTTTTCTTTCACGAAAAACCACCTTTGAATTGCCGGCCTGCCGGGGCTTTCCGGTCTTTTCCGACTGCCGGCTTCTGTCTTGTATCGATAATTGTCCTCGGGTTGCCCCGACTCGTGGCCGGGGCTTGTCAACCCGGCTGCTTTTCAGATAGGATGCAGAGTGAAAGATATGTTTCATGGGAGGGACCATGCCCCGAATAAGCAGCCAGGAAGAGTTTCGGGAACTGGTCCTGAAAAACTTGACCAAATTGCCTCCGCAACAACAGTTGATTGCCGAGTACCTGATGGGTCATATCGACGAGGTGCCCTTTATCTCCGTCCCCAGGCTGGCGGAATTGGCCCGGGTCAGTGAAGCAACCGTGGTCCGTTTTGCCCAGCGCATCGGCTTCGACGGTTTCAGCGCCATGAAGGCGGCTCTCACCGAAATGGTGCGCGGCCAGGTCTCGTCACGCGGCAGTGATGTGACGTTACCCGGGGATGACCAGGAAACGTTGGAGTTGGTGATCCATCAGGAAACCGGGAATATCCATCGCCTGGCCAATGAAATCGAGCCCGAGGCATTGAGCGAGGCCGCGGGAGCCGTTTTTGCCGCGCGTCATACCTATATCTTCGGTTTGGGTATTTCCTCCATTCTGGCCGATCTTTCCGCCTACCTGTTCACGCAGATCGGACTCCGGGCGACGGTTCTGACCACGCGCTTTTCCTCTCCGTTGGAGCAGTTGGTGGTCCTTCAGCCGAAAGACATGTTGATGGTATTCTCCTATCCGCCGTTCTCCGCCCAAACCATCGAGATGGTAAAAGACGCCCATTCCCGGTCCATCACCACCCTGGCCGTGACCGACCGCCTGACGGCGCCGATTGCGCCCTACGCCGATCACCTCTTCCGCGTGCGCAGCACCAACAGCATGTTCACCAACGCCTTGGGCGCGGCGACGGTGTTTTTGAACGCACTGATCACGGAGATCGCGACCCTGCACGGAGAGCATGCCTCCCGAGCGGTGGGCCGCATCAACCGCATCCTTACCGAGGACGACAACCTGCTGTCGTAAAGACACAAATCAGGCGGCTTATTCCGACAGCAACCGCCCGATATCCTCGGAAAGGCTTTCCACCTCTTCCTTTTCGGTGCCCTCGTAAAACCCGCGCACATTGCCCTTGCGGTCCACAAGGACAAACCGCGTGCTGTGGCTCAACAACATCTCGGCGCTTGCCAGGCGGAAGCCGTCTTTATCCACCAGCCGACCGATTTCTTCCTTGGGCCCGGTCAGGAAATGCCACTGACTGGTATCGGCATTCAATTTTTTGGCGTAGAGATTCAGCTTTTCAGGCGTATCGGTCTCCGGGTCCACGGTGATGTTGACTAATTGGACCTTCTTGTTGCCCTGGTGATTTTGTTGCAGCACGCCCATGTGCTTGGCCATGGTGGGACAGGGGCCGCCGCAGGAGCTGAAAAAGAAATCGGCCACCCAGACCTTGCCGTCCAGGCGAGCGCTGTCGAAGGTTTGACCGGAACTGTCGGTCAACTTGAATTCGGGCGCCTTGCCCAATACGGGCAGCGGCGGGCCGGTATTTTCAGGTTCGTAAAGAATCAGTGCGCCCAGGGTGATCAACCCCATCAAAAAAAAGGCGCCGGCGAGAATGATCAGAGGTTTCGGTTGCACATATCACTCCGAAAGCAGAGATAAGCTGTCATCCGACAGCGTTTCCGCAAGATACCATAGTTGGTAGGTTGAATAAAGCCTTGAGGCGGCTTTGGGTCTCGCCGCTCCAGCCTAAAATAGGCGCTGCCGCTCCGTGGTTTCCGCCAGTTCCCTGGATGCGGCGAAAAAGGTTGCCGCATCCATGTCCTTCAGGAAGACGAAGGCTCCGGCCGAGCGTAGGCGACGGTTCTCATTGGCCGGGAAGAATTCGTCCCCAAGCAGAGTGCGGAGTTGCCGGTATTGGTCTACCTGGATTTTCCGGACCGCCAGGCTGAAGGGACCGTCGTAGGCGTAGCTTGGGAAAGAGGCCTCTGCCTGAGAGGCGAACGATTGCATGAAGATCTGGTGCAGAGCGGCCAGGGCCGCGTGGTCGACGGGCGCCATACGGTCGACCTCAGTCGGATGGAACCGGTACCACACGTTGCGGTAACCCCAGACCCGAATATCCTTGCGGCCGGTTTCCGTTGCGTAAATCTCCAGGGCTGCCGATACCGCCTGCAATACCTTGTAGTGGGTGTCCGGTCCGCTGCCTTCCGGGTCCATCGCCACCGTGACTACCGTGGGCTTCACACGGCGCATGGTTTCGACCACCGGCAATACGTCGCGTTCCATCTCCGGCTCCTCGGTGAAGATGTCGCCCTTGTAGAAACCCAGCCGGCTGTGGATGATGTTGTCGTTGCGAAACCCGAAATGGCCCCAGAGAACGTCCGCCTCCCACTCGCGCATCATGCCTTTCAGCTTCTGGATCTTGGGCTCATCTTTTTTACCGGGATAGGTTTCGGAGAAATAGGCGGCCAGGGAGTTCAGGCGGGCGTCGATTGCTTCCTTACCAGTATCTCCCCAGATGTAGTGTAGGCACCAGATGAGGCGACGAGCGACCGCATCCTCCGCTTTTCCTTTGTCCCCGGAAGCCTGCGCGTCCAGGAAGTCAAAGACCTCGCGATTACGCGCCTCGTTGTTTTCGGCGGCGAAATCCCCGGCATCGTTCAAAACATCGAAGCGATCATCGGTCAAGAATTGCCGGGCCCGGTGGACGCGTTCACCCATGAAGCTGTTGGTAACCGCGTTGAAGCCGCTGGTCAGGTAGTTGAAATAGTGCCGGTTGCCGGGCTCCCGCATCAGTTCAAGCAAATAGGGCAGATAACCCAACATGATATCGTCGTGATGGGGCGCGGTGTGCAGGAAGATCTGATCCCTGGGCAGGTCTTCGGCCGCTTCCAAGCGTTGACGGTAGGTATCGATTACCTGATCGCGAATTCGGTCGAAGTCATCCGCATACCGATCGGCAAGCAACTGACCGGAAGGCGTGGCGCTCATATCTGCCGGGGTCAACCGGTCCAGGGAGATGTTTTTGGCCAGGGCCGCGTCTGTAATCAGACGGGCGCGAGTCTTGTCGTCCCAGATTTCCTGCTCGGATAAATCAAGGCAGGCGCGTTCCGCCAACAGTTTGGCAGCACCACTGGTCAGATAAAAGGCTGCATTCTTCAACTTGTGCAGGGCCGAAGCGGGCACACGGTTGGTAGGCGGCGTCTCGATTGCGTCGCGCACAACGGCCGCCTTGGTCTCGCCGGCCGCGATAATGACAACCGTGGTTTCGGGATTGTGGGCGATGGTGTCCAGGCCGATGGTGATCACCAACCGGTCCCGCGAAACCTCGATTCCGCCCAGATCCCCGGCCGCCGCTGCCTGAGTCTCGTAATTGGTGGGACAGAGTCGGGTAGTGCAATAGTGATCGGAGCCGCGCACGTTGAAGCCGATGTGACCGTCGGGCCCGATCCCGCCCAGGAAGAAACCGATGCCGCCCAGTTCACGGATGCGCGCCTCGTAATTCGTACAGAACTGATCGACCGCGTCCAACACGCGCTTGCGCCGGCTTTCCGCATCGTCTCGCGGGGGGCGTGTTCGCAGGCTCAGGTCAACCTTGTGATCGGGCCAGATCTCGGCCAGGGTCTCGCCGGGATGCAGACCGATAGCATTGGGATCGATGAGCAGCGCCTTGTTCGGGTCCAGGCCGAAACCTTCCATATAGTATTTGTTCACGTAATGGAAGAAGCTGTTTTCCTGCGCGGAATCGATGGGGTAGAACTCGTCGATTTGAATGAAGTAGAAGCTGTGCATGGCCGGCTTATGCCCCGGGTCGATCCCGTAGGTTTCCAACAGCAGGCGAACATCGGGCGTATGCCAATTGGTTATCAGATGCGAGACCCATTTGATGAAGTGTTCGGGGGTTTTGCCGGTGGGTAGCGAAATCGTCCAGCCCTCATGTCGTTGCGCCCATTCCAGAAAGCGCAGGGCGGTGAGTTTACCCAACTCCGGGAAACAGTCGACCACAAGTGTGCGGATCTTCTCCGTGGGCGCGTAACGAGCCGAGCGGCCGGTGCGATCGAGCACGGTTTGCTCGACCAGGGAGTGGTCTTTGGATTGCCTCGAACGAGCCATTGCGCTACTCCTAAACCTTCCTGTGAGCTTTCACTTGCGCTCGCGGTGCGTTCTTCAGGGTCTTCAGATCTTTCTTAACGGCCGGTTTCGAACCCTCTCAACCGGGAAGGTCCAGATGAGAAGTTGGTTTGTTTAATGTGTTTACAAAGTGCGCAAAATATTATCCAGCTCATGCTGGATCTTGGTTATTATATGGGAGGCACCTGGCTTTGACCACAGTTTTCTATGCCGGGTTCAAGCAAGACCCCAGCGCTCACGGCACGATTTGCTTCATGGTGTAAGTCCATGGCGGTAATCTTCTATCTACCTGACAGGATTCTAATTTATGGATGTTAATCATCGCTTTGTAGCGCTTGACGCCTTTCGTGGCTTCACCATTGCCGGTATGATCTTGGTCAACACGCCCGGCAGTTGGTCTCACGTCTACGCGCCTTTGCGTCACGCCGCCTGGCATGGATGTACGCCCACCGACCTGGTCTTTCCCTTCTTTCTATTCATCACCGGAACCGCCATGTGGTTCTCCATGCGCAAACAAAGAGAGGCGCCGCGCGGCATGGTGCTGAAAAAACTCGCGCGGCGCGTCGCCGTGATCTTCCTGATCGGCCTGGCCTTGAACGCGTTCCCCTTTGTTCGCGACTACAGCAACTTGCGCTTCCTCGGTGTGTTGCAGCGGATTGCCCTGGCTTACGGCATGGCGGCGCTGCTTTGCTTGTGGTTGAACCGGCGCGCTCTGTGGTGGGTGATGGGCGGTACGCTGATCGGTTACTGGATCTTACTGGCAGCTTTCGGCGGCAGCGATCCCTATGCCTTGGAAACCAATCTTGTGCGCACCATCGACCTGGCTGTTCTGGGCGAGGCGCACCTTTGGCGAGGCACCGGCATTGCCTTCGATCCCGAGGGCCTGCTGTCCACGCTGCCGGCCGTGGTCTCCGTACTGTTCGGTTATCAAACCGGCGCTTCAATCACCGGCCGTGACCGCCTTGAAGTGTTGCGCCCGTTGTTCTATTGGGGCTTCGGCTCGGTGGCCGTCGGCTGGGTATGGGGTCTGGTTTTTCCCGTCAACAAGGCGCTGTGGACCAGTTCCTATGTAGTCCTGACCACCGGTTGGGCCCTGCTCACCCTGGGTTTGTTTATTTTGTTGATCGACCTGCGCGGTTACAAGCGTTGGGCGCAACCCTTTTTGGTCTTCGGCATGAACTCGCTCTTCTCGTACGTGCTCAGTATTTTGTGGGTGCTGATAACCATTCACCTCATCCGACTGCCCGGTCCCAAGGGCGAAACTCTCAACGGATACACATGGCTTTACCAACAGGTATTCAAACCCCTGGCCGGGCCGCTCAACGGCTCTTTGCTGTTTGCGCTTTTCCATGTAGCCCTGATCTGGACAGCCGCTCTGCTGCTGTGGCGCAAACGCATTTTTATAAAAATTTAAATCGTGAACGGGGTGGTTCTATGCTCAGATTGTTCCTGGTATCTTTGGTGATGATTATATTTACCGCGTGCCGAACTCCCGAACAAACACTCGGCCCTTTTAAGGTCGGCTTCAAGCTGAAGCAGAATATGCTGAACGGCGAGGAACGATTCGCGGCCGAGATCAGCCTGAAGAATAACGGCGTCGTGCCCCTCGCCGGCGGTTGGAAATTGTTCTTCAACTCGATCCGCAAGATCGATCCCGGGAGCCTGCCTAAAGGGCTGCGTTTGGAACATATCAACGGCGATTTTTTCTGCCTCTCCGCACCCGAGGATTTTGCAGTTCTGAACCCCGGCGACACCCTGAACATTCCCTACAGGGGAGATCATTGGCTGATCAAGAATGGCAACGCGCCCTCCGGTTTCTACCTGGAGTTGAAGGGCAAGGACGGCCGCGCCTTCGTGATGGATATCGGCCACGCCGAGATCACCCCGATCGAGCCCAACCAAACCCAACGCAAGCAAGGCGATCAACTGCCGGTCCCGGATGCCGCATCCACCTTTGCGGCCAATGAAAAGCTGTACGAATTATCCCTGAAGGACGTCCCCAAGATCATCCCCACGCCGCTTTTTGTCGAGAACCTGGCCGATACCGGCGGCTATAAATTCGCCCCGGACATGACGATTGCCTACACTCGGGATGTGGAGAACGAAGCAAAATACCTGGTTGATTACCTGACCCCCATCCTGGGCGGCGCACCGAAATTACAGGAGGGCTCCGAGGGCATTATCCGGCTGAAGTTGGGTAAGGTCGACATTGACGGCAAGCCCGCGTCCTTCGGCAGCGAGGCCTACCGAATGGACATTATTTTGAGGGAAGGCGTGACCATCACGGGCAGCGATCCCGCCGGTGTCTTTTACGGGGTGCAAAGCTTCTGTTCCCTGATTACCCCCACGCCCGTAAGCGGTATCATTCCCGTTGTCTACAATCAGCGCATCATCGACCGTCCACGTTTCAAATACCGGGGCATGCATCTGGACGTAGCGCGCAACTTCCAACCCATGGCCTCGGTCAAACGCATGCTGGATATCATGGCTTTCTACAAGCTGAACAAGTTCCACTTTCACCTGACCGATGACGAGGGCTGGCGTCTGGAAATTCCGGGCCTGCCGGAACTCACGGAGGTCGGCGGGCACCGGGGCCACGATCCATCCGAAACCACCGCCCTGCTTCCAGCCTATGGTTCCGGCCCCAACCGCAACGGTAATTCATTCGGCAGCGGCTTCTACACCCGCGAGCAGTTCAAGGAGATCCTGGCCTACGCCGCCGCCCGCCACATCGAAGTAATACCCGAGATCGACCTGCCCGGTCACGCACGCGCCGCCATCGTGGCCATGAAGGCCCGTCACAAAAAACTGACCGCCGAGGGCCGCATTGACGAGGCCGCCGAATACCTCCTGCACGATCCCGACGATACCTCCGCATACAAATCGGTGCAAGGGTTTAACGATAACGTGGTCTGCGTGGGTCGAGAATCCACCTATGCCTTTTTCGAAAAGGTGGTCGACGAACTGATTCTGATGTACCGTGAATCCGGCGCAAGCCTGACCGCCGTCCATACGGGAGGTGACGAGGTTCCCCGCGGCGTCTGGACCCAATCGCCCATTTGTCAACGCGTTCAACAAACCTTGCCCGAGAACAAGGACCTGGGTAACTACTTCCTGGGACGCATCAACGAGATCTTGAGCAAGCGAAAGTTGAAAACCGCCGGTTGGGAAGAGATTGCCATGCGCCGTGACGGCCGAGGCCATGCGGCACCGAGCCCCAACCCGGCGATGTTGGATAAGGGTCTCATTCCTTATGTCTGGAACAGCGTCACCGGAGGGGGGGCGGAGGATCTGGCCTACAAACTGGCCAACGCCGGTTACGAGGTTGTGCTGTCCAATGTCACCAATCTGTATTTCGATTTGGCGGAGAACAAGCACCCCGAGGAACCAGGTTTCTATTGGGCCGGATTCCTCACCTCGCGTCAACCCTGGGAGCTGCAGCCCCTGGACATGCTCACCGGTTCCAAGCTGGACAAGATGGGTAAACCGTTGCCGCCCGACTACTGGCAGGATCACGTACGCCTGAACCGGGAAGCCCGCAAGAACATCCTTGGCATCCAAGGTCAGTTGTGGAGCGAAACCCTGACAACGCCCGGCGCCATGGACTACATGGCGTATCCACGCATCCTGGCTCTGGCCGAACGCGCCTGGGCGCCCGAGCCGGATTGGGCGAAAAGCGACAATGAAGCCGCTCGCGAAGAAGCCTGGAATCGCTTTGCCAATGCGCTGGGTCAACGTCAATTACCGCGACTTGATTGGCAATTCGGCGCACCTGCCTACCGCCTGCCGCCTCCCGGCGCGGTGATTCGAGACGGCAAACTGCTGGCCAACTGCGCCTTCCCGGGATTACCGATCCACTACACCACGGACGGCAGCGAGCCGACGAAGGACTCGCCGCGCTACGAGGGTCCTGTCGCGGTTGTGGGGCCGGTTGCCCTGTGCACCTTGGATCGGAACGGACGCGGCAGCCGCATCATCCGCTTGAATGCCGACGGAAGCGAACGATGAACACCCCGCGCGACCCATCTCCAACAGTGGGTTCTGGCCGGGACATCGTCATATTGGACTCGGCCGCCCTGGTGCTGCACCACGAACTGGGACTGGTTTGAGCATCCTTGTCCCGATTGCCTGTGGTATCCTTAAAAACGATTGTTTTATGCGCCGGGAGTTTTTGCCAATGCCGTCAACGCCGGGAAAACCGCCAGTCAAAAACAACGAGCGCTTCCTGCAAATCTGGCGTAGCGGTATTTTATTGACCCTGGTCCTTGAAGAAACCACCGGCCGCAACTATGAAATCCTTCGCTTGACCGTCGGCTCGCTCACCCGGCATATTACCGTCAAGCCCGAGGAAGCTTCGCCGGCCGCCGTTCAGTTGATTGCCCCCTACGTGGCCGAAGGCTTTACCCGGCGAGGCAAGCGGCCCGCGGAAGCTCGTAAGGGACCCATGCCTCCCTGGGGGCGCGGCGTCCACCATGAGGCGGCCCTCCGTGTGGTCAATCCCGGCGGTAATTTTTCTCTCTTCGGCGAAATTTGTCCCGACTGCGCCTCCCCTTCTCCTGTACAACGCTTCAAGGACCGGGACGGAAAAATGGTTTTTCGCTTTCTTTGTTGTAGACGTGAATATTATTGAGACCGACAACAAGGTACGGCAGATATTGGAAGAGAACCGAAACTGCAATTTAAAACCTAAAAGGTTTTGCGTTCTCAACAGATACTGGTATCTTCAAGCCTAATCACATCTCGGCAGGGAACCGAATGAGTGTTTTCAAGAAAAAAGCCTTGGCCGGTATCAAAGAAAAGGAAAAGCAAGCCAAAGAGCATCGCATCCTTTTAGTGGACGACGAGTTGGATGCCCTGGAAACCCTGGCCGGAATGTTGAGTCGCCGATACGATGTGGCCACTGCCTCCAACGGCGCGCAAGCCCTGGAGATGATCCGGGACGACCATCCCGGCAACAGTTTCCAACTGGTGATCAGCGACCAGCGCATGCCCGGCATGACCGGCGTTGAATTATTGGCGAAGAGCATGCAAGTCATTCCCAACGCCAAGCGGATCATCCTTTCGGGGTTTGCCGATGTGGAAGCCGTCATCAGTTCCGTCAACGAGGCGCGCATCTACGAGTTCATGCTGAAACCGGTGGAAGGCGACAAGCTGCGCCTGACAGTACAACGCGCCCTGGAAGCCTGGGACCTGGAACAGCAAAACAGCCGCATGGTGAAAGAACTGGAAGCATTCAACCGAACCCTACAGGAAAAAGTAGCCGAGCGAACCCGTACTCTCCGCTTCCGCGATGAGGAAATCTTACGAGCCCAAAACCAATTGATCGTGCAACAGAAGATGGCATCCCTGGGCACGCTGACCGCCGGTATTGCCCATGAAATCAAAAACCCGCTGAATTTCATCAATAGTTTTGCGGAGCTTACCCAGGAATTGCTGGACGATCTGAAAACGCATCTGGACGATGACCCGAATCTGCACCCGGAACTAACCGAAATCCTCAATGACCTCAATTTCAACGCGGGCGCGGTGAAGGTGCACGGCCGGATGGCGGACACCATCATCAACAACATGCTGCAACTGGCTCAAGGAAACATCGGCAAGCGGCAGCCCACGGACCTGAACAACCTGGTACGCGAGTATACCCGCCTGTCCTACGTGGGCAAACGCGCCGCCGATCATGGCATCGAGATTCACTATGACCTGGCCGAGGACCTGCCCAAAGCGCCCACCATCGCCCAGGGGCTGGGACGCGTCTGGCTGAATCTCACCAATAACGCCATCGAGGCATTGACGGCCGGAAAGAAAGAAGTCGGAGAGCATTTCCAACCGAGTTTACAGGTCATTACCCGCGATACCGGCGACCATATCGAAGTTACCATTCGCGATAACGGGCCGGGTATCCCCGAGAATATTCAGGGACGCATCTTCGACCCGTTTTTCACCACCAAACCCACCGGTACGGGCAATATAGGCCTGGGTCTTTCCATCTGCTACGACATCGTGGTGATGCAACACCTGGGCGAGATCAAGGTTTCCTCCGAGCCGAATCGATTCACGGCATTCACGACCTCCATCCCCAAAACCTGAACCATCTTCTCCGATGACCCTCCGGCCGTGTCCGGCAAAACCTCTCCCCTTCCCTGCCCTCGATTCTGGTATCATGCTGCCATGTGGTTTGGTCAGAAGTACTTTATCGAAGACAACCAGAAAAAGCCGGGAAAATGGTATCCCTATGCCCACCGCCGGGATGCTGTAAATGCAGGCTGTGAATTTATCAGTGTGTTGGAACTGTGTTGCAGCGTGGGGGAATACCAGGCCTGGCAAAAAAACAATCCCAAGGGTCGCTTACAGGTGCCCTTTCGCGGCCCCTTCTATGCAGATTTTGACGAGCCCGGTGAGTTAACCCACCTGAAGGAACGATTAGTTGAAGCCTTGTGGGACATAGTTGACGATTTCGGGTTGCACGAGGACCACTTTCAGCTGTGGTTCTCGGGTTCCAAAGGTTTCCATCTGCTGCTGCCGCACGGTCTGTTTTGCCACACCGCTTTTGCCCACCGGCACCTGCCCTCCATCTATCGTGACTTTGCCATGGCCCTGGGCTTGGGCGAATTGATGGACCCGGCGGTGTATTCGGAAGGCAAGGGCCGGCTGTGGCGTGTGGAGGGCAAGCTTCGCGAAAACGGTTGTCGCAAGATTCCCATGTCCCTGGCCCAGCTCACCAAACTGACGGTAAACGAGATCAAACGCCTGTCCCGAACCCCGCACCGCATCGAGGCGCCGCCGCAACAGACGGTGAAACCCAACAAAATTTTGTGCGAACTGTTCGACCAGGTGGTAGCCATGCATGAACGCAACCGGCGCGCTGCCCGGAAACAAAAGCAAGAACGGGCTCAACGCGCAACGTCGGCGCGAACTACGCCGCGCGAGGGCTGGGACGACCCGGATATTGAAGAAATCGAATCCTTATTAGCCGATCTGCCCGATCCCGTGGTACACGAGTACGGCGATTGGCTAAGGGTAGGCATGGCGCTGCACCACGCCTCGGAGGGCGAGGACTGGGGGCTGGACCTGTGGCACCGTTGGTCACAACAATCACCCAAGTACCAGGCCGATGTTCTGGATCAAAAATGGCCCGGTTTTCATGACGTGGAAGGCGGCGTGACGCTTGGCACCCTCTTCCACCTGGCCCGACGCACACGCCGAAACCCGAAAAGCGGGTGAAATGGAGATCAGGCGCCGCGAATACCCTTGAGCACCGATGCGACAGCGGCAAAAAGCGTATCCAGATCGGCGTCGTTAACCAGATGATAATCGGCCAGCACAATGGGATCGCTTTTCTCCAAATTGCGGATCTCGTTCAGGTCGCGCTGATCCACCTGCTCAGGCGTCAACGGACGAACCTTGCGTTTGGCCAGGCGCTCGTAACGCAACGGCTTGCGAGCATGGACGGCAATGACGCTGAAGCAGTCGCCCAACTCTTCACGAAGCTTGACGTACTCGGCATAGCTGTAAAGGCCGTCGATAATGACATCCTTTCCCTGATCCAGAAAGCCGCGAATCTTGGGCAGGCTCAGTGAGGCCATGACGGCCATGCCGCCCTCCTGACGCAATGCCTCGCGCACGGCCTTTTCATTATCGGCATTCACTTCCAAACCGCGCTTCTCGACTTCTTCGAGGACACACCCGCCGAAATAAACGGTTTCAAAACCATGTTCCCGAGCAAACCAGCCGGTAATTTCCGATTTCCCCGTACCGCAGAGTCCCACGGTTGCTACGACCATACCGCCCATGCCGCCTTCCCCCACGAATCGCGTTCAACCCGGCAACTCTACCCGCTGACTCCGATGATGTCAAGCGCCGGAGGTCACCCCATATGGACTTGTCAAAACCGTAGATCGATCCCAATAGATGAAGTCCAAAATCGTGAGTTTCGCTCCCTATGTATTCCCAAAAAGCCTAATTCCCCGCGATCAGGTCGAACCGATTACTCTGAACATTCTTCACCACGGTGCGGGGGTCGAAGACGCGGCCGTTCATGGCCAGATAAACACCAGGCGGCAATACCTGCAGGGCTCCAAAAGCACATCCCACGTTGAAGGGCGCATCACTGTAACGGAAAGTTGCCGGTTGCATGGAACCCGTTACCACGATGACCTTTCCCGGCAAATCCATCAAGAAACGAGCCGTTTCGATCATGCTGTCCGTCCCGTGGGTAACCATGATGCGATCGACCGGATCGCCCGCAATCTGCTCTCGCAGCTTCATTCGATCGGCGTCCGTTATCTCCAGGCTGTCCTTTCGGCATATGGGAAATACTGTAAAATCAACACTGATATTACTCTCGGCAAGGACCCACCCGACAGCCGGTTCACCTACAAGGAAAGCGCTCTTTTGGGTGTCATAATATTTGTCTATGGAACCACCAGTTGTGTAAATACTGATTCGCATGTTGCCTCTAACACCCGGAAATCCGGGGTTTCAAGCTATTGAAATTGGGGTGGTCGCAAGAGGAACAGGGGAGATCCATCTGAACTATTTCCAATTTTAACATGTAAAAGACCGGTTTAAATGGAAATACCTCTTAACGATCACAATTAGCCGGGAAACTAACCCAAATAAAAAAGGGCGCGATCCTTTCGGAACGCGCCCTTTCTTGTTCGAAAAGGTCGACTCAATTGGCTTCCAGCTTGATGCTGCCGCTGACCGTGCTCACCTTCACCCTTACGCCGCCGCCGTTTACATCGCCGTCCAGGCTGCTGCTGGGACCGTACTTGGCCTTGCGTACGCTCAGACCGCTGTTACCCGGGCGAATACCGCCGCTGACGGTTTTTCCGGAGATGGTGAAAGCCGAATCACCGTCGTATTCAAGCCGAATATCCCCGCTTGTGGATGAAAACCGGTAGCTGCCGTTTCCATGGAAAGTTCCCTCGCTGAAGCGAACATCGCCGGAGACGCTTTTGGCTTCAACGTGTTCGGCATCTACCTCGTTCATTACCACGTTACCGCTGACCGACTTCAGATTGAGGTCGCCGGCCAGGGCCGTAGCTTTGATGCGACCGGATACGGAAGAGAGGTCGATATTGCCCCGGATGCCGTCGGCTTCCACATTGCCGGAAACCGATTCGATATCCAGGTTACCGTTAGCGGGAAAGGTCACCTCGAAGTCGACGCCGCCTCTGATGTTGTAGGTTTTGGGGTAGACGGTCTTGATACGAACGCGATCACCGTCTTGTTCCATGTGGACTTCGATACGGTCATCGTGAACGACAGCCGTGACACCGATATTACCATCGACACTGTTGATAATGGATATGTTGCCGGATACATTTTCCAGCTCCAGAACCGGCGAGGCGCCCACGGAAAAGTCGCGCGTCATTTCGTCAGCGGAGAAAACCAGGGCACTCAAACTTAAAAGCAGCAGGACAAATAGGTTTTTCATGATCACACTCCAGAACAAATTTTCTTGTCACTGCTTGGGACAGGGCTGTCGGGCAAAGTGCTGCAAGCGTACGGCATTTTTTTTAAAAAAGTACCTAAGTGACATACTCCCAACCGAAACCCCGTTTCCCGGATTGGAAAATCGCCTCGATTGATGAAGCTCTTTATTCTAATATTAATGAAAATGATCAACGAACCGAAAAACATAATGAGCTTGCGTACGGCCGGCTGTCAGAAAACATGACAAATGCAAGGAGAGAGGTAGATGAGACGGTTCAGTAAATTAGTCAGCATGCTGTGGATTCTCTTGGGATGTTTACCCGCCGCGGCCGAAACCTACCGGATCGGCGTAGTCTCATGGGTCGGTTGGTCGCCGGTACATGTTGCCGCGGAGCTGGGTTTCTTTAAAGACGAAGGCTTGGATGTAGACATTCAATGGTTTGCGGGACCCAAGGAAATTGCCGATGCATTCCAAAACGACCGTGTCCATTTACGTTACGACTTTGTGGCAACAGTGGTCGCCGAAGCCAGAAAGGGGGGAAACCTGGCGCTTCTTGCCGAAACCAACTGGTCCCACGGCGGCGACAAGATCATTGTCAAGAACGGAACCACCTTTCGTCAGGGTAAGGGGACGAAAATCGGAATCTACCGTGACAGCCCGGCGCTGTTGTACTTTTTGAACATCTACCTCCGCAACCAGAAGATGAGCTTAAAAGACTTCAAAGTTGTTCAAGCCGAACCTGAGGTTTTATTGTCCGATTTCAAAAACGGAAAGTTGAACTACATGGTCGCCTTCGATCCCTACACCATTCCCGCGGTTACAGAGGGAGACGGCCGGGTGGTGGCCAACAGCGGGCAATTCCCCGGCTGCATGCCGGAGGGTATTTTCGGTAAACGCGAGGTGGTCGACGCGATTCCCGAGGAAGACAAGGTCAAGTTGATGCGCGCCCTGATACGCGCGGCCGATTGGATCGACAACAAGAAGAACTGGCCCGCCTTCCAGAAAATTCTGAACACACGGGTATTGCCGGACCAGCGCGCCTTCAACGAAAAAGAATTGAACGCTTTGATGATCTCCGTCAAAATCCACAACCGCAAAACGCTGCTCGCCCGCAACAAAGAGAACGGCGGCGTCTATCGCTATTTAGGTCAAATGAAAGGCTTTCTCAAACGACTCGACAACACCAACCCTTTTTTCGAACCGACCGTGATCATGGATAACGGTGCTCTGTTAAAGGCTTTGGGAAAATAATGGATCGTTTCTCGAACACCATTCGTTAGAACCAAACAAGTTCCGACTGTACCTCCGAAAAGGTCAGGGTAACCGCGTGGTCGTCACACAAATTTTACTTTTTGGGTTGACAGTTCGCCAAAAGTATAGTTACCCTTTGAGTTGATTTCATATTTCGATAGTCACTCCTAATGTGAAGCCTTACAAATCCTTTCGGAGGACAACTAAATGTTACGTTCCTGCAGTCCGGCCGGTTTTACCCGGTTAATGGCGGTCGTGTCCCTATTGCTGTTTTGCGTTTCCGCATTTGCGCAAGGCAATGGCAACGGCCAGAAACCTACCACCGTCAAACATCCCGATGTTTCTCCCCCTACCTATCCGAAGATCATCGATGTCGACCTTCGCGACCTGCCCCGCAAAGCCGAGTGGGCCCCGGGTCAACCGATCAAAGAAATCCCCAAGCGGGTCTATCACAACGCCGATGAGATCAAACCCAAACCCCAACGAGACTCTCTGGTGGACAATGTATACCGCGCCCCCACGCGTGCTTTGTCCGGCACCGTTCTTAACTACGCGGGCCAGGGATTCACCGGTGTGAACCCGCCCGACACCGTCGGCGATGTGGGTAAGGACTATTACATCCAGTCCATCAACGGCGGCGGCGGCGCCCTGTACGTCATCTACAACAAGAGCGACGGCAGCGTGGCGGCCGGCCCGTTCTCCATGGAGAGCTTGGGCACCGGTAACTGCGGCAGCGGTTTGGGCGACCCCATCATTCTTTATGATGAGCTGGCCGAACGTTGGATGATCAGTGAATTCTCCAGCAGCGGCAACCTGATGTGCGTCTACGTCTCCCAAACTAGCAACCCCATTACCGGCGGCTGGTTCAACTACTCTTTCCAGGGTAACAGCTTCCCGGACTATCCCAAGTACGGTGTCTGGCCCGATGCCTACTACGTGGGCACCAACGAAAGCACCCTGGGTCTGTACGCATTCGACCGTAACGCCATGCTGGCCGGTAACCCCGCCACGTCCCAGCGGTTCTCAACCGCGGATCTGTCCGGCTTCGGTTTCCAGATGATTCAACCCGCCGATTTGGACGGCACCACCGCGCCGCCCGCGAACTCGCCCGGTATCTTCATGCGGCACCGCGACACCGAAGTACACTCCGGTATTAGCAACCCCAGCGGTGATTACCTGGAAATCTTCGAGTTCACCGTCGATTTCAACAACAGCAGCAACTCCAGCCTGACCGGTCCCACCCTGATCGAGATTGCTGAAATCGATTCCTCGCTCTGCGGCCTGACCTCGTTCAACTGCTTCCCGCAGCCCGGTACCGCCACCACCTTGGATCCCCTGCGTGAAGTCGTCATGCAACGCCTGGTCTATCGCAACTTCGGCACGCATGAAACCCTGGTGGGCTGCCTGGTAACCGATGTCAACGGCAGCGACCTGGGCGGCATTCGTTGGTTCGAACTGCGCAACACCGGCAGCGGCTGGACCCTGTTCCAGGAAGGCACCTACTCTCCCGACAGTGTCAACCGCTGGATGGGCGCCATCGCCATGGACGCAAGCGGCAACATCGCCGTGGGTTACAACGTCTCCGACAGCACATCCACCTTCCCGGGTCTGCGTTATGCCGGCCGCTTGTCCACGGACCCCCTGGGCACCTTGGGCCAGGGTGAATTCACCATCGTGAACGGTACCGCCTCCAACGGTTCCAACCGCTACGGCGATTATTCGGCCATGAGCGTGGACCCCGTCGACGGTTGTACCTTCTGGTTCACCGGTGAGTACAACACGTCAAGCCAGTGGTCCACCCGCATCGCCACCTTCGCGTTCGACGAATGCGGCTGCACCCCGCCTCCGACGCCTACCGGCCTGAGCGCCGCGGCCAACGGCAACAACAATATCGACCTGACCTGGAACAGTGTTGCGGGCGCCGACAGCTACCGCATCTACCGCGCCGACGGCACCGGCTGCCCGGCCGGTTCCTACAGCCTGATCGGTACTTCTGCAACAACCTCCTTCAGTGACAGCACCGTTTCCGGCGGCATCACCTATGCCTATGTGGTCTCCGCATTCGTGACTGCCGACAACTGCGAATCGGCTCAAAGCGGTTGCGCCGACGCCACCGCCACCGGCGCGTGCACCATTCCGCCCACCTTCGCGGGCGCCGATGCGGCTACCAACCTGCAAACCGCCCAGTGCGCCATCGAGGTTTCCTGGTCCGCGGCCACGGCCAACTGCGGCACCGGCGCTGTTTCCTACAACGTCTACCGCTCCACCACTTCCGGCTTCACGCCCGGTACCGCCATTGCTACCGGTGTTACAGGCCTGAGCTACACCGACACCACCGTTCTCAACGCCACGACCTACTACTACATCGTGCGTGCTGAAGACACCGATGGTAACGAAGACACCAATACCAACGAAGTTTCCGGCGCGGCTTCCGGTCCCGACGGCATCGGTTTTGCCGATGACCTGGAATCCGGCAGCGGCAACTGGTCCGTATCCGGTTCCGGCGCGGGCGCGAACTGGACCCTGACGACGACTCAGGCCAACTCGCCCACCACCAGTTTCTTCGCCAATGATCCTTCCTCCATATCCGACCGTTACCTGGACTCCATCAATATCAGCCTGCCCGCGGGCGCTCCTGCCCTGTTGCAGTTCTTCCACTGGTACAACACGGAATCCTCGTTCGACGGCGGCGTTCTGGAAATCTCCACCGGCGGCGCATACAGCGACGTGGGTGCTGCTAACATCACCGAGAACGGCTACAACAGCACAATCTCTACCAACTTCAGCAGCCCCATCGGCGGTCGCCAGGCATGGTCGGGTAACTCCGGCGGCTTCATCCGCACCACGGTTGACCTGTCCAGCTATGCCGGCAACAACATCAGCCTGCGCTTCCGCATGGCAGCCGACTCCTCCGTTTCCTCCACCGGTTGGTGGGTAGACGACGTTACCGTTTCCGCGGGCACCGACTGCACCACCGGTCCCGTCTGTAACTACAGCATCAACCCGACCAGCGCCAATTTCGGCACGGCGGGCGGCAGCGGCACCATCACCGTGACCGCGGACGCCGGTTGTGCATGGACGGCGGTCAGCAATGACGCGTGGATCACCATCACCAGCGGCGCAAGCGGCTCCGGTAACGGCGCCACCGGCTACAGCGTGGCGGCCAACGGCGCGGCGAGCGGTCGCACCGGCACCATCACCATCGCGGGTGAAACCTTCACCGTAACGCAAGACGGCGTGGGTTGCAGCTACAGCATCAACCCGACCAGTGCTAGCGCGGCAGCGGGCGGCGACAGCGGCTCCGTTTCCGTAACGGCTCCGGCCGGTTGCGCCTGGACCGCTACCAGCAACGACGCCTGGATTACCGTCACCAGCGGCAGCAGCGGCTCCGGTAACGGCTCCGTGGGCTACAGCGTAGCGGCCAACGGTTCCTCCATCGCTCGCAGCGGCACCATCACCATCGCCGGTAACACCTTCACGGTCAACCAGGACGGCGCGGCGTGCACCTACAGCATCAACCCGACCAGTGCTAGCGCGGCGGCGGGCGGCGACAGCGGCTCTGTTTCCGTAACGGCTCCCGGCGGTTGCGGCTGGACCGCTACCAGCAACGACGCCTGGATTACCGTCACCAGCGGCGCAAGCGGCTCCGGTAACGGCACCGTGGGTTACAGCGTGGCGGCCAACGGTTCTCCCAGCGCCCGTAGCGGCACGATTACCATCGCCGGTAATACCTTCACGGTTAACCAGGACGGTCTGACGTGCAACTACAGCATCAACCCGACCAGTGCAAGCGCGGATGCGGGCGGCGACAGCGGTTCCGTTTCCGTAACGGCTCAGGCCGGTTGCGGCTGGACCGCCACCAGCAACGACGCCTGGATTACCGTCACCAGCGGCGCAAGCGGCTCCGGTAACGGTTCTGTGGGTTACAGCGTGGCGGCCAACGGTTCCACCAGCGCCCGTAGCGGCACCATCACCATTGCAGGCAACACCTTCACGGTGAACCAGGCCGGTCAGAGCACCGGTGTCTGGGTGACGCTGGACTCCAATAACTTTGAAGGCGGCTTCGGCAACTGGAACGACGGTGGCAGCGACTGCCGCCGTAGCGCTCGCGACGCGGCCTTCGCGTCACAAGGTAGGTTCTGTGTGCGTCTGCGCGATAATTCCGGCGTGGCCTCTTCCATGTTCACCGATGCTTTCGACGCCACCCCCAACTCGGAACTGCGTATCAGCTTCCAGGTCCAGGTGGTCAGCTTTGAAGGCGTCGAGAACTTCTTCGTAGAGTTCTTCGACGGTTCAAGCTGGGTCATCATCGGCGACTACGTGGTCGACCAGGACTTCACCGAGAACGTCTTCTTCAACCCCAGCATCACTATTGACAGCGGCAGCATCAACTTCGCAACCGATTCGCGGTTCAGAATCCGTTGCGACGCTTCCGGTAATGGTGACCGCATGTACGTTGACGAAGCCTTGATCGAGGGTTTCCAGTAGAACTAAATCGGTAACCGGAGTTTTCTCCGGCGACACAAACAAAAGGCCCCGGCTAACCCCGGGGCCTTTTTTGTTCCCCGTTTCAAGGTGAGTTTTTCCACATGACAGCCTCTGGCATACCGGATCGGTAGACTGGGTTTGTACCGAACAAAACCAGGAGGCAGTTATGCCGGTCCCATCCGCTACCGAACTCTTATCCCGACTCGACAAAACCAATCACCCCGAACGTTTGCGCTTTTTAGGGGAATTGGGCAGGAACCACGCGGGCGACTATCAGCTTGCCGCCGTCATCTCCGAACTGGCTACCGGCGATACCTTTGCCCGCCAGGTCGGTCTGCGCCTGGCCGTGGCGGCGCGTGACCAGTTCCAGGTATTACACGCGTTGGGTGAAAACGCCGTCTCCGTCATGAGTATTGCGGCCGGCGCGGCGCCGCGTCTGGTGACCGACCCGGAAGCCCTGCTCCAAGTATTCCAAGGAGCAACGCCCATGGCTCAAAAGCTGCTTCTCCGGGGGATTCGACGCTACAAACGCTGCGATATTGCCGAGCACCTGTTCCCCTACCTCTACAAAACGGGGAACGATCGGGCCGCTGCCGCCCTGCTGACCCTTTGTTCTGCAGAGGTGGTGACGCGGCATCTACCCCGCCTGAGTCACCTGGTGTGTGACCAGGCCCGCATGGCGCAACGTCACCCCATTCCGGTGCTCCACTGGTTGACACAGGAAATGGAGAAAGCACCGAGCACGCATACCTCCGTCTTGCTAAAGCGTTATCTACCGGCTTTTCGAGTCCTGGCCGTGAGTGAGCCCGGTCCCCTGCTGAACCTGTTGACCCTGGTCATGCCGGAAACCAACCTACCCGAGGCCGCCTCCGAACTGCTGGGCGCCCTGGTGCGTCGTCAACCCGGGGGCGTCTTGCGGTTGCTTGAGCTGCCCGGGCCCAGGCGAACCCTAAGCACGGCCGGCTTGCCCAACGGCATTCGTCGTAACCTGAACCTCTTCCAAGGCGGAGAATTGGCCCGATTGGCGCGTCTGTTATCCGAAAACCCGATCGCACTGGCTGACCTCCTGACCGCTCGCCCTGTCGAGCAAAGAGCCGATCTTTTCTACCATGCAACCAAAGACTTGGATACCGGCGGCATTGCCTGGCCTTCCGCCCTTTTGGCGGCACTTCCCCATGAAGTCCGTCGGCGGGAAGTCACCCGCATGCTCTCACTCCGCATCATCCGGGAGGACCGGTTCCGCCTAATGGAAGTTACCGCGCATGCCGATCGCCAAACCGCCCTCCCCGTGATTCTGGAAGCCGCCCGAGCCGCCGCGGCGGAGGAGCGCGCCCTGGGTTATGCGCTTCTGATTCGCAATGCCGCCGTCAATCGCGACGGGCTCCATGAAATGTTGCAATACCTGCTGCAATTGGAAAATGAGCAGGAACCCGTGCGCGGCAAGGCGCTTTCCGCGTTGGCCGCGGTCCCGCCGCTGCAGTTCCAAGCCGACCACCTGGAAAGCTTGGATCGCATTTTTAAAATCACGGCGGCTCCGCAAGACACGTCTTATCGAATACGAGCCGAATTGACCTCCCTTGCCGGTAAAATGCTGATCCACTACGCGCACAACCCTTGGGAACCCCGGTTCCGTTTCGCTCTGGACGCCCTGGTAGACCTGGCCCGAAGTACGGGAAATCTGACCTGGCACGGCTTGGAGCAGGTGCCCGCGCTCGCCTCACCGCATGTCTACGAACGCTTCGAACCCTTGCTGGAGGAACAGATCGAGGCCGAGAATTTTCATACCCTGTTCGCGGTAACCAGAATGATGAGGCGTCACCTACCTCGCCTGGAACGCCTGCAAGCCCTGTTGGCCCGGGTTGTTCTGATGGGCAACGGCTCAGCCAGGCAGGCGGCGGAACTGTGGCTGAAACCGGGTCACACCCGCGACACCCGCGTCACTGAACTGCTGGCTTGGGATGAAAGCGCGGTTGAGCTGCCCACGGTCTTCCGCCACCTTCACCGTAAACGGCAGATCCTGCTGGAACCCTTCCTGCGCGGTAAGGAAATCCAGGGGCGGTTTCGGCGTCGCAAGGGTGTGTTCAGACTGCCCGTCACCAACGGCTTCCAACGCTGGCTGCCCCGGCAACAACGCATCTACGCGCGCTTCCTTGACACGGTTATCTACAATCCCTCGGCCTCTGCCCACCAAAGGAACGCGGCCGTTCACACAAAAGCCGCGTTACCTCTAATCCGCGCCCGGGAAATGGGTAGACTTACCGAAAGCGGCGATCCCGTCTTGATCGAGGCATCCCTGCGCGCCTTATCTCATGTGGACCGTGTGGATGAAAGCCTGCCGATCCTCATGGAACATCTACAAGGCGACAATGCGCGCATTGCCATGTATGCGATCCCACGCTGTACCCGGTTCCTCAATCGGAACCGCCTGACCGCAATTTTGGACCAACTCCTCAGACGAGACCCATTGAAGGTAACCGTTCGCAAGGAGGCATTGCGGCTGCTGGGTTCCATCCCAAGCCTGGAGACTTTGGCACTGCTGGAGAGAGAGGCGGTTCGGCCCGATAATGGTCGCGATATCCGCATTGCCTTGGGACATGCCGCCCGAAGTCTGGCCGGCATGGAAGGCGCCTGGCCCCTGTTGGAGCGCCTGGCCTCGGACCCCGATCCCCAAGTGGTGCGGTCCTTGACCCTAAGCTCAGGAAAAAACATGGCCGCGCCCCAACGGACCCGCTACGCTCGCCTGCTGTTATCCCTGGTGGACCACGAGGATACCGCCGTGCGCCGAGGCGTATTGTATGCCCTGCGACGATTCGCCGGGGGACTCAGTGAGGAGGTGGTGCCGGTCCTGGCTAAACGGGTCGCGGTGCTGAACAACACTCCCGAGTGGGACCAGACCTTGGATACACTGATCTTCTTCCTGTCCGGCGAAGGCATTATCAGACCGTTTGTGGACGCGGTTCGTTCACTGGTGCGCAAACCCCTGATCGATGAGTACAATGCCCGGGAGGAACGCGATGTCCCCGCTCGCCAACGCCTGGCCAGGTTATGTCGTCGCCTTGTATCCCTGGACTGGGAGGATCGCCGCGCCCTGGCTTCCCTACTCCACGAGGTGGCCGGTGAGTTGGACGAAGACCCCACCCTGGCTCATGAATCCGTTCGCCTGCAACTGGCCGCCGCGGACCCGCGTGATATCGACACCTTCACCGCGACCCTGTTAAGCATTGCCGACGCCTGCGCGGTGCGACCCACACTGTACTACCCGGCCGAATCCCTACTGGTGCGCCTCCTCCGCGAAACACCCACCGACCTGCCCGACCGCTTCCTTGCCTTATTCGACGCACTGGCCGGCGACGAAAATGCCTGGAGCACCCGCCTGGCCACGGTCATCCTTCGTTGCTTCGGCCCCCGGACCCGCTGGAGCCGCCCGTTCGCGCAGCGCCTGCGTTACCTGCGTAACCACGGCGACCCGGATGTCCGAGCAACAGCCCTGGACATTCACACCGCCGACGAAGCCCTGCCGGCCACTCAACTGGACCCGGGCTTCAGACTGGTCAGCTGAAGTAACCGGCGCACCCGGCAAACCGGCCTACCGGGTAGATCGCCCGACCCCGCAACGAGCCCAAACCTTCCCGACGGCACAGAATCAGGCTCGACAATGCGCCCAAAACAAAATGGCACAACCTCATGGACTCGTTGCAAGCCCCCGACCGGCAAAGGGAAAACCAAACCGGAACACGAGCCCCCAAAGCACACCCAAAAGCATTGTCAAAGCCGACGACAGGCCGAGAAATGTAAAAAGTGACCCCCGGCCGAAAAAAAAACCCGGACGTTCCGCGATTCGTCTGGAGATATATATAGTAGAGACCCTTTTCCAATAAGAAAGTCCGGCCGCTTATTAACCGGGTCAATTGCAGGTCATAAATTCATTAGAAACCACCGGTTTGACAAAGCCGGGGGGGGGTCGGCCTTCGAGAAACTTGGCTCTGGTCGGGAACGATTGAAAAAATACAGCCGCAGATCGCGCTGATCTTCACAGATCAAGAAAGAAACCAGACAGACTGCTGCAAACCGTTTTCCGGATCAGTGACGAGTCGCGAGATCCGTGGCTAAAAACTCTAGACCCAACACCTCTTCTTCTCTGTGCCTTCCGTGGCCAAATATGTTTGATTTAAAACGCTTAATCAATTGTGTCCGGGCGATGTCGCTGAGTTGTGGCATCAGTAAATTGTTGAATTTCATGACATGCGATTGCCCTGACTGATTAACACTCAAAGAAAGGAGCATGAAATGAGTACCATCCCCATCCGCAACGACTACCAAAGAGAAAGGGTCATGGAGACCATCCTCCAAACAATAGAATCCAAACGAGATATCAGAAACCTCATCCGAGGCGCCACCCGTAAAAAGCTAAGCAAGCTGCATCCGGACTTCCGCCGAGCCTGGCGGACCGTCACCGGCGCCACGGCCGAACGACAGAACCTGGTGCAAACCCGCGACGAACTGGTGGGCGAACTGGATATGTTCGTACGCCACTTCCGCAACTGCTTGAACTGGCGAACGGACCGCATGAACCATGGCCGCATGATCATGCGCACCTACCTGCCGATGGGCGACATCCGCCCAAACCTCACGGTTCCGCGAGACATGGTCAAACTGGCGGAATTCCTGGTAGAAGGCGAGAAAATCGCAACAGCCCAAGGCTTCCCACCCATGACCAACCCAAGCGCGGCCGAGTTGGCCGAACGCATCCAACCGGCCAAATCAGCGGTCCTGGCCGTAGAAACCGCCGACCTGAACCACATGGAAGCCCAAGAGGACCTGCGCGTTTACCGAGCCGAGGCGGACACGCTGCTCCGCACCATAGCCAGGGAAATCCAAATCGAACTGGGCGACAAACCGGAAAGCTACGTCCGCCGAATCCTACGCCGCCTGGGCTACAAATTCACCACCCCGGACGAGGCGTCGGAGAAAGCCGAGAAACCACAAAAAACCAAGGAGAAAGAACCCGGAATAACCCCAAACGTCCCCATACCGACGCCGGCAGAATCAAAGCAAACGACGATACCAAAAGAAGCCCCACCACCAACCGACACAACCGATAACCCCACCATCCGAGGCCGACCATCGGAGCGGAATTGTAAACACCCGCCCAAACATAGTGAGGACACCGACCTCTTCGATGTACCGGACCGGCCTGCCGAATATATTGCTTAAGTATGCCCCGGACCTGAAGATTCGATCTGCATGAAGGATGATCACCGTTTAACGGATGGCACCAAGCCGCGCTGACGACCTTTTAACGGATGGCATTAGGCCGCGCGACGACCGTTTTCCCTTCAATCAAGTGCCGTACCCACCAAGTAGGCGAGCACGGCACCGCTAGCCACACAAATCAAAAGACTTGCGGGAAGCTGTTGACAGGACTACATTAGCCCTATCATCCTGGCTATCTCAAGTAGCCGGAGATGAATTCCCAACATGAACTTTCCTTTCAGTTGAAGTTAGACGGACGGGGTCTTGAACACCCCGCTTCCGCCACCTCGTCGATGAGCGAGGCCCACCCGGTACCCCTCTCTTACCACACCCAACCAGGAATTTCGATATCGCTGCGCTGCCCAGCGACACAGCTCCCCAGACATCGTTTTCGAGGCATCCACCGAGTTAGTGACCTTGGGAGAACTTGGGGTGATCAGGGAGAGGAGGTTTTCCCAAAATAAGTTTGGGTTTTCTGCCCCTTGTCGGTGGGCAGGGCAAATCCTTCTCTCGGTTTCCTGTTGCGAGAAATATTGTCCGTGAGAACGTGGAAAAGGTCTCGGAGAGCGGCTCCAGGCAAACGCGCGATCGGCCCGCCTACCCATGCTCGCCGGGTTTGTTACCCAATGCCCTGGCAAGCGTGCCAGTTGGGTGGCCGGGGCATGGGGCAGACCGTGGGGAGCGGGCAGAAACTTGATCCATGCCTGATAGTTGCCCGGTGAGGTCTCGATCACGGCGGCGGGGGGGAGGCCGTCTTGCTTCAGGGTCCCAAGCGCGTCTCTTGCGAGGTCGTCGGGAAGGATCAGCCCATGGGGGCCGGCCGGACGTATATAGATGTGGTGGCCGCGGGCATTGACATGCTTGAGCAGGGAGAGGGCCGAGAGTAGGTTCGCCGGCTTGAAGACGGTCTGCCGGAAGGAGCCGGTGCGTTCATGGCGCCAACCGATCTCAAAGACGCCGCAGTCCATCGCGCCCAATTGTCGTAGGACTGCCCGGAAAGTCCGGTCCGATGCGGCTTACCGCCGTTCCACGGTCTTCGGCCGCGACGGCACCACCGAAGTAAAACCGGACGGCTTCAATCACGACGGCGCCCGCTTCCAACATTTAAATCTTTCAATTACATTTTCTTCATCAAAATCCCTCCAGATCGAATTTCGTGCATCGAGGGGCGCAACGCCCCTCTTTCCGCCCCACTGCCACTCACAGACACCGGGGGTCACAAGTATTTTCAGCAGCATCACGCGTGTAGATCACGCAAGTATTGCATGATAAAATTGTACGCCAGTCGGGGAACAATTCGCCGCCCTTGACTTTCGCGGTTGTCATAAAACTCTTCACATTTAAATCTTTCAATTGCATTTTCTTCATCAGAAGCCCTCCGGTTCGGATTTTGGAATGCTCCCCTGGATTTTGTGGTTCCATGGGTTGCTTCTTTCTAGCACGCAGTTCCAGGTGTGTAAACCCTGAAATTATGTTTTCCAGCAAAAGCAACTAATTCCATATTGAACAGGAAATTACTGTATTGTTCTATCTTCCACCCTGGGCATGCACGCTTCCAACGTGCATTTCCCTTATTCAGGTTTAATCCGAACCCACCCACCATCGTTTCGAATCTCCACCGAGAATGATTTCATCGCTTTGAACATGGCGCCGCTCATTCCATCATCAGTTGCTGCCAAATCCGCATCCCAACCACTCGCCTCAAGCTATTTCTGAACTTGCTCAAGAGTCGGCTTCGCGTAGAAAGATTCAAAAACCATACTCTGATCATCGAAAGAGAGTAGCAAATCCCAGCCCGCAACATTGTCAAAAACGGCCGATTTCTTATGGGGCCGGGCTGAGACAAATTTTTCCTGGTTATGCCCGCAACCGATGTGGTGGAAACGATTGGCATGCCAAGGATCTCCCGGACGAAGTGAGCAAACATTCCCGGAAGTTACATGCAGCATGTAGTGTTAAGCTGTTCCCGGAAGTTACATGCAGGAAGTTACATGCAGCATGAAGTGCTAAACTACTTATTTCATTGACTTTGCGACCCACCAACGGTTGTAAGTTGTATTAAGGGCCTTTCTTCCTCTATCCCAACACACGGCGCTGTGCTCAATGCCAAGCTGACCGAGGCTCTGTGCGCCGAGCGCCTCGACGGGGATGCGCTCGACGCGCCCGCAACCGCAGACCCCGGCGCCATGGGCGCCTACCTCACCCACGAGATGATGCTTTCCCGCTTGGTGGACTTCCTCGTCAGGAGCTGCGGCGCCACCAACGGTCATCGATTGGATGGCCGTTTTTACGCTGAGCTTTTCCCCGGTCCGGATCACGCCGTCGACCGCGAGCTTACCCCGGCACAGTTCGAGACGACCCCGCTCACAAGGCCCAGGTCCACAATCTGAGCGGGACCCCAATCCCCGGGCGTAACCCGTTCACCCTGCTTGGGCCGGTTTGCTGTCCCGAAGACAGGGACTAGGGACATGGCCACGGGCGCCAATCCCATGCCATGGTAGCGGGGTCCGCGCGGACGCGGCTCCCAAGCGAACCATTAGAAACAAAGCGCCCGGTATCGGCGGGTCTCAGTGGTTGTGGCATTGCTGAAGATAACGGTGCCCGAGGCGCAGGTCGCGTTCCCAAGCACATGATCGATATTGTACCAATGCTGGGTATAACCGCCGCCGGTGGTCACATAGTAGCCGCTATCAGGCTCACAATCATTATCGAGATCGCCCATATCGTAACCTTCATAGAGAACGGGGCTGGTCTTTGTCGGGTAATAAACGTTGACATGAGAAAAACTGCCGGGCGGTGGGATCACCAGCACTTTCTCCATCCAAACAGATTCGTAAGTGTAGGTACGCTCACCGGTTTCCAAGTAGCGCCTCCGCTTGGAATAGCCGGTACATGTACTGGACTTCCCAGCACGCACATGCGCCCGTTCCTCGATGTCTTCGATGGCGCCGCCGAGTTCGAAGCCCTCACGCGGTTCGGTCATCGGCAGGAATGCATCCTTGCCCCCGGCCAATGCAGCATAAGCGGCAAATGGCGTCGCCGAGTAGAGGTAAAGTGTTTGTTTTTTTACGGTCAAGGCTGACAGGTC
>JAAUYB010140961.1_pt1 | contig 42620 bp, 35 predicted proteins | sample 7278071 | NCBI WGS metagenome assembly JAAUYB01 (sample SAMN14350121, study PRJNA611818) | marine sediment metagenome | isolation source: surface marine sediment (1.8m) | place: French Polynesia: Moorea | collected 2018-08 | reverse complement strand
CGCCGGCGCCCGGGCCCGGCTGTGGCCGGTCCAGCGCACACCGCGCAGCACCGCCTCGGCTGCCGGCGGCAACCGGTCCGGCACCTCGGCGCCGCTCAGCACCGCCCAGACGCCCGTCCAGGCCCGTCCCACCGACCAGGGGTTGTAGCCGCCGCCGCCCAGCACCAGAAACCGCGGGCTCAAGGACCGCAGCGCCGCCACCACCGCCCAGAGCGCGCCGTTCGACAGCGCCAGCCGTGACAGCGGATCCTCGGCCAGCGCGTCCGCCCCGCATTGCAGCACCACGGCGTCGGGCCGGAACCTCGCCACGGCGGGCTCGATCAGCGCCTCGCGCACCATCCGCATCTCGGCATCGTTGAACCCCCGCGGCACCGGCAGGTTGAACACCTGGCCCGCCGCGCCGCGCTCCTCCAGCGCCCCGGTGAACGGCCAGCGCCGCTCTTCGTGCACCGAGAGCAGCAGCACCTCGGGATCGTCCGAAAACGCCGCCTCGACCCCGTCGGGGTGATGCGCGTCGATATCCACATAGGCGATCCGCCGCACGCCCACCCGCCGCAGCGACAGCATCGCCAGGACCGGGTCGTTGAGATAGCAAAACCCGTTGGCGTAGCCCGGCATGCCGTGATGGGTGCCGCCCGCGGGCGAATAGACCACACCGCCGTCGCGCAACAGCTCGCCCGCCAGGATCGACGCCCCAGCCGCTGTCGCCGGGCGGCGGAACATCTCCGGAAACACCGGGTTCGCCGTGGTGCCGAGCCGATAGCGCGCCCGCTCGTCCTCGGTGACCGCTTGCCGCGCCTCGGCCCGCGCCAGCGCCGCGATGTAGTCGGCATCGTGAAACGCTTGCAGCGCCGCCGGCTTGGCCCGCGGGCTGGTCCGATAGCGCTCCGCCGGCAGCCAGCCCAGGACGCGGCACAGGTCCATGACCGTCGACACACGCGGCACCCGAAGCGGGTGCCAGGCGCCATAGCTCGACCCGCGATAGATCTCCGCGCCGAGGAAAAGCGGCCCGCTCACTCGGCCAGCAGCGCCTCGACCTGGCGGCGCAGCGTGCGCGACATCGGCCGCGTGGTGGAGCCATAGGTCGCCACCAACTCGCCCTCGGGCCCGATCAGCACCTTGTTGAAATTCCACCGCGGCGCAAAGCCGTGCTCCGCCGAGAGCCAGCGGTAAAAGGCGTGCGCCGCCTCGCCCCGCACATGGGTGATCTCGGTCATCGGCAGGTCCAAATCGAAGTTCAGCTCGCAGAACTCCTTGACCGCGGCCTCCGACGCCAGTTCCTGGTTGAAGTCGTCCGACGGCACCGCCAGCACCACCAGCCCGCGGTCGCGATAGGTGTCGTAGAGCGCCTGCAGCCCGTCATATTGCGGCGTGAACCCGCATTGCGAGGCGGTGTTGGCCACCAGGACCGGCCGGCCGCGCCAGTCCTCCAGCGCCAGCTCGCCGCCATCGATGGACGCGAAGACGAATTCTTTCGCCGACGCCGGCGCCACGATCATAATACTGCACAGCAGGGCAAGGATCACACGCATCGAGAAACCTCCGATTTCCCCAGACCTATCCCCGGCCAAGCCCTGGTCAAGACCCCGATCACGGGGGTTTTTCTTTGAATTACAGCCGGTCTCTGGTAGCCTTGGCCCAACGATAACCCGACCTGGCGTGGCGGGACGAGCGGAAACCAACGGCAGAGACATGAGCCTAGCCAAACCCAAAATGCGCCCGATCCGACTGTCCAACGGGCAGAAGGACGACGTGCGCACACAGTTCGGCGCGCTCTGCTACCGGATCCAGAAGGACAAAGCACAGGTGCTCTTGGTCACCAGCCGCGGCACCGGGCGTTGGATCCTGCCTAAAGGCTGGCCGATCGATGGCGCCACCCCGGTCGAGGCCGCCCTGCGCGAGGCCTGGGAAGAGGCCGGGGTCGAGGGCAAGGTCACCGGCAACGCGCTTGGGATCTACTCCTATATCAAGCGCGAGGACGGCGACCGCATGCCCTGCGTCGTTGCGGTGTTCCCGGTCCGGGTCAAACGGCTGGCCGACCGTTATCCCGAGGCCAAGGAACGCCGACGCAAGTGGTTTTCGCTCAAAAAGGCCGCCGCGGTCCTGGACGAATCAGAGCTGCGGCAAATCCTGCAAGGCTTCGACCCCATTGGCACAGCGCGTTAACGGGCCGGAAAGGGCGAATCTTGCATTCTGGGATTGGGCGGTTATCTACTGCCCAGCCGTAATAACCGAACGCTGGCGATGATCCGTTACACGCTCAAATGCTCGGCGGACCATGAGTTCGAAAGCTGGTTCGCCTCTGCCGATGCCTTCGAGGGTCAGAAGGCTGCCGGGCTCGTCGCCTGCCCGGTCTGCGGCGTGACCGAGGTGGACAAAACGCTGATGGCGCCGCGCGTGCGACCTGGGCGCGCCAAAGCGGCGGTTCCGGCGCCCGAGGCCAAGCACCAGGCGCTGACCAAGCCGCAAAACGAGATGGAGGAAAAGCTCGCCGACCTCCGACGCGAAATCGAAGCGAATTCCGACTATGTCGGCCTCAGTTTCGCCGCCGAGGCGCGCAAAATGCACGACGGCGACATCCCGCATCGGTCGATCTATGGCGAGGCCAAGGCCGAGGACGCCAAAGCGCTTTTGGACGACGGCGTACCGGTGGCCCCCCTGCCCTTCACGCCGACCCGCAAGTCGAATTGACGGGCTTTGGCCCGCGGTGGATCCGGCCCATTTCGGTTTGTGTGGTGCTGGAGGCGGCGTTGAACAACGAAAGCGTCTGAACCGACCAGTCCAGCAAACGTAAATGGTGATATCGGGCGATATCAGCAGCTTGCCGCGGAGCGGCTAAATTTTCTGCCCCGCGGAATGTTTCGCGCGCGAAACATTTGACGGGGGTAGATGCGCTTCGCGCATCCCAACCGTCCAGTGGACGGTTGGCCCCGTCAAAGGGCGGAGCCCAGCCAGAATCGACGGCACCGCCGTCGACAAATGGACCTTTTCCAGCTTCAAAGGGCGGAGCCCCAAGGGGCAGTCGCGCCAGCGACCGGACCGTCCAGTGGACGGTTCGCTCCGACAAAGGGCGGAGCCCCAGCCGGGATGGATCGCTCAGCCGGCACCCTCGACCAGCAGCACGGCCTTTTGCCAGCCCAGGTCCTTGCCGAAGACCCGGAACCGCCGCCGGACGTGGCCGTAGCGCAGGACCTCCTCGGCCGCGACGGCAAAGGGCGACCGGCGGATGTCGAGCGGGCGGAAGGCGCCGTCCTTGACGTCGGAATTCAAGGGCGGGCCGTAGTCGCCGATGCAGTTGGTGATCAGCGCGGCCGGATAGCGCTCCAGGACCGGCAGGAAGGCGGCGATGCGCGCATTCGACCAGTGCTGCAGCACGTCCTTGGCGATCAGAAGATCGGCCGCCGGCAGCGCATCCCAATCCTCGACCGCGGCATGGAAGCGCACCGTGGCGGACCCGAACGCCGCCCGGTTCCGCGCCTGCACCGCATCGACCAGGTCGAAGCCGTCATAGGCCACCCCGCGCCAGTCGATGTGCTGCGAAAACTGCCAGTCGCCGCAGCCCAGATCGACCACCGACCGCACCCTGCGCCGCGCCAGAAACGCCTGCAGAAACGCCACGTAGGGCTTGTTCGGGGCATAGGCCGAGCCCTCGCCCGACCCGCCCTTCCAGTGGTCGGTGCGGTAGATCCGCTCGAAGACGTCCTTCACCGCCTCAGACCGCCGGCACGCCGCCGCCCATCACCGTCAGGAACCAGTCGGTGTCGATGTTGCCGCCGCAGAGGATCACGGCGACCTTTTTGCCGGCCATCCGCTCGCGGTCCTGCATCAAAGCGGCCAACGGCGCCGCGCCGGCGCCCTCGGCCAGGTTGTGGGTGTCGCGATAGTAGACCCGGATCGCCTCGGCCACCGCCTCTTCGCTGACCGTCACGATGCGCTCGGCGCCTTGGCCGTAGATCGCTAGCGCCTCGGCCACCGGCACCCGCACCGCCATGCCGTCGGCGAAGGTGCGGGCCGAGTTGGTCTCGACCAGCCGCCCGGCCTCGACCGAGAGCTTCGCGGTCTGGGCATGCTCGCTGACCACGCCGACGATCTTGGTCGCAAGCCCAAGCGCGTCGCGCGCCAGGATGCAGCCGCAGATGCCCGAGCCGCAGCCGATCGGCACATAAAGCGTGTCGAGATCCGGCACCGCCGTCAGCAGCTCGTAGGCATAGGTCGCCACGCCGCGCACCAGGTGTTCGTGGAACGGCGGCACGGTGGCCAGCCCCTCGGCCTCGGCGACCCGGAACGCCTCGAGCTTGGCGGTGTCGAAGTCGTCGCCGAACTCGATGACCTCGGCCCCGAAGGCCCGCATCGCAGCGTTCTTCTCGACCGAATTGCCGTGCGGGACGTAGATCTTCGCGGTCAGCCCGGCAGCGGTGGCCGCCCGTGCCTGGGACTGGCCGTGATTGCCCCGCGTCGCGGTGCAGACGCCGCGCGCGCCCGGCTGCGCCTTGGTCAGCCAGTCGATGAAGGTGATCCCGCCGCGGACCTTGAAGGCGCCGGTCGGCGTGTGGTTTTCATGCTTGACCCAGACCTCGCAGCCGAGCCGGTCGGCCAATGTCGGCCAGGCATATTGCGGCGTCGGCCCCATCTGGCCATAGACCAGATCGGCGGCGGCTTGCAGATCCGCGACGGTCAGTTTCATGGCGGCCCTCCCCGGTGCGGGCGGGGCCCCTTGCCAGCCGCCCGCAGCCTGATAAGAAGCCCGCAAAGCAAGCGGGGACAAGGCGAAAATGCCGATCCTGGTGATGAAATTCGGCGGCACCTCGGTGGCCACGCTCGACCGGATCCGGCGCGCGGCCAAGCGGGTCGGCCGAGAGGTCGCCAACGGCTATGACGTCATCGTCATCGTCTCGGCGATGGCCGGCAAGACCAACGAACTGGTCGGCTGGGTCGAAGAGACCTCGCCGTTCTTCGACGCCCGCGAATACGATGCGGTGGTGTCCTCGGGCGAGCAGGTGACGGCCGGCCTGATGGCGCTGACCCTGCAAGAGATGGACGTACCGGCCCGGTCCTGGCAGGGCTGGCAGGTGCCGCTCAGGACCACCGCGGCCCATGCCGCGGCGCGGATCGTCGACATCCCAACCGAGAACATCGGGCAGAAATTCGCCGAAGGTATGCGCGTGGCCGTGGTGGCAGGCTTCCAGGGCATCGCCGAAGACGGCCGGATCACAACGCTCGGCCGCGGCGGGTCCGACACCACCGCGGTGGCCTTCGCCGCCGCCTTCGGGGCCGAGCGCTGCGACATCTACACCGATGTCGACGGCGTCTACACCACCGACCCGCGGATTTCGGACAAGGCGCGCAAGCTCGACCGGATCGCCTTCGAGGAGATGCTGGAGCTCGCCAGCCTCGGCGCCAAGGTGCTGCAGACCCGCTCGGTGGAATTGGCGATGCGCTATAAGGTGCGGCTGCGGGTGCTGTCGAGCTTCGGTGAGATGGACGACGCAGCCGGCACGCTGGTGTGCGACGAGGAGGATATCGTGGAAAGCAACGTGGTGGCCGGTGTGGCCTATAGCCGGGACGAGGCCAAGATGACGCTGATATCGGTGGCCGACCGCCCCGGCATCGCCGCGGCGATCTTCGGGCCGCTCAGCGAGGCCGGGGTGAACGTGGACATGATCGTCCAGAACATCTCCGAAGAGGGGCGCACCGACATGACCTTCTCTTGCCCCGTGGGCCAGGTCGCCCGTGCCGAGGCGGCGATGCTGAAGGCCAAGGAGGACGGGGTGATCAACTTCCACGACCTCGTGGCCGACACCGACGTGGCCAAGGTCTCGGTCGTGGGCATCGGCATGCGCAGCCATACCGGCGTGGCGGCCCAGATGTTTGAGTCGCTGTCGGCCGAGAACATCAACATCAAGGTGATCACGACGTCCGAGATCAAGATCTCGGTGCTGATCGACCGCAAGTACATGGAACTGGCGGTGCAGGCCCTGCACGACGCCTTCGAGCTTGAAAAGGCCGCCTGAGGCGCAGTGAGGCCAAGCGGGGTGTCAGGCGGGGATTGGCCCGGAGCGAGCGTTTGAAAATGAGCCGTAGGGCACGGATTCAAGGCGCGCAGCGCCGCCGTGCCCATTGCCACCCCGCGGGTCGGCGATGGGCACGGCTCAGCGTACGCTCGCGAACATTGCCTCCCGACCAAACCCGCAATTCGCTTCGACCCAATCGCATCACGCTTCCCGGCACGCCCGGCATCCGGCCGTGAAACACCGAATTTGACCCTGGGGAAACCCGTTCCCCTCACCCCCACCTTGTGCTCTAACTTGGCCCGATAGCCCGCGTCGGGCCGTTCAGGGGTGCCGCGTCCGCCATGGCCGATCAGACCGAAAGCGAAAGTCGCAAGCTTCTGGGCCGATTGCGCGACACGCTGGCCGAGGAGGGCGCCGGGCAGGCGCGGCTCGACCGGATCACCCATCTGATCGCCGATTCGATGCAGACCGAGGTCTGCTCGGTCTATCTGTTCCGCGATGCCGACACGCTGGAGCTGTGCGCCACCCAAGGGCTGAACCCCGAGGCAGTGCACAAGACCCGGATGCGCGTCGGCGAGGGGCTGGTGGGCCGCGTCGCCAGGACCTCGCAGCCGGTCAATACCGAGGACGCGCCGGCCACAAAGGGCTTCCGCTTCATGCCCGAGACCGGGGAAGAGGTCTATTCGTCGTTCCTGGGCCTGCCGATCCAGCGTCTGGGCGAGACCCTGGGCGTCCTGGTGGTGCAGTCGAAAGAGGCGCGGCGGTTCGACGGCGACGAGGTCTATGCGCTCGAGGTCGTCGCCATGGTGCTGGCCGAGATGGCCGAGCTTGGCGCCTTTGTTGGCGAGGGCGCGGCGCTGACCGCCCTGCACCAGCGCGCCGAGCTTTACCGCGGCACCGTCGGCCAGGAGGGCACAGCCGAGGGCCATGTCTGGCTGCACGAGCCGCGCGTGGTTGTCACCAACCCGGTGGCCGACGACCCCGAGGCGGAACTGGCGCGCCTGAAGGAGGCCGTCGAGACCCTGCGGGTCACCGTCGACGAGATGCTCGACCAGGTCGATACCGGCGATAAGGACCAGCGCGCGGTACTCGAGGCCTATCGCATGTTCGCCAATTCCCGCGGCTGGATGCGGCGGATGGAGGAAGACATCGCGCTTGGGCTCTCGGCCGAGGCCGCGGTCGAGAAAGAGCAGTCGACGGCGCGTGCGCGGATGGAGACGGTGCCCGACGCCTACTTGCGCGACCGGCTGCACGATCTCGACGATCTGTCGAACCGGCTGTTGCGGATTCTGTCGGGCCAGGGCAACGAGACCGGCGCCGAGATGCCCGCCAATCCGGTGCTGATCGCCGGCAACATCGGCCCGGCGGAGCTGTTGGACTATGGCCGCCAGCTCAAGGCGATCGTGCTGGAAGAGGGCTCGGTCGGCAGCCACGCCGCCATCGTCGCCCGCGCCTGGGCGATCCCGCTGGTGATCCACGCCAAGCGCATCACCGCCGAGGCGCTGAACGGCGACCACATCATGGTCGATGGCGAACAGGGCATCGTGCATCTGCGCCCCGACGACAATGTGATCACCGCCTTCCGCGACAAGATGGCGATGCAGGCCGAGGCGCAGAAGCGCTATGTTTCGTTGCGCGACAAGCCCGCCCAGTCGACCGACGGAGCTGTGGTCGAGCTTTACATGAATGCCGGTCTGATGGCCGATCTGCCCTCGCTCGACAGCTCCGGCGCCGAGGGCGTGGGCCTGTTTCGCACCGAGCTGCAGTTCCTGGTGCGCAACAAGATGCCGCGCCGGCAGGAACTGGTGGACATCTATGCCCGCGTGCTCGACGCCGCGCATGGCAAGCGGGTGCAGTTCCGCACGCTCGACATCGGCTCGGACAAGGTACTGCCCTATATGAAGCCCACCGACGAGCCGAACCCGGCGCTCGGCTGGCGGGCGATCCGGGTCGGGCTCGACAAGCCGGGGGTGATGCGGATGCAGTTGCAGGCGCTGATCCGGGCGGCGAACGGGCGGCCCCTGACGGTGATGTTCCCCTTCGTCGCGCAGTTCGACGAGTTCAAGACAGGCCGTGATTTCGTGCATCGCGAGCTCGAACGTGAGGCCGCGCTTGGCCATGTGCTGCCGGTGCATGTGGAGATCGGCGCGATGCTGGAGACGCCGTCGCTCGCGTTTGCGCCGCGGCAGTTCTTCGAGATGGCCGATTTCATCTCGATCGGCGGCAACGACCTGAAGCAGTTCTTCTTCGCCGCTGACCGCGAGAACGAGCGCGTGCGGCGCCGCTACGACACGCTGAACGTCAGTTTTTTGACCTTCATCGAGCGCGTGGTGGAGCGCTGCGCCGAGGCCGGCACGCCGGTGTCGTTCTGCGGCGAGGATGCCGGGCGGCCGATCGAGGCGATGTGCTTCGCGGCGATGGGGCTGCGCAAGCTGTCGATGCGCCCGGCCTCGATCGGGCCGGTCAAGAGCCTGCTGCGGCGCGTCGACCTGGCCGCCGCCAAAGCCGCCATCGACGAAGCCCGCGGCAGCGGCAACCAGTCGGTGCGGCCTGCGGTGATGAAATGGCTTGCCGGGCAGTCGCGGTAGCCGGGAGAGGTGAGGTCGATTCGAGGGAGCGGTGTTGCGCTGGGGCAGGCGTTGGCGCGCCGAGCGAGAAGCCGGGCCCATCGCCGACCCGCGGGGTGGCGAGCCGACGTTTGAACGACAGCACTTTATGGTGGACGAATCCGTAGGACCTCACGCAGTGTGCGAGGCTCGACAAATCGCCACCCCTCCGGGGCGGGTTGGCGATGGGCACGGCGGGGCTGCGCCCCTTGATTCCGTGCCCTAGGATCCACCCGAACGGTCGCTGCGAAAAAATACCGAGACGGAGCGGTTCCGATTTGGCGGGCGACGCCTTGGGCCAAGCGGTTTCGGATCGCTACGTGATCCGACCGATGCGAGGGGGTTTTACCCCCTCGCGCTCCCCCAGAATATTTTTGACGAGAAGAAGCGGCTTTTGGTGGCGGGTGGGGTCAGCAGGGCTCGTCTGGCGCCGGACCGTTGGCGAGCAGCTTGGCCAGAAGCGCGGCGAATTGGGTCCGCTCGGGCTCCTTGAGCGGTGCGCAGAGGGCGTCGTTGACCTCGCGCACGATGGCGTGGAGCTGCGGGGCGAGAGCGAGACCAGCCTGGGTGGCGGCGATGGAGTGGGCGCGGCGCGAGCCGGCGTGGGCGCCGCGGGTGACGTAGCCCTGCCGCTCGAGCGCGTCGATCGCCCGGCTGATCGCATAGGGCGCCATGCCAAAGCGCCGGCCGATCTCGGTCTGTGTCAGGGGTCCGTGCTCGAGCACCGTCATCATCACCGCGAAGGCGCCGAGGTTGATCCCGAAGGGCGCCAGGCGGGCGGTCATCGCCCTGTCGAGCCGGCCGGTGAGGCGCTGCAACCACCAGCCGATGCTGGCCTCGCGCACGGCGCGGGTGTCGTCGCGGACGGTCATGGCTGCACCGTAGCCGAAAAAGCTTGCATTCGCAACATTTGCAATTGCTACAATAGGCGGGCGATGCTATTCTCGCCCTCGCACCACAAGGGAGCCCGCCATGACCCGCTATCACCCGTTTCTGGTCGCTCTGCATTGGCTGATTGCGCTGATGATCATCCTGGCGCTGATTTTCGGCAGCACCCAGCTGGCCGGAATGCCGAACGACGACCCCGCGAAGATCGCCGGGCTGCGCGCGCATATGAGCCTGGGGATCGCGGTGCTGGTGCTGATGCTGATCCGGCTGGCCACGCGGCTTTTCACCGCCAAGCCGCCGCACGCCTCGACCGGCAACGCGCTACTCGACCGGGCCGGGGTGGCGACCCATTGGCTGTTCTACATCCTGGTGATCGCGATGGCGGGGTCGGGGCTGGCGACCGCGCGCATGGCGGGGCTGCCCGAGATCGTGTTCGGCGGCTCCGGCGCGCCGCTGCCTGAAGATTTCCGAATCTACCCGCCGCGGATCGCACACGGGATCATCGCCACTCTGCTCGGGCTGTTGCTGCTCTTGCACGTCGCTGCGGCGCTCTACCACCAGTTCGTCCGCAAGGATGGGCTGTTTGCCCGGATGTGGTTCGGCGACCGGCGGGCGTGAGCCGAGGCACGGTCGGCGCGGGAAGTTGAGTACTCTTGGCCTGGAGTAGGTGTTGGTCGCTTCGCGATGAGCCGTGCCCATCGCCGACCCGCGGGGTGGCGAACCGACCTCTGATCGGCAGCGCTTTATGGTCGTCGAATCCGTAGGACCTCAGGCGGTGCGCAGGTGTCGACAAATCGCCACCCCTCCGGGGCGTTCGTGGCCGCCCGAAAAGGTCCACTGGACCTTCTTCGAGCTACGAACTGGCGATGGGCACGGCGGGGCTGCGCCCCTTGATCCCGTGCCCTGGCCGGTGACGGCCCTCCGCTCCAACTCCGCATCGGTCTTACAAGCCAAAAGAACGGTCCCCAATACCGCTTACGTTCCGTCACCCCCCCCCCCGCACGGCCCGGGCGTCAGGCCCAGCGGGTGACTTGACCGCCGACCCCAGCCCAGTCGCCGTGGCCGAGGATGCGGTCGGGGTTGGTGGGCGGCGGCATCTCGACGCCGCTCAGCCGTTTGAAGCCGAAGCGGCCGTAATAGGGTTCGTCGCCGACCAGCAGCACCCGCCGCCAGTCGGCCGCCTCGGCGCGGATCAGCGCGTTGGCGATCACCAGCGCGCCCAGGCCCTCGCCCTGGTGGATCGGGTGCACCGCCACCGGCCCCAATAGCAGCGCCGGATCGCCGCCGACCCGCACCGGCCAGAACCGGATCGCCGCGGCCACCGCCTCTTCCGGGTCGCGCGCCACCAGGCACAGCGCCGCGATAGGGTCGATACCGTCGCGCAGCCGGTAGGACGACAGCGCCTCGCGCCCCGGCGCAAAGCACAGGTCGAACAGCGCCTCGACCTCCCACCAATCCTCGGCCGTCTCGCGGGCTAGGCGGTACACCCCCACAACCCCTTCGTTTTGCACTGGAAATCGCTCTAGCACGGGGCTAGGTGAGGCACAACGCGACCCCCGAGGAGCCCGCATGTTCTACCGCCCCGAAGACGGCCACGGCCTGCCGCACAACCCGTTCAACGCGGTCGTCACACCGCGGCCGATCGGCTGGATCTCGAGCCGCGACGACCAGGGCCGCGACAACCTGGCGCCGTATTCGTTCTTCAACGCCGTGGCCTATGTGCCGCCGCAGGTGATGTTCGCCTCGACCACCGCCAAGGAGGACCGCGACGGCACCAAGGACAGTGTCGGCAACATCCGCGAGACCGGGGTGTTCTGCGTCAACGTGGTCGAATATGCGATGCGCGAGGCGATGAACGTCTCGTCGGGCACCTACCCGCGCGAGGTGGACGAATTCGACCGCGCGGGACTGCAGAAGGCCGAATGCGAGACGGTCGCCTGCGCGCGCGTCGCCGCGGCGCCGGCAAATCTGGAATGCCGGCTGACGCAGATCGTGCAGCTGCCCGGCGCGGCGAATTTCGTGGTTTTCGGCGAGGTGACCGGCGTGCATCTGCGCGACGACTGCCTGGTCGAGGGCCGGTTCGACATCACCCGGTTCCAGCCGCTCGCGCGGCTCGGCTACCGCGACTATGCCCGCGTCGCCGAGGTCTTCAGCCTGGCGCGTCCGGACGACTGACATGCATCGTCAAATCGCGCAGGAAATCCTCGATTTCGTCCATGTGCCGCCCGGCCTGCACGTCCTCGGCGTGCATCACCAATAGGCCGTCGGGCGCGCGGCCGAGCAGTGCCGTGGCCTCGGCGGCGGCCTGGTCCTGCGGCGGCGGGCCGCCGGCGGTCAGAAACAGCCCGACCCGGGGCGGCAGCTCTGACAGGCCGGCGAGGTAGCTGCGCACCGGCGCGGCCAGCACGCCCGACCAGACCGGAGAGCCCACCAGCAGGCAATCGGGGGCTTCGCCGGGCGGAGCGTAGGAGATTGCCGGCCGCTGCCGCCGCCAACTCGCCCGGCCGGCCTGAAGCCAGCCCCAGAGCCCGGGGCCGTAGCGGTCGCAGGTGATCTCGGCGGTTTCGGCCACCGTCCGAGCCGCCAGCGCCTCGGCCAGAAGCCGGGTGATGCCGGTGCGGGAATAGAACACAACGCGGGTGCGCATCGAAGGCCTCCGGATCCGATGCCCCGATCTTCGCCGCGCGCCCGGCCCGGCGCCTTGATGCGGATCAAGGCGGTGAGCGGCGCGGCGGGGTCGGTGGCGGATATCGCGGGAAGCCGTGCCGGTCGCCGGCCCGCGGGGTGGCGAACCGACGCTTTTTCGGGTGTGCTTTATGGCTGTCCAGTCCGTAGGACCTCGAGCGGTGCGCGAGGATCGACCAATCGCCACCCCACCCGGGCGGGGCGGCGATGGGCACGGCGGGGCTGCGCCCCTTGCTTCCGTGCCCCAGGGGCGTCGCCGCGACATCCGCTCCCGGCTCGTGCCCGGCCACGCGGCGTTGGGCTCACCGGCCGTTGAACGCACCCGCCCGCCTTCGAATTGAGGCTTTTCATCGCCGTTGAGCCGGGGCAGTGTAACGGCCGTTGGATCGGAGGCGCGAGCACATGACAGAGACGATGATCGGGGTGATCGGCGGGTCCGGGGTCTATGAGATCGACGGACTCGAGGCGGCCGGGTGGCAGGCGGTCGACACGCCCTGGGGCGCGCCGTCGGACCAGATCCTGACCGGCACGCTCGGCGGCGTGGCGATGGCGTTCCTGCCGCGCCACGGCCGCGGTCACGTGCATTCGCCGACGACCGTGCCCTACCGCGCCAATATCGACGCGCTGAAGCGGCTCGGCGTCACCGACATCGTCAGCGTCTCCGCCTGCGGGTCCTTCCGCGAAGAGCTGGCGCCGGGCGATTTCGTGGTCGTCGACCAGTTCATCGACCGCACCTTCGCGCGCGAAAAATCGTTCTTCGGCAGCGGCTTCGTCGCTCATGTCAGCGTCGCGCACCCGACCTGCCCGCGGCTCGGCGCGGCCTGTGTCGAGGCCGCCGGCGCCGAGGGCATCACCGTGCATGACGGCGGCACCTATCTGGCGATGGAGGGCCCGCAATTCTCGTCGCTCGCCGAATCGAAGCTTTATCGCGAGGTCTGGGGCTGCGACGTGATCGGGATGACCAACATGCCCGAGGCCAAGCTCGCCCGTGAGGCCGAGATCTGCTATGCCTCGGTCGCCATGGTCACTGATTACGACAGCTGGCACCCGCATCACGGCGAGGTCGACATCGCGCAGATCGTCGCGACGCTTTCCGGCAACGCCGACAAGGCCCGCGCCCTGGTCAAGCGCCTGCCGGGGCTGTTGGGGGCCGAGCGCGCCCCCTGCCCGCACGGCTGCGACCGGGCGCTGGACTACGCCGTTCTGACCGCCCCCGACAAGCGCGACCCGGCAATGATCGCCAAGCTCGACGCGGTGGCTGGGCGGATCTTGTAGCCGCACGCGTTCCGGGTGCGGAGCGATTGCTGGCGGCTTTGTGACGAGCCGTGCCCATCGCCGACCCGCGGGGTGGCGATCCGACGCTTGTTCGAGTGTTCTTTATGGCTGTCGAGTCCGTAGGTCGCCGAGCGGTGCGCAAGTGTCTGCAAATCGCCACCCCTCCGGGGCGGGCTGGCGATGGGCACGGCGGCGCTGCGCGCCTTGATTCCGTGCCCGGGGCGTGGCGACGACGTCCGCCCCGTCCCGACCGGTCCTATTCGCCCGCGTGCTCCTTGAGATAGCGCCGGATGAAGCGCCGGATTTCGCGGGCCGCGCTGGTGTCCATGTCCTTGCAGAGCTGCACAAAGGCGTCGCGCTCGTCCTGATCCAGGCGCAGCACCAATTGGCTGTTCTTTTTGCGCGATGTCTTCTTGGCCTTCTCGTTCACGCCGGACCCATCCCCATCGCCCCTTGACATACGCATATCAAATGTATATACATGTCATATACGGTCGCCGCAGCAACAATAGCGGCATGCACCTGAGAAAGGAAAGAAAAATGAACTTGCAGGCAGCGCGCAGTATCCTGATCCAGGATCGCCTCGACTGGACCAAGCCGCATCTGCGCTGGATCAGCGACACCGTCTACCGGCATCTGCGCAGCGTGCGCGGCATCCGGTAGCCCCGCCCCCCGCCCCTGGCCCGGTCACGGGCCTTGCGCCATGCCCCGGCATCGGCGACAACGTCCCCCGTGCACCAACCACAGGGGCCGGCGATGCTGCAGACCAAGGACGTCAAGGACTACATCCGCACCATCGTGGATTTCCCGCATGAGGGCATCCTGTTTCGCGACGTCACTACGCTCTTCGCCGATCCGCGCGGCTTTCGCATGGCGGTCGACCAGATGCTGCACCCCTATGCCGGACAGCGCATCGACAAAGTCGTGGGGCTCGAGGCGCGCGGCTTCATCCTCGGCGGCGCCATCGCGCACCAACTCGCCACCGGCTTCGTGCCGATCCGCAAGAAGGACAAGTTGCCGGGCACCACGATCAGCCAGGACTACACGTTGGAATACGGCGAGGCGATCGTCGAGATCCACGACGACGCGATCGAAGCCGGCGAGCACGTGCTGATCGTCGACGACCTCTTGGCCACCGGCGGCACGGCGGAGGCCGGCATCAAGCTGCTCGAGCGGCTTGGGGCCGAGATCATCGGCTGCGCCTTCATCATCGACCTGCCCGATCTGGGCGGCCGCAAGCTGCTCGAGGGCCTGGGCATGGAGGTGCATGCCTTGTGCGATTTCCCCGGCCTTTGAAGCGGTTTGCGGTTTCAATGAAACACACGGCATCGGAATTTGCGTTCAAAATCAGCTTTTTGCTGATTGAGAGGCAGGGAAGTCCGAGTCAACGCAAACGCAAATTACCCTAGGCCGTGGCCGCCGCGAAACGCGTCCTGCTGCTCGGCGTCACCGGCACCATCGGGAGCGCCACGGCCCATGAACTCACCCGGCGCGGCCATGCCGTCACCTGCTTTCTGCGCCCGTCGCCGCGGCGCAGCCCGCAGGACCTCGCGCGGCTTTATCCCGGCGCCGCCTTGCGCTTCGGCGAGATCACCGATCCCGGCGCCCTGTCTCGCGACGGTATCCGGGGGCAGCCGTTCGACGCGTTGGTCTCGTGCCTGGCCTCCCGGACAGGCGCGCCGCAGGACGCCTGGGCCATCGACCACCGGGCGCATCTGGCCGCGCTGGCCGCCGCCCGGGACGCCGGCATCCCGCTTTTCGTGCAGCTCTCGGCGATCTGCGTGCAAAAGCCGCGTCTTGCGTTCCAGCAGGCGAAACTGGCCTTCGAAGAGGCGCTCAAAGCCTCCGGCCTGACCTACTGCATCATCCGCCCCACCGCGTTCTTCAAGTCGCTCTCGGGCCAGGTTGCGCGGGTGCGCGCCGGCAAACCCTACGTGGTCTTCGGCGACGGGCGGCTGACCGCGTGCAAACCGATCAGCGATGGCGACCTGGCGCGCTATCTTGCCGACTGCCTGACGGATCCGAGCCGGTGGAACCGCACCCTACCCATCGGCGGCCCGGGCCCCGCACTGACCCCGCGCGACCAGGCCGAGGCGCTGTTCGGCCTGCTGGGGCGGGCGCCGCGGTACCGCCATGTCCCGGTCGCCGCGATGGACGCGATCATAGGAGCGCTTGCGGTGGCCGGCCGCGTGGTGCCGCGCCTCGCCGCGACGGCCGAGCTCGCCCGGATCGGCCGCTACTACGCCACCGAGTCGATGCTGGTCTGGGATGCCGAGGCTGCCCGCTATGACGCCGACGCCACCCCGGAATTCGGAACCGAAACGCTGCCCGACTTCTACGCCCAACTGATCCGCGGTGACGCCACCGCCGATCTCGGCGACCACGCCGTCTTCTGACGCCCCGCCCTCAGCGTCTTCTTGTCCCAAATACTCATCCCGACCCGACCATCCCGCGCCACCGCCGGTATGGCGCGCGCGCCTTTCGGGGCGCGGGGCGGGCGGGTGGGCGTGCCCCGAAAGGCGCGTCCCTACCCTGCGGCCAGGACCGCGCCGGGGTTCATGATGCCGGCCGGATCCAGCGCGGCCTTGATCGCCCGCATCGCCGCCAGTTTGGCCGGATCGCCATAACGCTGCAGGTCCGCCGCCTTCAGCCGGCCGATGCCGTGTTCGGCGCTGATCGAGCCGCCCATGGCGTGCACCAGGTCGTGCACCGCGCGCTGCACGGCCGGCTTCTCGCCCAGCCTTTCCGCCTTGGTCTCTCCCGGCAGCGGGTAGACGTTGTAATGCAGGTTGCCGTCGCCGAGATGCCCGAAGCAGTTGATCCGGTAGGCGCCGAGCCCGGCCAGAACCGAAGCGCCGCGGACGATGAACTCGGGCACAGCGCCGAGCGGCAGCGAGATGTCGTGCGAGGAAATCGCGCCCACCAGCCGGTTCGCCGCCGGGATCGACTCGCGCAAGGTCCAGAATTCCTGCCGCTGCGCCTCGGACTGCGCCACGACGCCGTTGCCGACGAGCCCGGCCGCGTGCCCGGCCTCGAACAGCGCTTCCAGCACCGCCGCCGGGTCCAACCCGCCCGAGAGACCCACGTCGACCAGCACCAGCCAGTCCGGCGGCGCGGCGAAGGGCTGGCGCACCTGCGGCATGGTCTCGGCCAGAAACCGCAGGCCCATGCCGCCGATCAGCTCGAAGGCCGAGACCGCCTCGCCCGCCATCTCTCCGGCCAGCGCTAGAAGCCGCAGCGCGGCGGCGGGGCTGTCGACCACCATCAGCGCCGCGCCCTCGGCGCCGGGCCGGGGAAAGAGCCGCAGGCTGGCCGCGGTGATCACGCCCAGCGTGCCCTCGGACCCGATCAGCAGGTTGCGCAGATCATAGCCGGTGTTGTCCTTCCTCAGCCGTTTCAGCCCGTGCCAGACCGATCCGTCAGGCAGCACCGCCTCGAGCCCCAGACACAGGTCACGGGCATTGCCATAGCGCAGCACGTTCACGCCGCCGGCATTGGTCGCCAGAAGCCCGCCGATCCGCGCCGAGCCTTGGCTGGCCAGCGACAGCGGAAAGAGCCGCCCGGCGTCCGCCGCCGCCGCCTGGACATTGGCCAGGATCGCCCCGGCCTCGGCCACCAGCACGTTCTCGTCCGCGAAGACGTCGCGGATCGCGGTCATACGCTCCAGCGACAGGACCACCGGCGCCGGGCCGTCGGGCACGACCTGCCCCGCCACCAGTCCGGTTCCGCCGCCGAAGGGCACCACCGGCACCCGCGCCGCCGCCGCCGAACGGATTACCGCCGCCACCTCGTCGGTCGCACCCGGCGCCACCACCAGCCCGGCCCGGCCGCGATGCGTGCCGCGCGGCTCTTCCAGGTAGCTCTCGGCGACCGGCCGGAACGCCGCGGCGGGCAGCGCGGCGCGCAAGGCGGCCTCGAAGCTGGGGGTGACGTCGGTCAGCATGGGCCCGGCAAACCACGCCCGGCGGCGCGGGGCAAGTCAGTCGTCGAAGACCGGCAGATAGCGCGGCTCCAGCACGATCACGGTGGGGCGGTTCGGCAAGGTCCTGAGCGACACCACGTAATCCGACGCGCCGGGGCGCCGGATGTCGAATTCGTCGCCCATCTCGACCAGGAACCGGTCCAGCGAGGACCGCCCGAACCAGTGCATCGGGATCACCACCGACGACCGCAGCCGCTTGAGGATCTTCACGATCACCGGGGTCGGCAGGGTCAGCCCGCCATCGACCGCCGCCATCACCACGTCGAGCCGGCCGAGGGCGGCGTATTGCGCCGCGTTCGGTTCGTGGTGCAGATGGCCGAGATGCCCGATGCAAAGCCCCTCGGCCTCGAAGACGAAGATCGAATTGCCGTTCTTCTCGCGCAACCCGTCGAACGGGCTGCGGATGTCGGTCGAGACGTTGCGGATCAGCATCTCGCCCAGGTCCAGGTGATGCTCGATGCCGCGCTCGGTCGGGCCCCAGCCCTTCAGCACATGCGGGATCGCCTCGTTCGGATACGGCGTCCAGTGGGTGTCGTGGGCGTGGTTCATGGTCACCACGTCGGGCACGAAATCCTGCGCGCCGATATAGCCCGCGTAATCGGTGATCGCGCTGAGCCCGCCCGGGGTCTGGATCAGGAACATCGCGTGGTCGATATAGGTGATTCGGACCGAGAAGTCGGGGACCGGCGCGGCGTAGCTGGCCTTGTGCAGGTACGCCATCCCGGGGGCGGCGTCGGCGATGGCGATGCAGTGGCTGGGGCGGCGGGTCTGGTCCTGCGCCTGGGCGAGCCCGGCGGCGAGGACGAGGCAGGCGGTCAAGAGGCGAAGCATCGGCGAGGTCTCCGGGTGACGGGACAAAGCATAGCCCGCGGCGCCGGAATGTCAGGCGGCAATTGCGCTCAGAGATATGGGGCCAGCAGCGGCGCGGTCGGCACCCGGGCGCCGAGCCGGGCCGCCAGCAGGTACATGCCGGCAAGCTTGCGCTGGACGAAGAGCGTGTCGGCCGGCGGGATATGCCAGAAGTCGCGCGCCGCGGCCAGCGCCATGCCGCGGTCGCGCAGCTCGGTGACGAGCCGGCGGTCGGCAAAATCGAACACCGCGCCGGCGCGCAGTGGCTCGAAAGCAAGCTCGAGCATCTGCATAAGCTGCGCCTGGTGGCGGTCCGCGGTGTCGGGACCGAAGACGCCGATCTCGAGCGCCGCGGCCCGTGTGGCGTCGCGGTCGCCTCGGATCCCTGCGCGCAAGAGCCGCCGGTAGGCCGCGGCCAGCGTCTCGGGCACCGCGCGGGCCGCGCCGAAATCCAGCAGGATCAGGTCGCCGGTCGCCGGATCGTACCGGTAGTTGGCGAAGTTCGGGTCGGTCTGCATCAGGCCGAGCTCGAAGAGTTCGCGCAAGGCCAGGGCCAGCAGCCGGCGGGCGATGCGGTCGCGCAGGTCTTGCGGCGCTTGATCCAGAGTCTCCACCGCGACGCCGGGGGCGAAGTCCATCGCCAGGACGCCCGGCGTGGTCAGATCGTCGTGCAGGGCCGGCACGCGCACCCCGTCGGTCCCCTTAAGCAGCGCGCCGAAGCGGTCCAGCGCACGGCCTTCGCGGACGTAATCGGCCTCGTCGTGCAACTGCCGCGCGGCCTCCTCCAGCAGCGGCCCCATGTCGAGCTCTTTCGGCACCACGCCTGCCAACCGGATCAGCGCGGCGACGTTGCGCAGATCGCTGTCGATGCTGCGGCGCACGCCCGGGTATTGGACCTTGATCGCCAGATCGCGGCCGTCCTTCGTCAGCGCCCGGTGTACCTGGCCGATCGAGGCTGCGGCGATGGGCCGGACGTCGAACCGGGCAAAGCGGCGGTGCCAGTCGGCGCCCCATGCGGCGGTGAGCACCTGGCGCAGCTGTTTGGGCGGCATGTAATGCGCCTCGGCGCGGAGCCGGGCGAAGATCTCGGCGATCTCGGGCGGCAACAGCTCGCCGGTGTCCATCGACATCAGCTGGCCGAGCTTCATCGCCGCGCCGCGCATCTGCGCCAACTGCTCGGCCAGGCGTCGGGCGTTCGTCGGGGTCAAGAGCAGATCGCGCAGCTCGGGCCGTGCCCCGCGGGCGATCTGCCCCAGCCCCTGCAACGCCGCCCGCCCGGCAACGCCCGACGCCAGCCCGCCGAACCGTGCCAACCGCGACACCCGGCTCGCGGGAACCGCCATCGGGCGGGGCTGATAGCTGTCGTCGGGCATCGGCGATCTCGGAGCTGCGTTTTGTCGGATGTAAGGCGCGGCTGCGCCACGGCCAGGGCCTCGTCGCGCAGCATGGGTCTTGGCATGCAGCGGTCGTCGGATGTTTCGGTGCGAGCCATGCCCGGGGGCACTGTGCTTGGGGAGCGAACAGCCGGCAGCGGTCACACCGACCTAGCGTCAACGGCGTTTGTGGGCCCCGCTCACGCGGCCACGTGGCGCAGGGTCGCCACCGCCGCGGCGAGGCGATCGGCCATGCGGTCCAAATCGGCGGGCGTCAGGTCATGGGCCGCAACCTCGGCCACGCGCTGCGCGCCGATCCGGGTGCGGGCCTTGGCGTAGCGCGGGTCGTAGTGGTCGGCCATCAGGGTCGCCGCCAGCTCCACCACCGCGCCGGATGCCGCCAGCGCCTGCCATTCGGCCACCCGGGCGCGGCCGTGATAGGGGATCAGCTCATCGAGCGTCGCCGCCAGGGCCGCGGCATCGGCGGTCAGATCGGCGTAGGCCTCGGTCAAGTAGCGTGCCCGGGCGGCCAGCGGCGCGGTCACCCGCAGCCGCGGCGCCGCGCGCATCGCCGCCCAGACCGAGGGCGGGATCAGACACCCGCCGATCTTGGCGCTTTCGGCCTCGACCACCACCGGGTGGGCCGGATCGAGACGCGAAAAGGCCTGCGCCAGCGCGCCCTCGAAAGCCTTCTGCGACGGCTGCGGCCGGGCCACTGCGCCGAAGACCGAGCCGCGATGCGCCGCCAGACCCTCCAGATCCAACACCTGCACGCCGCGCACAGCAAGCCGGCCCAAGAGCGCGGTCTTCGCGGTCCCGGTATCGCCTTCGAGCAGCACCAGCCGGTGCGGCAGCGCGGCCTCGTGCATCGCCTGGACCACCAGCCGGCGGTAGCTGCGATAGCCGCCCGCGACGGTCTCGGCGCGCCAGCCGATCTGGGCCAGGATCGAAGCGAAGGACCCCGACCGCTGGCCGCCGCGCCAGCAATAGACCAGCGGCCGCCAGCCGCCGTCGAAACCCGCCAGCGGCCCCTCGATATGCGCCGCGGCATTGCGCGCGACCAGCGCGGCACCGATCTTGCGAGCGCGAAACGGGCTCTCCTGGCTATAGATCGTGCCGACCCTTGCGCGCTCGGCATCCGACAGGACCGGCAGCGAGATCGCGCCGGGGATGTGGTCCTCGGCGAACTCGGCGGGCGAGCGCACGTCGATCAGCGCATCGAACGGCGCATCGTAGATTTCGGGTAGCGTGCCAAAGCTTTGGGGCATCGGGCGTGATCTATCGCGTTTGCCGACGGCGATAAAGCTGCGCGTGCCTCAGCCGGCGTCCTTCTTGGCGTCCGCGGTTTCGGCCTCGACATCCTTGACGGTGGGCGGCGACCAGCCGCGGTCGATCCGGTCGGCGAAGGCGCGCCCCTTGCCGCGCATCTCGGCCTCGGTCTCGGCGCGCAGCTCCAGCGCGCGGGCGACATAGGCCTCGTTTTCATGGATCGGGATGTCCGAGCGGTAGACCTGGGCCAATTCGCGGATCGCGCGGCGGTCCTCGTCGACGAAACCACGCGACAAGCGTTCGGCGTCGAACGGGTGCATGCCGAGTGCTTCGAAGGCCGAGCGTCCGGCGCGTACGCCGCTGTCGAAGGTTTCGCGGATGATGTCGCGGCAGCCGGCGGCGTAAAGCTCGTAAACGTGGTTGCGGTCGCGCGCACGGGCGATGATGTGCACATGCGGGTGGGTGTGGGCGACGTGGTGCACGAGTTCCGTCGCCTGGTCCTTGTCGTCGAGCGCCACGACGATCATCTTGGCACCATGGATGCCGGCGGCGTGCAAGAGATCGGGCCGGGAGGCGTCGCCGAAAAACACCTTGAAGCCGAAGGTCCGCAGCATGTCGAGCTGGGTCGAATTGTGGTCCAGCACCACGGTCTTGTAACCCGCGCCCAACAGCATGCGATTGACGATGCCGCCCCAACGGCCGTGGCCGGCGATGATGATTGGCGCTTCGTCGTCGATCTCGTCGGGGTCCTGCGCCTGCGCCTCGGCAAAACGCGGGGCGATGAGCTTGTCATAGGCAATGAACAGGACCGGGGTCAGCAGCATCGACAGCGCCACGATCAGCAAAAGCTGGTCGGCGATGGCTGCCGGCACCACCGCGTTGGCGGTGCTGAAGCTCAAAAGCACGAAGCCGAATTCGCCGGCCTGTGCCAGTCCCAGCGCGAACAGCCAGCGGTCCGAGCCGCCGACCTTGAAGATATAACTCAGGCCCAGAAGGATCCCCGCTTTGAGCGCGATGAGCCCGAGCGTCAGGCCCAGGATCAGGCCGAGATTGCCGAAGAGCAGGCCAAAGTCGATGCCGGCGCCGACGGTCATGAAAAAGAGCCCCAACAGCAGGCCCTTGAACGGGTCGATGTCGCTTTCCAGTTCGTGGCGGTATTCGCTGTTGGCCAGGACCACGCCGGCCAGGAAGGTGCCGAGCGCGGGCGACAGGCCCACCAGCGTCATCAAAAGCGCGATGCCGATCACCATCATCAGCGCGGTGGCGGTGAAGAGCTCGCGCAATTTCGCCAGCGCAATGAAGCGGAAGATCGGCCGGGTGAGGTAGCTACCGCCGACAATCACCGCGGCGATGGCGGCGATGGTGATCAGTGCCCGCTGCCAGCCCGGGATCGTCTCGATCCAGCCCGGGCCTGCGGGCGCGTGGTGGCCGTCGTCGGCATGGGCCTCGCCCGTGCCCGCGCCCTCGCCGGCGGCAAACGCCGCGCCCCAACCGGCGTCGGTCTGCACCGCGGCCGTAGCCTGCGCCGTCTCGGCCGCTGCCTCGGCGTAGCGCGTCATCAGATCGGGATCGGCCAGAAGCGGGATCAGCGCCAGCATCGGGATCACCGCGATGTCCTGAAACAGCAGGACCGAAAACGAGGCCTGCCCGCCATCGGCCTTCATTAGCCCCTTTTCATTCAGCGTTTGCAGCACGATAGCGGTCGAACTTAATGCAAAGATCAAGCCGATCGCCAGCGAGATCGTCCACGGCAGCCCGAACGCCATCGCCACCGCCATCACCACCGCCGTGGTGAGGCCCACTTGCAGCCCGCCCAAGCCCAGCAGCCGGGTCCGCATCTCCCACAACAGCCGCGGCTCCAGCTCCAGCCCCACCAGGAACAGCATCATCACCACGCCGAACTCGGCGAAATGCTGCAGGCTGATCACGTCGACGTTGAAGGCCGCCAGCAGCGGGCTGATGGCGATGCCGGCGATCAGGTAGCCCAGGACCGAGCCGAGCCCGAATTTCGAGGCCAAGGGCACGGCGACCACGCCGGCGATCAGGAAAAGAAAGGCGAGCGAGAGGAAATCCATGTCTCAGGCCTCGTTCCAAAGCGGCAGGGTGTCGGCGGTCAGCACTTCGTGCTGGTCGGCCTGGTGTTCGTCGAACCGCCCGTCGCGCAAGCCCGCCAGCAGGCGCCGGTAGCCCTCGGCATGGGGCGCGACGCGGCCCGCTCCCGGCGCCTTAAGCGAGCCATAGAGCACATAAGGCGGCAGAAAGCGCATCTTGCAGAGCCGCGCGGTCTGTTCCAGCGGGCGCAGGAAGGTGCGCAGGTGGTGGTGCTGATAGCCCTCGGGCGTGTAGGCGTCCTGCGGTCCGGCGGCGGTGATCGCCAGCATCATCCGTTTGCCCTGCAGCCGGGTGCCGCCGGCGCCGTAGGCAAAGCCGTGTTCCAAGACCAGGTCCTGCCATTCCTTGACCAGCGACGGGGTCGAGTACCAGAAGAGCGGGAACTGAAACAGGACGATGTCGTGGTCGAGCAGCCGCTGCTGTTCGCGGTCGACGTTGATGTCGAAGCGCGGGTATTCGGCGTAAAGATCGACCAGCGTGATGCCCTCGACGCCCTGCGCCACCTTGTAAAGCTCGGAATTCACGTGGGAAAACCGCTGCCCTGGATGGGCGAAATAGACGATCAGATCGGGCATATTCGTCTCGATTATCGGCCCTGCGGCGGGCGGTCGCATCTTGACTTAGGCCCACGGCTCGGCGGTGTCCACCGCCGGTTTGGGCCGCCGCGGCTTAGCTGCACATGAGCGACACGATCTCAAAAGGCCTAAGGTCCAGAGTGACCGTGCCGTTGACAAGCGGAAGCGCGTCGCCCGGGTCTTCGAGCAGGGTGCAGCGGCGCACGGTTTCGACGGGGCGGCCAAACTCCAGCGTGACCAGCCCGCGCCGGCGGTGCGCCTCGTAGAGCCGCACCACGAAACCGGGGCCGTCCTCGGCGGGTTTCAGCGTCTCGATCACCACGTTTTCGGCGGCGCAGCGCACCGGCGGCGCGGGCAGCCCGCCACCCTGCCCCGCCACAAGCCGCAGCGGCCGGTTGAGGTCCATCGCCTGCGCCGGCACCCCGTTCCGCCAGTCGCCGGTGTGCGGCAGCAGCGCGTATGTGAAGACATGCCGGCCCTGGTCGGCGACCGGATCGGGCATCGTCGCCGACTTGATCAGCGACAGGCGCACCACGTTTTCTCGGATGTCGTAGCCGTACTTGCAGTCGTTCAAGAGCGCGACGCCATAGCCGCCCTCGCCCAGATCTGCCCATCGCTGCGCCGGCACCTCGAACTTGGCGTAGTCCCAGGGCGTGTTGCGGTGGGTCGGGCGCTCGATCACGCCCCATTGGATCTCGTAGGTCGCGGTGGGCGCCAGGATCGCCACCGGGAAGGCGACCTTTAGAAGCGTGTGGGTCTCGTGCCAGTCGACCTCGGTGTCGAAGTCGATGCGCTTGGAGTGGTGGTGGAGCCGCACGTGCTGGGTGATGGTCGAGCTGCGGAATCGCCGCTCGATCCGGACCGCGGCGCGGATCGGGCCGGTCTCGACCAATTCTACCGCAGTGGCGCCGGCCACCACCTCGCCCCGGTCCTCGAAGAAGACGTCGATGTCCCAGGCGTCCCAGCTGATCGGGCGGTCCTCGAAGGCCTGCAGGCGGTTGCCAATCTGGCCTGCGGCCAGAACCTCGCGCGCCGCTTCCTTGTCGAAGATCCGCGTCATCTCGCCAAGGGCGTCGAGTTCCACGCGGATCAGGTGATTTTCCAGGATGATTCCGTCCGGTCCTGCGGTCGCCTGAAGCGTGCTCTCGGGCGCCGGCCCGGCTACCGGCACCGCGGCGTAGGCCGGGCAGTCGGGTAGGAAGACCAGCGTGCCGCCATCGACCGTCTGGCCGGACACCCCCTCGGGCGGGTCGCCGCCAGCGATCAGACCGACCCGCGGCATCGCCACCGGAAGCGCGTTCACCGCCACCAGACCAGGCCCCAGCCGATTGACGCATCGCTTGAGTACGCCCTCGCAAAGCTCTGAGATCCGGTCGTAATCCGCGCGGGCCTCGTCGAAGACCTGGGTGATGGCGGTGCCGGCGATGGTGTCGTGGAACTGGTGCAGGCACAAAAGCTCCCAGGCCTCGCGCAAGTCGGCCTCGACACCGGTCAGCACGGCCAGAAACTCGGCCTCGGCCAGCAGGTTCTCGGCCTTGCGATTGGCGCGTTTCAGCCAGCCCTGCGAGGTGAAGACACCGCGGTGGCCTTCGAGATAGATCTCGTCGTTCCAGACCGGCAGCTCGGGCGTCTTCGCCTCCAGCGTCTCGAAAAACTCCCGGATCGTCGACATCCGCAGACGCGGCGCGCCCGGCATCGCGCCGAAAATCCGTGCCTTGCGGATCAGGGTCTCGGTCGGGCCGCCGCCGCCGTCGCCATAGCCGTAACAGATCGGCAGGTCCATCACCCGGGCCTTCGAGGTCGAGTGAGTCCAGGTGCCGATGACCTCGGCCGCCGACAGATCGGACTTGTAGTTGGTCGGGAACGGCAGGTGCTGCACGTCGCGCGGCGTGGTCAGAAAATGTGCCAGGACGCGGGTCCCGTCGATGCCCTGCCACCAGGTCGTCGAGGCCGGCATCCGGCTGTACTGGTTCCAGTTGACCTTGTTGGTCACGAACCAGGTCAGTCCGGCCTGGGCCATCAGCTGCGGCAGGCACCAGGAAAACCCGAAGGTGTCGGGCAGCCACAGCACCGGCGTCTCGGCATCGCCGAACCGGTCGCGGAAATAGCGCCGGCCGAGCATCAGCTGCCGCACCAGCGCCTCGGGCCCCGGAATGTTGGTGTCTGGCTCGACCCACATGCCGCCCATCGGCTCCCACTGGCCGGATGCGACACGGGCGCGGATGCCTTCGAAGATCTCGGGGTAGTCTGTTTCGGTGTAGCGGTAGAGCTGCGGCTGCGAGTGGCTGAAGCGGTAGTCGGGGAACTGGTCCATCAGCCGCAGCACGTTGGAATAGGTGCGCCCGTTCTTGCGCCGGATCTGGCTGATCGGCCAGAGATAGGCGATGTCCATATGGGCGTGGCCGATGGCGTGCAGCGTGACGTCGAGCGGCGCGCCGGCCTCGGCGAGGCGCTCGCGCAGCTCGCCCAGGGCGGCGCCGACGCTGGCGTGGAAGGCGTCGCCCAACGGGTCGCGGGTGTCGAGCGTCAGGAAGGTCTGGTCGAGCGCCGTGAGCACCCGGTGCTTGGCCGCTACGGCCTCATCGAGTTGGGTGGCGACGTCGAGCGCGGTTTCGGCCAGCGTGATGAACTCGTGCGCGGTTGTGTCGAGTTCGACCACTGCCGGTTCACCCATGAACAGCATGTCGCGTGCGTCCGGATTCGGGGGCCAGGCGTCGAGCCCGGTCCAGCCATGCAGCGCCAGGGCGTGGGTGCGGCCGTCAGCCAGCGCAGCGGGTAGACGCAGAGTATCGTGGTAGCGGTCGGCCGAGCCGAAGGGCTGACCGTCGACATAGACCAGCGCTTCGGGGTGGGTGAAGATGTCGCCGGCCTTGCCGAGCGGCAGGTGCAGCGCCAGCGCGCCGGCGTCCCAGCCCCAGGGCACCGCGAGCTCGGATCTCAGCAGGAAGTTCAGGTCGCAGCGGCCCCAGAACGACCGCGCCGGGACCGTGGGCCAGTCGCCGGCATCGGCGTCGAGCGGCGGCTCGGCGCCTGCGTCGGGCAGCTCGCAAAGCCGGAACTCGGGGATCGCCCGCCGCTTGGCGTAAATCAGCGGCCGGATCAGCGCGATGCGCTGGCGGATCTTCTCGGCAGTGTAGCGTAGCCGGTGGCTCAAGACGCCCTGCCCGTCACGCTGCCACTTCCCGATCGGCGACATGCAGCCAGAAGCCCGGAATCTCGCCCCGGAACACCGTTTTGTTCTCGCGCGCCATGGCGTCGAGCTTCTCTGCATCTTCGGCCGCCGTCGTGTCGCTGCCCCAGGACCGGTCGAGATCGGGCCAGGGGATCGAGTCGATCAGCAGTTGGGTATACGGGTGTCTCGGGTCACCAATGACGTCGCGCGGCGGGCCGGCCTCGGCGATATGGCCCTGGTAGAGCACGATCACGTAGTCCGACACGTGATAGGCCGTCGCCAGATCGTGGGTGATGTAGAGAATCGAGATGCCGTAGCGATCCTTCAGATCATAGATGTTCTTCAGGATCGTCGCGCGCAGGGAGGCGTCGACCATCGACACCGGCTCGTCCGCGATCAGAAGCTTCGGGCTGAGCATTAGGGCGCGGGCCACGATCAGGCGCTGCCGCTGCCCGCCCGACAGCTCATGCGGAAAGCGGCTGAGGATCAAGTCGGGGTCCAGCCCCACGGCCACGCAGACCTCGCGCATCTTGTCTTGCACCTGCGCGTCTGAGGTGGCGTAACCGAAGCGCTTGAAGGGGAATTTCAGCGCGTGATCGACCCGGTAGAACGGGTTGAAACAGGCATAGGGGTCCTGGAACACCGCCTGCACATTCTTGCGGAAATCGAGCGAGGCGGCAGCGCCCATGCGCGCCACGTCCTGGCCTTCGAACAGAACCCGGCCCGTGGATGGTGGGTTGAAGCCCAGCATGATCGAACCCATCGTGGACTTGCCCGAGCCCGACTGGCCGACGATCGAGATGATCTTGGGCACCTCGCCGTCGAGCTTGAACGACATCGGCTGCAGCGCGGTGACGGCGCCGTAGTCCTTGCGCACGTCCTCGAATTCCAAGAGCGGTACGCCATCCTTGCCGCGGTTCACCGGCGGTGCACCCACCTCGGCGTCGAGAAAGCTTTCGCCGCCGACCAGCGGCACCGACGAGATCAGATCCTTGGTGTAGGGGTGCTGCGGGTCTTCGATGATCTGCCGCACGGCGCCGTGTTCCACCAGCACGCCGTCTTTCAGGACCGCAAGCTCGTCGACCGATTGCGCCATCAACCCCATGTCGTGGCCGATCAGGATCAGCCCGGCACCGATCCGCGCCTGCACGTCTTTCAGCGTCTGCATCACGTGGCGTTGGGTAACGACGTCGAGCGCGCTTGTCGGCTCGTCGGCGATGATCAGTTCCGGCGTCAGGATCACGCCGAGCGCAATGCAGACCCGCTGTTTCATGCCGCCCGACAACTCGTGCGGGTAAAGCCGCCCGACCCGTGCCGGCAGGCCGACGCTTTCAAGCACCGTGTCCGAGCGGTCCTGCAACGCAGTGCGGTCGGTCTTGCCCTCATGGGCCACAATGGCGTCCCAAAGCTGGTCCTCGACGCGCATGATCGGATTGAGCGAATTCATCGCGCCCTGGGGAATGTAGCTGACCCGCCGCAGCCGCGTCTTGCGCATCGCCTCTTCGCCCAAGGCCAGCACGTCGGTGCCGCCGAGGTCGATGCTGCCGCCCGACACGAAGCCGGGGCTCGCCAGCATCTGCATCACCGCGAGCGCGGTGGTGGTCTTGCCCGACCCGCTTTCGCCGATGAAGCCGATGCGCCGGCCCTTGTCGATGGCGAGCGACAGGTTCGACACCGCATGCACGACGCCCTTGGTGGTGGGGAAGTCGATCGAGAGATCGGTGATCGTCAGAGCATTCATGCTAGAGCTTCCTCAGCCGCGGATTCGACACTTCGTCGAGGCCCAGATTGACCAGCAGAAGTCCGATGAACATCACCGCCAGCATCAGCGTCGGGATGCCCCACCACCACCAGAGGTTCTGGATCAGCGCACCGGCGTTGATCGCCTCATAAATCGTGCGGCCCAGAGTCGGGATCCGCTGTGGCCCGAGCCCCAACACTTCGAGTCCGACAGCGGTGACGATCGATGTGGTCACATTGGCGATGAAAGAGCCGAAGAGGTACGGCACCAGGTTGGGCAGCATCTCGCGGAACATGATGTGCATTGTCGAGGCGCCCGACAGCCGGGCCATCTGCACATAACCCGACTGCTTCATCGACAAGACCTGCGCCCGGATCAGCCTGGTCGGCGATTGCCACACGAAGGCCGCGATCAATAGCGCCATCATCGTCAGCGACACGTCGCCATAGGCGGCCTGGAAAACCACCAGGATCAGAAGCGGCGGGATGGTGATCATCACGTCCGAGATCACCCGGATGAAGTCGTCCGTGCGCCCGCCGATGAACCCTGCCGAGAAGCCCAGGAAGATGCCCAGCGACATGCCGATCAGCGAGGCCAGAAGCCCCACGAACAACGAATTCGGCGCCCCGATCACAATGAGCGCCAAAAGATCCCGACCCGACCCGTCGGTGCCCAGTGGATAGTCCCAGACACCTTCCTGCCGGCGCAGGTTCTCAAACCCCACCGGAGGCAGTTTCAGAGGCGTCGATCCAGTAAAGACCAGATCGAGGTTCCAGAGCATCCGCCCCAAAAGCCCCAGGATCACGATGCCAAGTAACAGGCCGATGCCCCAGATCAGCTTGGGATTGATCCAAGGATTGTCGAACCGCCGCATCCGCCGCTGCTGGCGGCGTTCGGCGCGGGTGAGGGGTGCGTCGGTCATCTCAACCTCCCTCATGCTGTATGCGCGGGTCGATGAATGGATAAAGCAGATCGACCAGGAACACCGCCAGGGCGGTCATCAGGATGATCACGTAACTGACCCCCTGGATCACCGGGAAATCCTGATCGAGGATCGCATCGTAAAGCAGCTTGCCCATGCCGTTGTAGGCAAAGATGCGCTCGACCAGCACCTGGCCCGCGACCAAGAGCCCGATCTTCAGCGCAAACGCCGTGATCTGCGGCAAGATCGCATTTCGGATCATGTACTTGTAGAGAATGTACCGCGGCCGCAGCCCCTTGGCCTTGGCGAGCGTCACGTAGTCCTCGCCCTGCACCGTGATCATCAATCCGCGCATGCCCAAGGCCCAGAACCCGAAAGTGACGATCACGATCGCCAAAGCAGGCAGAAACCCGTGGTGGATCACCGATTGCACGAAGCTCCAGGACCAGCCGGGTTCCACCGTCAGCCCGTAGGATCCCGTCAGCGGGAACCAGCGCAGCTTAGCCGCGAAGATCCACATTAACAAAAGCCCGGAAAGGATTGGCGGGATTGAAGTAAAGACCATCGCCGCCGGGATCGCGACTTTGACGAGTTTGGGCGACTTCTCCCACACCATCAGCGCGCCCAAGATATTGCCGATGAAGAAGGTGATGGTGATCGACAAGAGCATCAGGCCGATCGTCCAGGGCAGCGCCTTGGCGACGAGGCTCGCAACCGGGGTCGGGAAACTGGCCGTCGACAGGCCGAAATCGAAGGTGATGACGTTGGTGATGTACTTGACGTATTGCACCACCAGCGGGTCGTTCAGGCCGAAATTCTCCTTGAGCTGCTCGAGGATTTGGTCGGCGTTTTCCACCGCGCCGGCGCCGGCGGCCATTCGGCCGAGCATGATGTCGGCGGGATCGACGGGGCTGAGGCGGGGGATGATCCAAATCAGCGTCGCAGCGATCCAGATCGTCAACAAGAGCGTGACGATCCGGTTCATCAAATAGGCGCGCGGAATGCGTCCCATGTCTGTCTGTCTCCCAGTCGGTCGGGCCAGCCTCTTTCCCGGGCCGGTCCCTGCGGGTTTAAGCCGCTTCCCCCGCTGCAGCGCGGGAAATGTTGTGGTTCCAGCCTCTTAGAACCATACGTTCATCCGGATGCCGGTTGCCGTCCTCGACCCGGTCGGTCCCTGCATAAAGCTGGCAGAGCACCGTCTTGCGCACCCGCTCGGACCGGTTCGGCATCGAGCCGTGCAGCGTGAAATAGTGAAAGAACACCACGTCACCGGCCTCGGCCTCGATCACGGTCGCCTCCTCGATGGGATAGCGGTCCAGCACCGCGTTTTCGCGCCGTCCGTCGGCGCCCTCGATCCGGCCCAGCCGGTGGCTGCCCGGATAGACCCGCAAACACCCCATTGCGTCGGTCGCGTCGCTGACATGAATAATGCCGGCGATCATGCTGTCGTGGACGGTGGGGAAATACGGCCAGTCCTGGTGCATCGGAAACGGCGAGCCGGTCTCGGACGGCTTCTGGAACAGCTTCGAGTGGTGCAGCACGATGTCCGGGCCGAGGATCGCCTCGGCCACGTCGAGGAACCGGTCGCCGAGAAACGCGTTCAGCCAGGTGCGCGAGTATTTCTGCACATTGTGGGTGTGCAAGATCACGTCAGAGGCGCGGGCCAGCTTCGCCGCCTGGCCGCCGTCCCAAGTGGCGTCGACCGTTTCGCCGCTGGCCAAAAGCTGCGCAACGATGCGGTCGAAGTCGCGCTCCAGCGCGGCGACCTGGTCGGGCTTGAAGACCCCCTTGGCTAGATAGAAACCCTGCTCATCAAATAGGCGCTTGATATCAGACATTTGTCCCGACCCGGTTTATGGACGGGGCGCGTAACGCGCCCCATCCGGTGTTTCGCGGGGGCAAATCCTCGACGAGGATTTGGGCGCAAACTTTCGTCGAAAGTTTGCCCGGCCCCGATCAGCCGCCCGATTTCTCCAGGTTGTGGATGATCTGGTGGGTGTGGTTCCACCAGAAGAACGGGTGGTTGTAGTAGTTGTCGGCCGTGGGCCAGCCGGTCCAGTAAGTGGTGTTGAGCGGCAGAAGTTTCGCCGACTGCACCAGCGGGATGAACGGGAACTCGGCGTCGAGATGCTGGTAGGCGTCCGCCACCATGCCCGGCACATCCGGATCGCCAAGCGGCTTCGACGCCATCGCATCGACGATCGCCGAATACGCCTCCGCCGCCGGGCTGTCCCAGCGTGAGGTGTTGTTGAACCCGGGCGAGCGTTCGCCCACCGGCACCACGTCCTTGACCGTGTAGCGGCCCATCGAGGCCCAGGGCTCGTTGACCGACCCGCAGCTGAGCCAGGAATAGCTCATCTCGTAGGCGCCGAACGGCAGCACCTCGCCCCAGAACACGCCGTTTTCGACCGGCACCGCCTTGGCCTGGATGCCGGCGCGGTTGAGCTGTTCGACGATCACGTCGATGGTGCGGGTGTATTCGGTCGAAGCCGAGTTGACGTGGATGTCGACCGACAGCGTCTCGCCGTCCTTTTCGTAGACGCCGCCTGCGCCCATGGCCCACCCCTCGGCCTCGATCAGCGCCTGGCCGGCCGCGGCATCGCCCCGCTCGGGCAGGCCGTAGCCCGCCGCGATCACTGCGTCGATGAAGGGCGCCATCGAGCCGTATTCGGCGAACATCGTCCTGGACGCAGTGGTGGCGCCCTCGGCGGCGATATTCACGATCTGCGACCGGTCGATGATCGTCGCCACGGCCTTGCGCATATTGGCATTGTCCCAAGGTGCGATGGACGTGTTGATCTCAAGCTGGCGCGCGCAGGGGTCGGCGGCGGCGTAAGGAAAGCCCTCGTGCCAGGCCACAATCGACGGGTTTTGCGCGGTGATCGCCTCGTAGGTGCCGAGGCTCACGTTCTGGGCCGCGTCCATCTGGTTCGTCGCCATCAGCTGCGCCCGGCTTTCCTCGCCGCCGGATTCGAGCCAGATCAGCCGCTGCGGCTCGGGCAACTCCATGAACCCGGTTTTGGCGCCCCACCAATCATCGTTGCGGTCCCAGATCATCCTGTTGGTGGCGCCGGAGCTGTAGGTATAGGGCCCGGTACCGATCGGCGGGAAGAAGGCGAAGGTCGCCGGGTCCTGCCCGCTCCAGACATGCTCGGGCATTATCAGGAACGACCCGAAGATGCGCACGCCGAAGTTTTCCACCAAAAACCTCGGGTTGGCGGCGTTCAGGGTGAACTTGACGGTCAGGTCGTCGACCTTCTCCACGTTCGCCACCTGGGCGCGCACGGTCGAGGCCTCGCGCGACGAAATCGCCTCGTTGGTGATCGCCATGTTCACGGTGAAGACCACGTCGTCGGCGTTGAAGGCCTCGCCGTCGGACCATTCGATGCCGTCGCGCAGCGTCACGGTGAACTCGGTCGACGTGTCGTTGGCCTCGAATCCGCTGGCGAGCCACGGGTCCAGCGCGCCGGTGCCGTAGTTGAGGATGAAAAGCGGCTCCCACATCGCCTGGTGCGCGCCGTGCATCCGCTTTGTGCCAGGGGTCATCCAGTTAAAGTTCTCGGGGTCCTTGATCGTGCGGTCCAGATCGAAGATCACCGTGTCCTCGCGCGCCACGTCCTGGGCGAAGGCCCCGCCGGCGGCCAACGCCAGCGCCGAGGCGAAGATCAGCGTTTTTCTCAATGTCATCGTTGTCTCCCTTGTCGTGCCGGTCCGCGTGATAGCGGCCCGATCCTTTTTGGCCCGGTCCGGGCCGCCCCCTGTCAGCGCGCGTAATCCATCACCAGAACGCGGGTGCCGTCGGGGATGTCTTGCCTGGTCAAGTCAACCTCATGGGTGCAGGCAAAATCAATATCCTCCTCCTTAAATCCGGCCAGAAAGCTTTCGATCCACATCGTGTTGCGGGGCTTGTAGGTGAGCGTGCGGAAATGCATCGGCACCACGAGCCTTGGCTTCACCGCATGGATCATCGTCATCAGGTCGGGCAGCGTGATCGTCAGGTACCCGCCGGCCAGCGCCAAAAGCAGGTCGGTATCCTCGAAAAACGCGATCTGCCGGTCGGTCAGCGGATTGCCGACATCGCCCATATGCGCGATTTTGATGCCGTCGAGTTCGAACCGGTACATGCCGTTCTGCCCCGGCACCTCGTGCTCGGGGTGCAGATCCCACTCGGCGGCTTCGATCGCGGTGACGGTCAGCCCGGCGGCGGTTCCGGTGCCGCCGTTCTGGGCGATCTCCAGCGCGTCGAGCACCGCCGGGTCGCCGGCGATCAGGTCCGACCGGCAATGCGCGTCGTCGTCGTGGCTCGACCGGATCACCAGGTCGGCGGTGTCCGTGATCGGCGGATAACCGACCCCTTCCGGCGTGTAGGGGTCGGTTATCACCACCGGTCCTTCGGTCGGGAGACACCGAAAGGCCGCATGTCCGTACCACTTGAGCTTCAAGCGCTAACCTCAGTTCGTGCCATAGTTTCTCGGGCTGTCGATTTTGGCGATGTCGTCGGTGTCGGGGCGCGGATGCGTGGTCCAGCCGCCGGCATCGCCGCGGCAGAGGATCGCCTCGACCCCTTGCGCCCAGTCGGGGTCGGTGATGCGCACCTGGGGCGGGCAGTAGCGCAGGGTCAACCCGCAGCGGCGGCGGTCGGACCGGTTGGGCGCCGAGCCATGCACCAGCATATCCGCATGCAGGCTGATCTGCCCGGCTTTGAGCGTGTTGGTGAAGGGCGCGCCCATCGCCTCGGCGCCGGCGGTCTCGATGTGGAACACCGCGTCGGGGCCCGATTTGCGGATCGCCAGCGCGCCCTTGTCGTGGGTGCCCGGGATAAAGCGCATCGCCGCGTTGCCTTCGTCGGCGTCGTCGATGGCGAGCCAGACGGTGACCGTGCGGGCGGGGCTGAGCGACCAGAACGAGGCGTCCTGGTGCCACGGCACTGCCTTCGGATCATGCGGCGCCTTCGACAGGATCGCGCTGGCCCAGCACAGGATGTCCGGCCCCACGATGTCCTGCACGTGGTCAAGGATGCGCGGGTCGGTGGCGATGTCCCACAGGCCCTGCAGCCGCGCTTGGTAGCAATTGATGCCATAGGCCCCGGCCGCGCCCATCTCGGCCATCAGCCGGTCGACATAGGCGCGGATGTGGGTCATCTCGTCCGGGTCGAAAACGTCGAAGGGCTGCACGAAGCCTTGCGCGTTGTACTGCGCGATCTGCGCCGGGCTCAGCCGGTTCGGGTGCGGGTTGACCACCGGCGCAAAGCCGAGGTCCTGGGTCTCTGCCAGCATCGCGCGTCTCCTTCGTGACGCGACGTTATCCCGCCGCCGCCGCCCCGCGCGATCCCGCGGCTTGACTATTTTTTGTGCTGAATTGAGGTTTTTGGTGGCGTTCGGCGAACCGCTTGTGGAACTCTGGCGCCATGGAGGCGCGCCTTTTCACCGCAGACGACTACCTGGGCCCCGGTCAGGCGTTCCATTTCGCGCGCAAAACCCTGTCGCCGACCCCGCCGCGCTTTGCCCATCGGCACGACTATTTCGAACTCTGCCTGGTCGAAAAGGGCGCCGCCTGGCATTGGGTCAACGGCCAGAGCGCGCTGATCGGCGAAGGCACGCTGCTCTTCATCCGGCCCGACGACACCCACCGGTTCGTGGCGCAGGCGGGACAGGACTGTCGCATCATCAACGTCATGTTCCGCGCCGACAGTGCGAGGCATCTGGTGCGCCGCTACCGCGACGACCTTGACGGCCGGTTCTTCTGGGCCGGCGGCGTGGAGCCCGAGGCGCAACAGCTGACCGGCCCGCGGGTGGAGCGCGCGGTGAACGCGGCGCTGGAGCTGCAGACCGCCCGGCGCAGCCTCGCCCGGATCGAGGAGTTCCTGCTGACGATGATGACGCGGGTGGTGGACTACGCCGCCGGCAGCGGGACGGCGATGCCCGGCTGGCTGGTCGCGGCCTGTCAGGCCGCCGAGCAGCCCGAGGTGTTCCGGCGCGGCGCGGCGGGGTTCGTCGCCGCGGCGGGACGCGGCCACGAACATGTCTGCCGCACCGCGAAGGCGCATCTGGGGCTATCGCCGTCGGTCTATGTCAACCGGATCCGGATGCAGCACGCGGCGATGGCGCTTGGCGGCAGCGATCTGCCGATCCCCGAGGTCGCCCGCGACTGCGGCATCGAGAACCTGAGCCATTTCTACAAGCTGTTCCGGTCGCATTATGGCGTCACGCCGCGCGCCTACCGCCGGCGCCACGCCAAGGACCCGGTGCAGCCCGAGGTCGGGCGCTAGCCCGGTCGGTCGCTCGGCGTTGGCCCGGGATTGGCCGGTGCGGTGGTTGGGCCGTCTTCGCGCGTCGGATGGGCTGGCATCGTGGAAGGCGAATGTCGCCTTCTGCGTGAGGAGCCGTGCCCATCGCCGACCCGCGGGGTGGCGATCCGACGTTTGATCGGGTGCGCTCTATGGCTGTCAAGTCCGCAGGACCACGCGCGATGCGAGGGTATCGAGCAATCGCCACCCCTCCGGGGCGGGGCGGCGATGGGCGCGGCGGCGCTGCGCGCCTTGATTCCGCGCCCGGGGCGACATCTCGAAAGCCTCTCTCGGCGGAATTGAAACTGGCCAGGCCACCAACGGTCACCCCCGCCCTCACGACCCGGTGTAATCCGCCTCCGCCGGACCGACATAGCGCTCCATCAGCTCGGGCTCGACGTCGCCCGCGTCATAGGCCCCCAGAATGATGCCGCGGCGCCGCGACCGTCCGCGCATCGCCTGCAGGTCCGCCGCCGACCGGGTCACCCGCTGCGACTGCCGCCGCGCCCAGGCGTTGAGGTGGCGGTAGAGACGGTCCAGCACCTCGCCATGATCGGCGCTTTGCCCCAAATCGACGAATTCGTCCGGATCGGTCTGCAGGTCAAACAGCATCGGGCGGAAGCCGCCCTCGAAATGGATCAGCTTGAAGCGGCCGTCGAACGCCATGAAGAGCCGGGCATCGGCATCCGAGACGCCCAGCGTGCGCGCCGTGGGCGTGACCGCGTAATTGTACTCGCTGATCGCCACCTGCCGCCAGTCCGCCGGCGTCTCGCCCCGCAGAAACGGCGCTAGCGAACGCCCTTCGACCCACTCTTCGGGCACCGTGCCGCCCGCCGTCTCGATGAAGGTCGCGGCGAGGTCGATCGATTCGACCAGCGCGTCACAGACCGTGCCGCGGGTCGCGTCGGCCTCAGTAGACGGGTCGTAGACGATCAGCGGAATCTTCACCGAGCAGTCGTGCATGAACATCTTCTCGCCCATCCAGTGATCGCCCAGGTAATCGCCGTGGTCCGAGGTCAGCACGATCATCGTCTCGGCCATCGCGCCTGAGGTCTCCAGATGATCGAGCACCCGGCCGAGCTGATCGTCGCATTGCTTGATCAGTCCCATGTAGGCGGGGATCACCTTGGCCCGCGTCTCGTCGCTGTGAAACGACCGCCCGATCTGGCCATGCGCAAACTCGGCAAAGACCGGATGCGGGTCTTCCAGTTCCCTGGCATGCCTCTGCGCCGCCGGCACATGGTTCGCGCCATACATCGCATGATACGGCGCCGGCGCGATATAGGGCCAATGCGGCTTGATGTAACTCAAATGAGCGCACCACGGCCCCGCCTGCGCCTGAAGGAATTCCAGCGCCTTGTTTGTCAGCCACGGCGTCTCGGACTCCTCTTCGCGCACATTGGCTTGCTTGTCGGCATGCTCCATCAGCCAGCCCGGCGCGATCTTGCCCTCCTCGATCCCGGAATTGGCGTAATGCGCCCAAGGGTTGTCGCCGGGATAGCCGCGCGCCTTCAGCCATTCGTTATAGGGCGACACCCGCCCGTCATAGGAGCCGTCCGGCCCCTCCGGCACCATCCCATCGTCGCGCACCCAGAGGTCGAACCCGCACTCCGCGGTGCGGACCCCGATGATCGACTCCGGCGGGATGCCGAGCCGGGCCATGCCCTCGACATCCGCCTTCATATGCGTCTTGCCGATCAGCCAGCAGTCCATGCCGATGTCGCGCAGATGATCGCCCAGCGTCTTCTCGCCCACCCGCAACGGGAAGCCGTTCCATTCCGAGCCATGCGACTGCACATATCGCCCTGTATAGAACGACATCCGCGACGAGCCGCAGATCGGCGACTGGCAATAGGCGTTGGAGAACCGCACGCCCATCGCCGCCACGCGGTCGAAATTCGGCGTCTCCAGATGCGGATGGCCCGCGCAGCTGAGGTAATCGAACCGCAGCTGGTCATACATGACGAAAAGGATGTTCTTCGGCCGGGACATGGCGGCTCGCGCGTCTGGGATGGTTCACATGTTTAGCTTCTGACGCGGCGAGGTTACAGCAACCTTAACGCCGCCGCCATTCCCGCCGCCCCGGCGGCACCGCGCCACGCCCGATAGAGGCTGCGGGGCCCCATCGCAGCCAAAGGCGGAGATGGGGAGAATCCTGCGGCGTGCGGCACGCACGCCTCCCTCAGGACAGGCTCAATCCGCCAAAAGCCGCCTTGTGTTCGCCCGCACGACCTTCGAGATGTCCAGGTCCAATTCCATCGCCGACACCTTCTCGTCGATCAGCAGAAACGACAACCCGTGCACGAAGGTCCATAAAGGGAACGCCCGCTTCGCCACGTCGTCATCAATCTCGGCCTTGCCCATCCGCGCCGCCATATGCTGCAGCAGGATGCCGTAATTTGCCTTGCCCTGTTCCATCAGTTCCGGGTCTTTGTCATGCTCGCGCGTCAGCCCGAACATCAGCCGGAACACCCCCGGTTCGGTTTGCGCGAATTCGATATAGGCCATGCCCATCGCCGCGATCGCGTCGAGAGACCCCAAGGGGTGCTTGGCCGCCGCCGCGGCAAACATATCCCGGTTTCTCAGCATCCCTTCCAGGGCCACCGCGCGCAGCATCTCCTCCTTGTCGCTGAAATGCCGATACGGCGCCGCCGTCGACACGCCCGCCAGCCGGCAGGCGTCGGAGACCGAGAATCGATCCGGCCCCTTTTCCTCCACCAAGGCCCGTGTCGCCTCTACCAGCCCGGCCCGCAGATCCCCGTGGTGATAGCCGTCCCGTTTCGCCGTCGCTTCTTTTTTCTTTGTTTTTTCAGCGTGTTGCAACTTTTTCTCCGTCCCTTCCTTGACGATGTTAGAGCTTCTCACATATGTAAGAGCATCTAACATTGCAAGGGATGCTTACCATGCCCCGCCCCGCCGAAACAAGCTCCTTGACCCGCCGCACCCTGCGCCGCGTCGGTACACTGACCACCACCGCGCTCACCGGAGCTCTCGCCGCCGGACTGGTGATTTCCGGCTCATCCTTCCTCGCGGACCGTGCCGAGAGTGTCGAACTGGCAGAGATCGCCCCCCTCGTCGCCGTTCAAGTCGCGCCGCTCGACATCCTGCCCGGCTATCAGGTCACCCGCCAATTCGTCGGCCAGATCGAACCGCTGCAACAGGCGGACCTCGCCTTCGAGGCCGGCGGCACGATTTCGGACCTTCTCGTCGAGGAAGGCGCCAGCGTCGCCCAAGGCCAGTTGCTCGCCCAACTCGACACCCGCGGCCTCGACGCTCAGCGTGCGGCGCTGCTGGCCGCCCGCGCCGCCCTCGAGGCGCAACTCGAGCTTGCCGAACTCACCACCGCCCGACAGAAAAAGCTCGAGGAAAAGGGGTTTGCCGCCACCCAGCGACTCGACGAGGCTCGCCTTGGCGCCGCCGAACTCACCGCGCGCATCGCCGAAACCGACGCCCGCATCGCCGAGGTCGACGTCGCGCTCGACAAGACCGCTTTGCGCGCGCCCTTCGCCGGAGAGATAGGCCGCCGCGCCGCCGATACCGGCCAGACGGTCGGCGGCGGCACGCCGGTCCTGACGCTCCTGCAAACCGCCGCGCCGCAGATGCGCGTCGGCCTGCCGCCACAGACCGCCGCCGCGCTGGTCCTAGGCACCCAGGTGACCGCGACCTTCGGCGACACCGCGTACCAGGCCGAACTCACCCAGCTTCGCCCCGACCTCGACCCCGCCACCCGGACCCGCAGCGCGATCTTCACGCTGCGCCTCGACCCAGGCGCCCCCCCTCCCCCGTTCGGCCAGTCCGGCAGCATCGCGCTGAGCCAGACCGTGGCCGATGCCGGCGCCTGGGTCCCCCTGCTTAGCCTCCGCGAGGGCGCCCGCGGCTCCTGGACCGTGCTGACCGCCACCCCCGACGGCGACACGCACAAGGTGGCCCCGGAGGCTGTCGAACTGCTCTACGCCGACGCCACCCGCGCCTTCGTGCGGGGCGGTTTCCCCGATGGCGCGCTACTCGTGCAGAACGGCCCGCAACGCCTTGCCCCAGGCCAGACCGTCCGGTTGAAGGACTAAGCCCATGGAAACCCTCACCTTCCGCAACCCGCGCCTCGTCATGCTGGTGCTGCTGGTGATCATTGCCGGCGGGCTCTCGTCGCTTCTGGCCATTGGCCGCCAGGAAGACCCCACGATCACCAACCTCTTCGCCACCGTCACCACCGCCTATCCCGGCGCCGACCCGGCCCGTGTCGAGGCGCTGGTTACTACGGAAATCGAGAACGAACTGAAGAAGATCCCGGAGGTCGACACGCTCGACTCGACCTCGTCCACCGGCGTCTCAATCGTCTCCATCGAGCTTCTCGAAACCATGAACCCCGACGCCATCGAGGGCGTCTGGTCTGAGATTCGCGATGCGCTCGGCGACGCGCAGCGAAACTTCCCCGCAGGCGTGCAAGACCCCGAATTCGACAGCGACGGCGCCGGCGCCTATGCCGCCATCGTCGCCCTGCGACTGGCCCGCGACGACGTGCCGATGACCCTCGCCGCGCGCTATGCCGAGGACCTCGCGGACAGCTTGCGCGCCGTCCCCGGCACCAAGCTCGTCGAGACCTTCGGCGCGCCGGAGGAAGAGGTCCTTGTCCAGGTCGATCCCATCGCCGCCGCCTCCCTCGGCCTTACCGCCGACCAGATCAGCGCCGCCATCGCCGCCGCCGACAGCAAGGTGCAAGCCGGCCGTCTGCGCGCCCCCGGAACCGATATTGTGCTTTCCGTCGAGGGCGAAATCACCGCCCTCGACCGCCTGCGCCGCATCGTCTTGCGCGAAGACAGCGCGGGCCGCGTCACCCAGCTCGGCGACATCGCCACCGTCACCCGCGGCCCCCGCATGCCCGTCGCCGAGGCCGCGATCTCCAACGGTATCCCGTCGATCCTCATCGCCGCGCGGATCAACGACGGCCTGCAGGTCGACGCCTGGATGGCCCAGGCGAAACAAGCCCTCGACACCTACCAAGCCGATCTGCCCGCCTCGCTGCAAGCCGAGCTTGTTTTTGACCAATCCACATACACCGCCGACCGCCTCACTGAGGTTGGCCTGAATATGCTCATCGGCGTCGCCCTCGTCGTCGCCGTCCTGCTGATCACCCTCGGCCTGCGCTCTGCCCTGATTGTCGCCCTCGTCCTGCCCGTCGTCTCGCTCGCCACGCTGATGACGATGAACGCCATGGGGCTGGCCATCCACCAGATGAGCGTCACCGGCCTGATCGTCGCGCTCGGCCTTCTGGTCGACGCCGCCATCGTGATGACCGACGAGGTCGCCAAGCGCCTGCGCGACGGCCTCGACCGCGCCCGCGCCGTCGGCGGCGCCGTCAAGCGCCTCTTCGCCCCGCTCGCGGCCTCCACCATCACCACCGCGCTCAGCTTCACGCCGATGATCCTGTTGCCGGGCCCGGCCGGGGATTTCGTCGGCGCCATCGCCATCGCCGTGGTCACCATGTTGGTCTGGTCCTTCCTGATCGCGATGACCATCACCCCCGCCGTCGCCGGCTGGACCCTGCGCGGCGAGGGCGGCGGCCTCAGGGGCGGCTGGCTCGCCCACCGCTTCGAATCCACGATCCGCTTCGCCGTTCAAAGCCCGGTCAAGTCCATCGCCCTCGCCCTGGTCCTGCCCGTCCTCGGCTTCGCTTCGATGCCCACGCTCACCGCGCAGTTCTTCCCCGGCGTCGACCGCGACCAGTTCTATATCGAGCTCGACATGCCCCCCGGCGCCGCGATCACCGCCACCCAAGCGCTGTCCGAAACCATCGACGCCGACCTGCGCGCCGAAAAAGACATCACCCAGGTCAACTGGGTCATCGGCCGTTCCGCACCCGCCTTCTACTATAACATCGTCGGCAACCGCGATCAGGCTCCCGGTTTCGCCCAAGCGCTCATCACCTCCACCTCGGCGCAAGCCACCAACCGCCTCGTCCCCGCCCTGCAAACCCGCCTCTCCGACGCCTACCCCCAGGCCCGCATCCTCGTCCGCGGCCTCGTCCAGGGCCCGCCCGTCAACGCCCCTGTCGAGATCCGCCTCGTCGGCCCCGACCCGGCTACCCTGCGTGCATTAGGCGACGAGGCCCGCGCCATCATCGCCGCCCAGGACGCCGTCACCATCGTGCGCACCACGATCTCCGGCGGCGCCCCCGACGTGAGCCTCGACGTCGACGAGGCCAAGGCCCGCCTGCTCGGCCTCGACCTCGCCCAGATCGCCCGCCAGCTCGAGGCGTCCCTCGAAGGCGTCACCGGCGGCTCCCTCCTCGAAGGCACCGAACAGCTCCCCGTCCGCGTCCGCCTCGGCGACACGCTCCGAGGCGACCTCAACGCCATCGCCAACCTCTCGATCCTGCCGCCCACCGCCGCCCAGACCTCCGCCACCGGCGCCTTCCCCGCCGTCCCCCTCTCGGCCTTGGCAAACGTCACCGTGCAACCCAGCGAAGGCGCCATCACCCGGCGCAACTCCGAACGCGTCAACCTGATCCAGGCCTTCCTGGTGCACGGCGTCCTCCCCGAAGAGGCCCTGCAAGCCACCCAGGCCGCCCTCACCGGAGCCAACTTCACCCTGCCTGCCGGCTACCGCCTGGAATATGGCGGCGACGCCGACGCGCGCTCCTCCACCCTCAACAACCTCCTGGCCTCCCTCGGCCTCATCGTCACGCTCTCCATCGCCACCGTCGCGCTGACGCTGAACTCCTTCCGGCTCACCGCCGTCACCTTCGTCGTCGCGGGCCTCAGCGCCGGCCTCTCCATCCTCGCCCTCGCGGTCTTCCAATACCCCTTCGGCATCAACGCCGTGATCGGCGTCATCGGCTCCATCGGCGTCTCGATCAACGCCGCCATCATCATCCTCT
>JAAUYB010186263.1_pt1 | contig 42705 bp, 16 predicted proteins | sample 7278071 | NCBI WGS metagenome assembly JAAUYB01 (sample SAMN14350121, study PRJNA611818) | marine sediment metagenome | isolation source: surface marine sediment (1.8m) | place: French Polynesia: Moorea | collected 2018-08 | reverse complement strand
GTGTTTGCGGGGCGATATAACCGCGGTCCAAGCTCGCGGGCTCCGGTTTGGGCAGTCGTTTTCGATCAACCTTTCCATTCGGGCTCAACGGCAGCGTTTCCAGCATCATAAAGACAGAAGGAACCATGTATTCGGGCAGCCTCTCCTGTACGTAGGCGCGCAGGTCGTTGGCGGTCGGCGCCTCATCGGTTGTAGTTACATATACCGCAAGACGCGTGTCGCCTGGCGCCTTGTTCCATGGCACCGCTACCACTTCGCGAATATCTTCCCGTTCGCGCAGCAGTGCTTCGATCTCACCCAATTCAATTCTAAAACCACGGATTTTGACCTGGAAGTCAACGCGACCGATGAATTCGAGGACCCCGTCCTTTCTGAACCGGGTCAAGTCACCCGTGAGGTAGAGGCGCTGCCCTGGCTTTTTGGCGAACGGATTGGGAATAAAGCGCTCGGCCGTAAGGCCCGGTCGCTTGAAATAACCCGGACTTAAACCAAGACCCGCGATAAACAATTGTCCCGCTACATTGATTGGAACCGGTTGCAGCAAGGGATCAAGTACATACTGGCAAATGCCCGGTATGGGCCGACCGATGGGCACGGCTCCGGTGCGAGCCTGTCCGGCATTGGATGATTGGATACAGCAGCCCACCGTACTTTCGGTAGGACCGTACTCGTTAACGATGCGCAGGCCAGGCGCTAATTCTTTTAAGAAGAAAAGAGAATCTCCGAAAAGCGCATCGCCACCCAGGATCAGGCACCGGGTACGGATCCGCACCTCATCGGGCTGCAACGCACGTAACAAGTCCAGGTGCGCCGGTGTTAACTTGATGAAGCTGTAATCGGCACCCGAAAAGAAACGACTCGCCAACTCTTCAATTTCGCGGCCGACGGGAAGGATATCCACGGTTTTGCCGGCCAATAAGGGCACCCAAACGCTGGTTACGGTAGCATCAAAACCAATCGAGCCGTGTAAAGGAACCGCGGCTCCCGATGCGGCATCATAGGCCTGGGTGGCCCAAAGCAGATAGTGAACCAGGCTGGCATGACTTATGGGCACGCCCTTGGGTCGTCCCGTGGAACCGGAGGTGAAGATAATGTAGGCCTGATTACCTCCGCTCACCTGGGAAACCGGTGCCTGGTCGCCGGCGGCGGCGATTAAAGCGGCGTCACGGTCGTGGCACAGCAGCTTTCCATTATAAGCATTGACCACACTAGCCAGTCCTTTGTTGCTATCCAACAGGTCGTTATTTGTCATCAACACCTGAATGTCGGCGTCTTCCAGCATGAACTGTAGACGACTGGCGGGATAGCCCGGTTCCAGCGGAACATAGGCGCCTCCTGCCTTGAGGATCGCTGCCAGGCTGAGAACCATTTCAAAGCTACGGTCCAAGCAAACGCCCACCTTAACCTCAGGACCTACGCCCTGGCTAATCAGGTAATTGGCTATTTGGTTGGAGAGCAGATGCATCTTGCCATAGGTCATATGGCGGCCCTCGTAAACAAGAGCAATCCTGTTTGGATTGTCCCGGACTTTGGCCTCAATCAACTGGTGAATAAAGCGCTCATCGGGATAGGCTTCATAGGTGCTGTTCCAGGTTTCAAGGATGCATTCTTGTTCCGTGTTCGACAATAACGGAAGCGCGTTAATGCTCATGTCGGGATTTACCAGAAGCCCTTCAAGTATGTTTTGGAAATGGACCAACAGGCGTTCCATGGTCTCCTGCTCGAAGAGTTCCGTTCCGTATTCCAGGGAACCGATCAAGCCGGTATCCGATTCTGTAAAGGAAAGTGTCATGTCAAACATGGCCACATTACTTTCCTCGGGAATGGGCTTAATCGTCAGATCGGGGAGCGTCTGTTCTCCCATACCCGTGTTTTGCATCACGAACATCACTTGGAAGAGCGGCGTGTAGCTCAAGCTACGCTCCGGTTCCAAAGCCTCCACTAACTGCTCGAAGGGAAGATCTTGGTGAGCATAAGCATTTAACGCATTATCTTTGACAGCGGCAAGTAGTTCTCTGAAACTGGGATTATCGGATAAATCGGAGCGAATGACGAGGACATTCACGAAAAAGCCGATCAGTCCTTCAAATTCGCTACGGGTCCGGTTGGCAATCGGCGTACCCACCGGGATATCGGTTTGACGTGTGTAGCGCGCCAGAAGTATTTTAAAGGCTGTCAACAGGCACATGTAAATGGTTACATTCTCCCGCCGACAGAAGGCCCCCAGGTTATCGGAGAGCGCCTTTGGCAATTCAAAGTTAAGGGTCGCGCCTTTATAACTGAGAATCGACGGACGGGGTTTGTCGGTCGGCAATTCAAGTAGGGGAGGCAAACCCGCGAGCGTTTCTCTCCAATAATCGAGCTGTTTCTTAAGAACTTCACCCTGCATCCATTCCCGTTGCCACTGAGCAAAGTCAACATATTGGATGTCCAGTCTGGCAATTGGGGCGTCAACGCCTTCCATGGCGGCCTTATAGAAAGTGATGAATTCGCGAACCATGATGCCCAGGGACCAACCGTCGGAGATGATATGGTGCATGGTCACTGTTAGCAGGAATTCAGCGTCATCAATACACCATAATCGTACACGCAACAGGGGACCTGTCGCCAGATTAAACGGCTCCTTGGATTCCTCACGAATAACCTCAGGAATTGATTTGTCGCCAAGTTCATCCACGGGGATGAGCAGTTCCAACGAATCGGCAATGATCTGAATTGGTCGGCCTTCGTCCTTGGCAAAGGTGGTTCTCAAGCTCTCGTGACGATCAACTATTTCCTGGAAGCTGTGTTTCAGGGCATCGATATTTAGTGACCCGGTAAGCCTCAGGGCTATCGACATAGTGTAGGCAGAGCCCGCGTCTTCTAATTGGTCAAGGAACCAGAGGCGTGTTTGACCAAAGGACAGGCCCGGTGGGGTAGATCGATCCGCCACCCTGATGGGTGCCGAGGGAGCATCGGACTCAGAGGCCGTCGCATCCTGTACCTGAGCGGCAAACTCGCTCAGGGTAGGTGCCTGGAAGAGAGTGTTCAGGGTCATTTCCACCTGGTAGGTGTTTCTAATTTGGGAAATCAGGCGTGTCCCGATCAGGGAATGACCGCCTAACTCAAAGAAGTTGTCATAAATGCCTACTTGATCCACGGCCAGTAGTTGGGACCACAGTTCCGCGAGTTGGCGTTCGATCTCCTGGCGGGGCGCCACATAAGCGCCTTTTTTCGCAATGTTTTTCCGAACGTTCACGGCCATCTGGGTCGCGATGAGTTCGGGTTGATTCAACTCAAGGGCAATCCGCTCAAAGGCCTGGTGCAATTGCGGTGTTCTCGAATCGACAGCACTTGTTTGTATGTTCTTCTTGGTAACGACCCTTTCGTCTTCGGTGTCGTGGCTCAAGTTAAGGGCATAGTCTGTGGGTAGCGTATAGCGGAAGCCTTCCTCTAACGCTGCTTTATAATCGGAAGCAACCTTCTCGATGAACCCATGGGCGGGCGTGTTTTTTGGCGTGGGAATGTAGTCAATGATTACCTCACTCAAAGACCTGTCCCTGGCTATTCCCGCTACATGGCGAACCATGGCATGCTCCACGCCGCGTCCCAACGCTCGGCAACTGAGCATGAAAGAATCAACCATCAGGGCATCATCTTCCTGGCGATAGAGCAGTGCGCCCACCAGGCCGTAATCACCGAAACGATCCTTGACATGGACGACAAGGGCCTCCATCTCACCATTCTCAATGAGCCTGGCAACGGTGGCCTCATCTCTGCGTCGTGTCGTTAAATTGAACTGGTTGGTTCGCATGCTAAGCCCGCTCACACGGGCGTAAAACTGCTCACTTACTGGCAGGATGTCGATCTCCAGCCCTAAGGATTTCAGAAACTCGCTCAAATTCAGGGCGTTCTTTTGGGCGCTTTCTCGTTTCTGGTTTTCCCGGTACATAGCGGTTCGTTTCGCGTCTTCTTCCGTGCCCTTTCCTTTATCCAATGCCCAGATGTGATGAATAAAGTCCGTGATTTTATCCTCATCGCGAGGGATTTGCAGGGTGAGTACCTGCGGGCAGTTCGCGCGAACTTCCGCGCATTGAACCGGATCATCATCGATAAAGATAAAGCTGTCCAAGCCAAGAGAGAGTTCCTGGGAGAGGGAGTGTATATTCGCCGATTTGGCTTCCCAGTTAATGCGGCTGGCCACAATGTGATCCAGGGTAAGCACCATATCCGGATTCTTTTCAAATACCAGGTGCACATCCGTATCTGTGTTTTTGCTGCACAGACATAATAACATGCCTGCCTCGGATTGGCGGATCATAAACTTTTGCAGGGCTTGCCATGGCTTCGAGATACCGATGCCCAGGGGGCCCGCTTCACCGCAGACGCCCTTCCAAAGCGTATTGTCACAATCGAGCACGATGACCTTGTAAGGCATCCTTTGTAATCGGTGGAACATGCGATATAGAGCAGAGCCCATGGCCGTGAAGAACAGAGGCGTATAAGGGATGACCCCGATCTCGTCCGTATGGGCATCGTAATAATCTTCCACCGGGTACAGATCCGAGATGTCGGAGGGCTTCATGAACTGGGTGCTCGGAAGTCCATCAACCGTCTTTTCGAGTTGTTGGGTTAAGTCGTCAAACACACCAACCAGTTCCGGGTCTGCCAATAGTTTGGGCGCGCAAGGGCAGACCGTCACAATGTAGGCCGCCTTGTTCTGATTCACCCCTGCTTCGAGAGCGTTACAAAAGTCTCCCACACTCTGTCTCAGGTTGCTGAGCGCATCCTCGCCTTCACTTAACCAATCTGACCAGCGTATGAGCAGCATATTCACACCCTTGTCATTGCTGGACAAGACGCTGTTGGGATCCAACAACTGTTGGAAGAGCTGGTTGTAAGGTGCAAACTCCAGGTGAATCTCCTGGCTCAACTGGTTGTTCCAGAAACGAAGGGTGTCTTCCAAGGGCTCTGCCGTGAATGTGGCCGAAACGACCATGTTGACCACCCTGTCGCGTGCCGCCCGAGCCTGTTTCTCCAGGGAATCGGGCAAAGCCAGTTCCGCTAAGGGCGCCTGGGGTGCTTGGATCATTTGCGCCAGCGTCTCCTCATAGGCTGTAAGCAGATTGTCGATTGTCTCCTCGTCAAACAGGCTTGTATCGTATTCGCAACTCAAGACCAGGCCCCCGGCTTCTTCACTAACCACAAAACGAAGATCCAGAGTTGCCGATCGAACACCCAAATCCATGGGATCCACTTCCAGGTTTTCGCTGAAGTTCGCGGGTTGTTCGAAGTTTTGCAGCAGAAGCGCCACATTAAACAAGGGGTTGCGATTGGAGCCGCCACGCTCGGGATTGAGCTTTTCAACAAGCAATTCGAAGGGACAATCCTGGTGACGATACGCATCCAAGACCATGGGTCTCACCTGCTCTAAAAGGGTCGTTGCGGTGGTCTGGTCCGAAAGGTGGGTTCGTAGTGTGAGGAAGTTCATGAAACAACCAATCAGATTTTCGGTCTCTGCTCGTTCCCGTCCTGCAACCACGGTTCCAATCAACAGGTCCTCCTGACCTGTCCATTTGTACATCAATGCGTTCAGGCCGCTGTAAAGCGACATGAACAGGGTTGACTGGCGCTCGCGACCGAATTCGTGAAGCGCTTGGGTTCGCTGCGCGGATAAGGTTCGGGTCCGAATCCGGCCTTCAGAGCGAGATTCCAGCGAGTGAGGGCGATCGGTGGGAAGATCGACATGGTAGCGGGCGCCCTTAAGCAAGTCGGTCCAATGCTCAAGCAACCGATCCAAAGACGCTCCCTGTAACTGATTTCGCTGCCACCAGGCGTAGTCCGCATATTGGATGCTGGATGTGGCCGGCGGTAAGGGGGTGTTGTTGGTGAACGCCTGGTAAAGGCCTGCCAGTTCCCGCACCATGATACCGGTAGACCAACCATCGGATACGATGTGGTGCATGACGAGAACTAACACATGATTGTTGGAGGTGACCGAAAGCAGCGCAGCCTTAAATACGGGGCCCTCGGCCAGATTAAAGGGCTTATGGGCCAAAGCCGTTACTTCGGCTTGTAGGTGTGCTTCCCTTTCATCAGCCGGGACGGTTGTCAGGTCTATTCGCTGAAGTTGGATGGGGTCGGTCCCGATGACTTGAATCGGGTCACCGTCTACCATGGGGAAGCGTGTATTCAAGACTTCATGTCTTCTCACTAGAGCGCTCAGAGCCTGGTCCATGGCGCCTACATCTAGTGCACCGGTCAGGCGGAAGGCAAAATGCATATTGTAGGCGCTCGTTTCCTTGTCAATTTGGTTGATCAGCCACAGGCGTTGCTGGGAATAAGACAGCGGTAAATTCTGGTCGCGGTCCACCGGTTCCGGCGCTGGAATAATGAGGGCACCTTCCTCTTGTTTTTCCTCAATAAGCAAGGCCAGGTCAACAACGGTGGGTCGTTCGAAGATAGAGCGGATGGGCAGGTCTACCCCGAGTTCTACGCGTATGCGTGAAATGATTCGGGTTGCCAGAATGGAGTGCCCACCGATCATGAAAAAGTCGTCTTTGATACCAATTGTTTCCCGGCCGATCAACTCCGACCAGATGACTACGAGCTGCTTTTCCAGAGGGGTATTGGGAGCAATGTAACCTGCTTTACCCTGTCGGATCCAGGATGGAGCAGGCAGCTCGTTGTAGGCAATCTTGCCATTGGGCGTTAGGGGTATCTCGGAAACCGGGATCATGGCTGCCGGGATCATATACGAGGGCAGTAGTGATCTCAGTGATGTTTTTATTTCCTCTTCGGACGGCAATTCCCCGTCCTTGGGCACAAGATAGGCAACGGGCTGAAGGTCGCCCGAAGGGTGCGGTCGAACCGTGACCGCAACATTGCGCAGGTTCGCGCAGTGTTTTAACGCGGTCACGATGTCCTCGGGCTCAACACGGAACCCTCGGATCTTGAACTGCTGATCGGCACGGCCCGCAAAGACGACATTGCCGTCGACGTCATAGCGGCCAAGGTCGCCCGTTTTGTACAATAAGGGCCCTTCAGGGTCGCCGAAGGGGTTGGCGATGAAACGCGCTTGGGTTAAAGTATCATCATTGAGATAACCCATGGCAAGAAAACCCGTGCGTACATAAATCTCGCCAATTTCACCCACCCCAACCTGCTGTAGCGCTGTATTAAGGATGAGCAGTTGAACATCTCTGATACCTTTACCGATGGGAATGGTGGCAGGAATCTCATCGGGCACACGATACCAGCTCATGGCCTGTGGCGTTTCCGTGGACCCGTAGAAGACCGTTGCTTGGGCCGAGGGTGCTAGGGCGCGTATCTGACGCACGTCAGACGGCAGCAAGACATCACCACCATAAAAGACCTGTCGGAGCGAAGTCAGGCGACGGTGACTACCTTCTGCCGAACCGGCCAGTAACCGACCCATGGCCGGAGTCAAGTGGGCGCAGGAAACGTTAGCATCCGCCATCCAATCCACAAGACCATCACCGGTCTCCACCGATTGAGTATCCGGGATAAGCAGCACACCACCCGCCCATAAGGGCGCAAATAAGTCGCGTAGCAGTGGGTCGTGGGCAAGGCCTGACAGCATGGAGAAGCGACTGTTCTGATCCAGTTGGAAATGTTCCAGGTACAAACGCAAGAAGTGAACAACAGGGCCATGAGCTCCTCGAATGCCTTTTGGTTTGCCGCTGGTGCCGGAGGTGTAGATCAGGTAGGCGGTCGTGCCCGCTTCAACTGGGGGAGGCGTTCGCGGATAAAATCTCAGGCTACTCAGATTACTCGGGTTCACATTTTCCGGTATTGTGAGGTGACAATTACACTGCAATTCCGAAATACACACGACCAGTTCGTCAGGCAACTCACCGGCGGCATCCTGATCGATCCAGGCTTTCGGGTTCGCGTCCGTCAAGATGTCCACGAGGCGGGGCGTGGGGTATGACGGGTCCAAGATAACAAAGGCGGCGCCTGCCTTGAGCACCCCGAGCAGGATGGCCGGCAGGGCATAGCTGCGGTGGGCGTAGATTGCCACCACGTCGTCGGCTTGAATGCCGTTTCCGTGCAGGAAGTGGGCGATCCTGTTCGATAGTGTTTCCAAGTCGCCATAGCTGAGACATCCCCGGTGATCTTCTACGGCGATGGCGTTCGGCTGGCTGGCCGCCCAACGGGGCAAAACAGAATGAATGGGCGCTTCTTCCGGTGTTTCCAGGTGCATGGTTGGATTGGGCAGCATTGGTTGGGTCGCCGGTGTGATCAGTGAATAGTCGTCGATGGCCATATTCGGGGCTTGGACGATTTGCCTCAGCAGACCCGCTACCTGATCAAGCCAGATAGCCACACGCTGGGGTGAAAAAATCTCGGCGTTGTAGTGCATGACCAGTTTGAACTCATCGGCGTTATCGAGAACATACAGGGTCAAGTCAAATTTAGCGCTGGTTTCCATTTCCGGGACCGGCAAGATCTCCAGGTCAGGCAAGGTCATGGAGGGCAGCGAAAGGTTGAGCATGTTAAAGAAAACATTAAAGAGCGGCGTCCTGTTTAAGTCTCGCTCTGGTTGGATTTCCTTGACAAGCATCCCAAACGGAATTTCCTGATGTGCCTGGGCCTCTAAAGAGGTCTCTCGAACGCCGGCCAATAACTCTCTGAAATTGGGCGTTCCTGTCAGGTCGGTACGCATGACAAGCGTGTTGACGAAGAAACCGACCATGTTTTCCAATGAGCTGTGATTTCTACCGGCGATAGGCGTACCAACAAGAATATCTTCCTGGCCTGTGCAGCGGTAGAGCCAGAGATTAAACGCGGCCAGGAGAACCATGTAGGGCGTACATTTTCCATCATTGGCGAGTTGGTTCAGTTCTTCCTTTAGTTGGGGGCTTAATGCCAGTGACTGGCGGCCGGCCGTAAAAGTCGTATGGCTGGTGCTGCCGTAATCCGTGGGTAACTCCAGCACGGGCAGCGTCCCACCCAATTGGTGCTTCCAATAGCGTAAAAGCCCTTCCATGTTTTCGCTTAGCCAGTTCCGCTGACAGACCGAGAAGTCCGCATATTGGATGGGAAGCGGAGGCAGTTCAATTTCTTCACCAAGTATGAAAGCGCGGTAAAGGATATTGAATTCCCGCATGAGAACCGAAATAGACCAGCCATCTGACACGCTGTGGTGCATGTTCATGACCAATAAATGGTCTTGCTCATTAAAACGCAGAAGCTTGGTTTTGAATAAGGGGCCCGTCGCCATGTCAAAGGGCTCGATAACAAACGCTTCAACCAAATTATTGGCCCAGATCTCTAACGCCTCGGGTGTCTCATCAGCCGGTGCTTCTTCCAGGTCATAAGTATCGCCGGGCACTTCTTGGATTACCTGGAACGGACGCCCATTTTCATCGCTGAAAATAGTTCGCAACGCTTCATGCCGGGACAGAATGCTCTTGAGCGTCTCTTCCAAGGCGCCTAAATTTAAGGAACCCTTTAGCCGTATAGCCGCAGGAAGGTTATATTCGGGGCTAGATCCCTGTAAACGGTCCACGAACCAAAGTCCCTGTTGCGAGAAGGAAACCGGCATTTTCTCCTCGCGCTGAACCGGTGCCGGGGCGAAAGCTGAGGTGTGTTGTTCCTCTATCGTATCAAGATGCTGCGCAAGTTGGCGAACGGTTGGAGTCTGGAATAGGGCACGCAGCGACAGTTCCGCCGCAAACTTGTCTCGCACCTGTGACGACAGTCGAATCGCCAGCAGCGAGTGGCCTCCCAATTCGAAGAAATTGTCGTTAACGCCTACACGTTCAATACCCAAGATCTCCGACCAGATGGAAGCCAGTTCGATTTCGGCCTCGGTTTCGGGCGCCACATAAGTCTTCTGGTGGCCGGCCGGTTGGTCCGGTGCGGGCAGCTTTTTCCTGTCTAGCTTGCCATTTGTCGTCCGGGGCAGTTCAGCCAGAATAACCAGCAGTGACGGCAGCATGTAGTCGGGCAAGGTTTCGCCCAGGAGTTCCCTGATCGAACCGATTGTGATGGCTTCCTCATCCTTGGGAACCACGTAGGCTACCAGCCTGGTTCCAAACAGTTCGTCGTCGTCCTTTGCTACCGCTACGGCCGCTTCGCTCAATATGGACAAACCGTTCAGGGCTGTTTCAATGTCGCCCAGTTCGATGCGGAAACCGCGGACTTTGACCTGATGATCGATACGACCCATGAATTGGAGGGTGCCGTCCGGGAGGTGGCGCGCCAGGTCGCCGGTTCTATAGAGACGGGAACCCGACGACGCAAATGGATTGGGCACAAATCCCGCTGCGCTAAGCGAAGGTCTGCCCAAATAACCCCGTGCTACACCCGCACCGGAGAGCAGAAGCTCGCCGGCAACGCCAGGCGGTGTAAGTTGCAGACGGTTATCCACGATATAGGCGTGGGTATGACCCACCGGCCTACCTATTCCGGGCTCCACTTTCTTATCCGGGAGCACATGGAGGTAGGTGGAATAGGTGGTGTCCTCCGATGGACCATACAGATTGTAGACCCTTGCAACGTCGGTTTGTTGATAGATGCGATCCACCAGCGAGCGCGGCAGCGGTTCGCCCGCCAGGTTAACCACCTGTGTCCCTTCCAGCGTTCCACCCTCACGCAATAGGGCATCCATGGCCGAGGGCACCGTATTGATCAGGGTGACGGGAACACTAATTCCCGGCAGCGCAAGCAGGTTCTCGGCCATAATCACCAGGCCGCCGTTGCATAGAGGCAGGAACAACTCAAAAACGGACAAGTCAAAATTGATTGAGGTAGAAGCCAGGACGCCGGCCAACGTTTCCTTTGAGAAGACGCCGGCAGCCCATTGAAGCATGGCTGCCGTATTGGCATGTGCAATGGCCACACCCTTTGGTCTACCCGTAGAGCCGGAAGTATAGATCACATAGGCGAGTTGTTCGGCCGAGACGGCATAGTTCGGGTTCTCAACCGATTGGGCGTCGATCACATCCAGATCCCCATCCAGGCAAATGGCTTTTTTACCAACCGAATCACACAGATCGGCAAAAGAAGCCTGGGTCAGGACAATGTCTATCCCGGCATCTTCGATGATGAACATCAGACGTTCCCGCGGATAGTTAGGGTCCAGCGGCGCGTAGGCGCCGCCCGCTTTCAGAACGGCTAGTAAGGCAAGTGGTATCGCTGATGTTCGTTCCAGGCAGATGCCCACTCTTGCCTCATTACCAATCCCCAGTTTGCATAGATGACGCGCAAGCTGATTGGCCCTGGCATTGAGGTCCGCATAGGTCAGAAATTCGTTCTCGCAAGCTACCGCACGCACTTGGGGTGTTCGGCGAACCTGATCTTCAAAAGATCGGTGGATGCAGCGAGTTGACAGCGGTTCCTTGTTCGTGTCGTTCCAAGTTGTCAGCAGACGGCGCTCGTCTTCCCTGGAAAGTATAGACAATCGATCAATTCGGGTGGAAGGATCGGCAACTACGGCTTCCAATAAAGTGGCGTAGTGTCTTACGATTTGCTCTATCGTTGCCCGGTCATAGAGGTCAGTATTGTACTCAAGATTAACCGTGCCCTCGGGTGTTTCTTTCAGGATGAAGGTCATATCGAACCGAGCCGACGAGGTTTCCAGTGTCTGGCCTTGAAAACGCAACCCGAAAGCCGAAGGCTTGGACAAACCCGTGTTCTGAAGTGTGAACATTACCTGGAATAAGGGCGAATGGCTTAGATTCCTTTGTGGTCTGAGAACCTCTACCAATTGTTCGAAAGGCACCTCCTGATTCTCGTAGGCATCCAGCGCGCTTGTCTTCACCTCGCGCAGGAGTTGCCTGAAGGTCGGAGCCGCTGACAGGTCCGAGCGCAGGACCAGCGTATTGACAAAACATCCGATCAGGTTTTCCAACCCAGGTTGGTTGCGGTTGGCGACAGGCGTGCCGACGGCAATATCCGATTGATTGGCGTAGCGGGCCAGTAGTACCTTAAAAGCGGCCAGAAGCGTCATATAAAGTGTGGCGTCTTCTGTCCGGGCAAGAGTGGACAGGGAATTCATCAGACCCTTGCCCAGATGGAATGACATCGTTGCGCCATTTTGTGTTTGGACAACCGGCCTGGGTCGGTCTGTCGGGAACGCCGAAAGGGGTGGCAGGTCGGCTAATCGTTCGACCCAGTAATCCGTTTGTTTACCAAGCGATGCACCGTAAGACGGGATGTGCTGCCAGTATGCGAAATCGGCGTATTGGATGGGCAGCGGTTGCGGGTTGGGGATGCGGCCTTGAGCTCTATCGTCATAAAATGCCGCGAGTTCCCTAGTTAAAATATCGATAGACCAGCCGTCCCCGGCAATGTGGTGAATGTTCACAAGCAGGCCGTGTAGGTTTTCGTCCAATTGCCATAAATGTATGCGGATCAATGGGCCATGGCTCAAATCGAAGGGGTCTGCTGCGGCCTGAGCTGCTAATTGTGAGACCTGGCGTTTCTTGTCGCCCTTGGCGATACGCATATCCACATACCGGAAATCCACGTCCCTGTTTTTGGAAATAACCTGTTGTACATTACCGCCGACCACTCTAAAAGTGGTTCGTAGGATTTCGTGACGTTGGACCACATCCGTAATGGCTGCTTTCAGGGACCCAACATCCAGCGGGCCCTCTAAACTCATGAATGAAGGCATGTTGTAGACAGCACTCCGGCCCTCGAGGCGATCCAGGAACCAGATGCGTTGCTGAGAAGAGGAGAGCGGGGCTTCTTCCGCTTTGGGTCTGGGCCTCAAAGGCGGTAGCGTTTGGCCGGCATCCCTCTCGAGACCTTCGATGCGTTCGGCCAACATGCCCAAAACCGGGGTTTCAAACAATGCCCGTACCGGAAGCAGCACGTGAAACAATTCCTTCACTCTTGTGCCGACCCGGGTGGCCAGTAGGGAGTGTCCGCCCAACTCAAAGAAATTATCTTCGAGGCCAACCTGCTCAAGGCCCAGAAGATCGGCCCAAATGCGCGCCAGGGCCGTCTCTGTCACAGTCACCGGCGGAGCGTATTCCCTGCTTGCCGAGGAACCGTCGGGGTCCGGCAGAGCCTTGCGGTCCAGTTTTCCGTTGGGCGTACGCGGCAACGCCTGCATTGTCTGCCACAGTGTGGGGACCATATAGTCCGGCAGTTTGTGGTTCAAGGCGTCTCTGATTTCGGGAACCAAGAGGGTGTCACCTTCTTCGGGAACCACATAAGCCACTAATTGTGTTTCATATGCCTGACCACGATTTGCGTGAACAGCCACAACCGCTTCCCTCACAAAGGGCAAACCGTTTAATGCGGTCTCAACCTCGCCGAGTTCAATACGGAAACCGCGAACCTTGACCTGGTGATCAATACGGCCCAGGAATTGGAGATCGCCCTCGGGCAGCGCCTGCACAAGGTCTCCCGTCGCATAGACCCGGGCACCCGGACAGGTAGCGAACGGATGAGGCAGAAACTGCATGGCCGTGAGCGCCGGCCGGCCCAGATAGCCGCGTGCCAGGCCATCACCGGCCAGCAGCAACTCGCCATGAACGCCAACAGGCACCAGGATCAGATTCCTATCCGTCACCATACTTCCGGTTCCAGGGATTGCGCGCCCGATGGAGGGCTCTTTTGTTTCTCCGCGGTAAATGAGTCTGCCGGTGGAGTAGGTGGTGTCCTCCGAGGGGCCGTAGAGGTTGAAAATCTCGCTCACATTCGTCTTAGCATAGAGACGCGTCACAAGGTCTCTCGACAGGGGCTCCCCGGCCAGGTTGATCACGCGTACCGTCTCGGGAATGCCGTCCTGGCGGAGCAAAGCATCAATTGCCGAAGGAACGGTGTTAATAAGAGTGATCTGTTCGCGGCCGGGAAGATCGGGAAGGGCCAGCAGGTTCTCGGCGAGAATCATTTTACCGCCAAAGGAGAGCGGGAAGAATAATTCAAAAACGGACAAGTCGAAGTTGATCGAAGTAGCGGCGAGTACGCAAGGAGTCGCGCCGGTAACGTCATCGGCATAGGTAGCGCCGGCCCAGGCAAGCATCGCGACCGCACTGCAATGAGCAATCGCCACGCCCTTGGGCCTCCCGGTAGAACCGGAAGTGTAAATGATATAAGCCAGGTTTTCGGGATGCTGAACCGTCGCGGGATTAACAGTGGGTTCTTTTGCAATCCTGGCCGAATGGCCGTCCACATAAACCAGGTTTTTAACGGTCGCAGGCAGAATGCCTTCCAAGCTGTCTTGAGTAATAATGGTTGAAATATTCGCGTCCTCAACCATCAACTGGATGCGATCACTAGGATAAGCTGGATCCAAGGGCACATAGGCGCCGCCGGCTTTAAGAATGGCCATTAATACAACCGGAATCTCGGGGCCGCGATTTAGGCAAACACCCACTCGGGTTTCACCAACAACGGCCAAGCTCAGCAAATAATGCGCAAGCTGGTTTGCCCGCTGATTCAACTCGCCAAAAGTAAGCGTCCGTTCCCCGTGAACCACGGCCACGTCCAGTGGACGTTTCGCCGCTCGCTCCTCAAAGAAATGGTGAATACATTTCCCCGGCAAATCAACCCCATCCGAGGCTTGAGATGCTTCGATCAGAGATGCCAACTCATCTTGACCCATCAAAACCAGGGAGCCCACCTGTTGTTCGCGGTCTTGGATCAGACTTTCGAGAAGATTCTCGTAGTGATTGAGGAACCGATCCATAGTAACCGACTCGAAAAGGTCGGTATTGTATTCCAAGACACCACTTAACCCTCGCGACGACTTGTTCATGGCCAGGGTTAGATCGAACTTGGACGTGTGGTTTTCTTGAGGCATGTGGGTGATTCCCAAGCCTGGTAATGCCAAATCCGAGGCGGGCGTATCCTGCAAGGTGAACATAACCTGGAAAAGCGGTGCATAGCTTAAGCTACGTTCCGGTCTAAGCGCTTCGACAACCTGTTCAAACGGCATTTCCTGATGAGCGAAGGCGCCGAGAACGTCATCGCGAACACGCTCCAAAAGCGTCGTGAAGGCAAGCTCATCGGATACCTCACTACGAAGAACAAGCGTGTTGACAAAGAACCCGATCAGCGGTTCCAGTTCCTGTTGTGTCCGGTTGGCAACCGGTGTGCCCAGAGCAATGTCTTGCTGTCCGGAATAGCGGGCCAGCAGTACTTTGAATGCAGCGACCAGAGTCATGAACAGGGTTGTACCTTGCTCGCGGCTCATGGTTTCCAGAGCTTCCAGAAGGTGGGTCGGCAGGTCAAAGGATCGCGACCCGCCGCTGTAACTCTGGATGGCCGGCCGGGGCTTGTCGGTGGGCAATTCCAGCAAGGGTTCCAGTCCGGTCAGACGATCTTTCCAATAGGATAGATGTTTGTCCATTGAAGCACTCGACAAATTGCGCTGTTGCCAAAGCGTGTAGTCCGCATATTGGATCGCAAGCTCTGGTAATGATGCAGGTTCACCCTGGAGACGCTTCTCGTAGAGATGGGTGAATTCCTCCATCAGCACGCCCATGGACCAACCGTCGGAGATGATGTGATGCATGTTGATCGCCAGGATCTGTTCGCTCTGTGTCAGTTGCAAAATTAGGAAACGAAGCAGCGGCGGTTGGCTGAGGTCAAAAGACCGAGCGGCCTCTTCTTGCAGCAGGCGACTCGCTTCTTCCTCCAGCCGGGCCGGTGTGGGTTCCACGCCACTGCTCAGCAATGTTTCCGCTACATCTACCGTGTAAATAGGCGTGGTAACCATGTCGTCGATCACCTGAACCTGTTCGTCCCGGTTGAAGCTGGTTCTGAGTACCTCGTGGCGCCGTAAAATCTCGGACAGGCTCCATTGAAATACATCCATGTCCAAAGGCCCAAGTAATCGGAATGCCGAGAAGATATTGTAGGCAGGAGAGGGGCCTTCAAGCTTGTCCAAGAACCAGAGTCGTTGCTGGGAATAGGAGAGGGGCATCTTGGCCGGGCGATTCTCTACCGTTGGAGCCGGGAAATCGGAGCTTAACAGTTGGCCCGGTATACGTTTGAATTCTTCGGCAAGTTCGGCAATGGTGGGCGCCTCGAACAATTTCCGCACGGGAATGTCGAGCGCAAAGACTCCACGTATTTTTGAAATGGCCTTCATCGCCATCAGGGAATGGCCGCCAAGATCAAAGAAGTTGCTGTGAATGCCAATGGGGCCTGTGCCCAAAACCTCTTCCCAAAGGGAGACAAGCAGGGCTTCAACCTGATTGCGGGGTCCGGTTAACTCCTTTGAACTCACGGTCGGGCTGGGGGCGGGCAAGGACTTAATGTCAACCTTACCACGAGATGTCATGGGGAAGGCATCCAGTAAAGAGAAGAATGTGGGGATCATGTAATCAGGTAGTTTGGTTTTGAGATCCGCTTGGATATGAGCCACACTTAGCTCAATGCCTTGATCTGGGACCAGGTAGGCAGCCAGTTGCCGGCTACCCGATTTGTCCTTGGGTGCCAGAACAACAGCAGAATGCACTCCCGGGTAATTGAGGATGGCCTCCTCAACCTCACCCAGCTCAACCCTGAACCCGCGAATTTTCGCCTGAAGGTCATTACGGCCGCGGAACTCGATCCGGCCGTCGGGCAGGTAACAGGCAAGGTCGCCCGTTTTGTAAAGGCGAGAGTTGGCCACAAATGGATTGGGTACAAATACCTTTGCGGTTAGAGAGGGGCGACTGTGATAACCCCGGGACAGGCCGGACCCGCCGATGCAGAGCTCACCTGGCACGCCGATGGGCGTAAGTCTCAGATAGGCGTCTAGAATATAGACCCTGGTGTTGCCGACCGGTTGGCCCAGCGTGGGTTCCTTCTTGCTTCCGGCGTCCCCGCCATCATCGGACAGGTCTTCTTTCTCTACCGATCCCGCCAGGGCCACGATCGAACACTCGGTTGGTCCATAGTTATTAATCAGTTCAAAGCGCCATTGTTCAGGAGACTTGAGGTGCAGTTTGTCTCCACCTGTATGCATGTAGCGAAGTATCGAATCTTTCGGCCATTCCAGAGGCATCATGGCTTCTGCCAGCGGTGACGGTGCAAAGCAAACGGTTGCTTTATGGGCATGCAGCCAGGTCACCATTTGTTCCGGTGTTTCCGTAGCATGGTCCGGTAACAGGTCCACGCGGGCGCCGGTGATCAGGTAGGGCCACATCTCGTATAGGTAGGCGTCAAAGGAGAACGAAGCCATCTGGGTTGCCCGGTCATCCCTACGCACCTTAAAGTTCACCACATGCCAGGCCATCAGGTTGTTCAGAGCCTGGTGTTGGACAGCTACGCCCTTGGGTTTTCCGGTGGAACCCGAGGTGAAGATGACGTAAGAGGTGTTCGCCGGATCGGGCCGAATCCCCGGGTTCTCTGCTGACATTGTTTCAAACAAACTGTCGTTCGTATCCAAACAGACGGCCTGTCCGGAGAATTGAGGTAGGCTCTCTCGGTGCATGTCTTCTGTAAGCACAATATTGATGCCGGCGTCTTCGAACATGGACGCCAGTCGCTTCTTGGGCGTTTGCGGGACCAGCGGAACAAAAGCGCCGCCCGCCTTCCAAACGCCCAATTGGGCGATTACGGCTTCAGGCGAGCTGTCCATACAGATCGCAACATTAGACTCCAGGCCGACCCCGGACGCAAGAAGGTAATGTGCCAGGCGATTGGCCTGACTATTCAGCTGACCGTATGTTAGAGCCACTTCGCCATCGCCGATGCCGATAGCCGGTGCATCCGGTGTTTCCACTGCACGGGCTTCCAGCTGTTGAAAGACGTGACGGGTCTCATCAAAGGACATTGCCGTGTCGTTCCACCCTTCCAGTAGTTGTTGCTTCTCGGTTTCGGGTAGGAAGGAGATGGCGTCTATCTCGCACTCCGGGTTCGCCACCACTGCTTCCAACAAGGTTTGGTAGTGCACCATCATCCGTTCAATGGTCTCTCTTTCGAACAAATCGCGATTGTACTCTAGTGCGCCTTCCAACCCATCGCCGGTATCGTGGAACGAGAAGCTGAGTTCAAACCGTGACGTGGTAGAGTCCGGATGGATACGATTAACATGTAGTCCCGGCAGATCGAATTCTCCAATTGACCCGGGCTGTAGGTCAAACATGACTTGGAACAGAGGAGTGTGGCTGGAGCTTCGCTCCGGTTCGACCAATTCCACAACCTTTTCAAAGGGCAGGTCCTGGTTCGAGAAAGCGGACAGGAATGTTTTGCGTAAATTCCCCAAGGTGGTCCGGAAACTGGACTTGCCGGACAGGTTCGAGCGCAGGGCGAGGGTGTTGATGAAAAAGCCGATGATGTTTTCAAGGCCGGCCTGCCGGCGACCCGCGACCGGAACGCCCACGGCGAAATCTGTCTGATTGGAGTAACGGTAGAGCAGTACCTTAAAAGCGGCCAACATGGTAACGAACGGTGTGGCCCTTTCCGATTGACCCAACTGGGTTATTGTATCGACAAGAGTTTTTGGCAGGGTACTGTGCAGCAAACCGCCGTGCACGGTGGTTATTGCCGGACGGGGATGATCGGTCGGTAAGTCCAGGTGCGGCGGCATGCCTTCAAGGTTGTCACGCCAGAAGGCCTGTTGTAGGCGTGACTTTTCTCCTTCCAACCAGTTTCTTTGCCAGACCGCGTAGTCAGCGTATTGGTAAGCCAGTGCCCGGCGGGTAAAAACCTCTCCCAAAACCTGGGCCTGGTAATTTTCACTAAGTTCACGGATGAGGACACCGATTGACCAACCGTCCGAGATAATGTGGTGTTTGTTCACGATTAAAATGTGTTCGTTGTCTGCAACCCTAATAACACAAATGCGCAGCAAAGGCCCCGTGTTCAGGTTGAATTGCCGATCGGCTTCAACGGAAATCAGACGGTCGACAATGTCGGCTGCATTATGATGGCCGGCAAGGTCAATGAACGGAACGGGCAACATCACCTTGTTTGAGATCACTTGGACCGGAACTCCATTGTCTTGATCGAAGGTGGTTCTCAGGCTTTCATGAGCATCGACAATGTCCTGCATGCTCCTGACAAGGCCCTGTACATCCAGGGAGCCAACGAGGCGAAGCGCCGAACACATATTGTAGACGCTGCCGGCGTCCTCAAAATGATGCAGGAACCACAGGCGTTGCTGGGCTAAAGAAAGCGGCAGTGTATCCTCGCGGGAAATGGGGACGGGACCAACCTTGGTAGAGCGAATCAAAGTCCAACGGTCAACCCGGGCGGAAAACGCCTCCAAGGTGGGGCACTCAAAGAGACTTTGTACCGGTAACTCGCAATAAAAGGCGTCCTCTACCTGCGCAATGACGCGTGTTACCAGCAGGGAATGGCCTCCCTTCTGGAAGAAGTCATCATTCTGGCCGATACGTTCCAACTTGAGAATCTCGGCCCAAATAGCCGCGATTCGTTTCTGGGTTTCGGTCTCAGGGGCAAGATAGTCACTTTCGAGAACCGTTCCGGATTCCGGAGCGGGTAAGGCTTTGCGATCAATTTTACCGTTGGGTGTCAAGGGGAATGACTCCAACACCATGAACTGGCTGGGAACCATGTAGTCCGGCATCTTATCGCGCGCTCTTGCCCGCATTGTGCTGTCTTTAAGTTGCGAATCGCCGTTGGCAACCACATAGGCAACTAAAACGGTTTCGCCGGTATGATTCACCCGTGGCATAACCACGGCGTTAAGCACATCGTCCTCTTCCTGGAGAACCGTTTCTATTTCTCCAAGCTCAATGCGGAAGCCGCGGATCTTGACCTGAAAATCGATTCGGCCCAAGTAGTCGATTTCACCGTCGGCACAAAAACGAGCGAGGTCACCCGTGTGGTAGATAAGGCCGTCTGTCTCTATCGGGTTCTTCACAAAACTTTTGGCTGTAAGATCCGGTCTGTTGAGATAACCTCTCGCCAAGCCGGTCCCGCCGATACAAAGCTCGCCGGGAACGCCTGCAGGAACCGGGTGGCCGTTTTGGTTGAGAATATATATGCGCGTATTGTCGACGGGTCTACCCAGTGTCACCAGCTTATCCGTCAGATCGAGACGTTTGCCGATGGCGTAAATGGTGGCCTCGGTGGGACCGTAGATATTCCAAACGTTGGGGCTGAGTCTACAGAGTCGCTCGGCCAGCAACGGCGGCATGGCCTCGCCGGCCGACCAAACGCGAATGCCTTCCGGGTTGCGCCAGCCCGCATCCACCAGCATCTGCCAGGTGGTCGGCGTTCCCTGCATCAGGGTCGCCCCGGTCAGGGTTAGAATTTTGGCAAGCCAAAAACCGTCGAGGGTGAACTTCTGGTCGCAGAGAACCAACCGTGCACCCGTTACCAGCGGCAGGAAATGTTCCATCACGGAGATATCGAAAGACAGGGAGGTGATCCCAAGGAAAACGTCTGAGGAGCTGAAACCGGGGCCTTTGATCATGTAGGTCATCAGGTTGATCACACTTTTGTGCTCAATCATGACGCCCTTGGGTCGGCCGGTTGATCCCGAGGTGAAAATAACATAAGCCAGATTACCAGGGTCCATGGGCAGGGTCGGGTTGTTGTCAGCGATAGACTCGATGGCGGCAGCGTCGCGATCGAGGCAGATGGAAACCGTGGACCGGGTCTGGAATCTGGCCGCCAGATGGGACGACGTGATCAATAACGGCATTTCAGCTTCTTCGATCATGAACCCCAAACGATCTGTCGGATAGTTGGGGTCCATAGGAACATAGCCGCAACCCGCTTTCAGGACAGCCAGAATCGAAATCGTCATCTCCGGACTTCTTTCCAGGCAAACCCCGATTAAGGCTTCCCGCGCCGGGTTGTGTTTGATCAGGTATCCGGCCAATTGGTTGGCCTTCCTATTTAAGTCCTCAAAAGTGAGGTCGTGCTTTTCGTTGTTCCCGTCCACATAGGTGAGGGCGATTGCGACGGGTGTTCTTTGCACCTGCTCTTCAACCCAATGGTGGATACACGCACTTTTATCATAGTCGGTTTGGGCGGGGTTCCACTCGGTCAGCAGCCTGCGCCTCTCCGGGCCGGTCAAAAGGCTGATATTGCTCACGGACGTCGATGGGTCGGCGAGCAGGCTCTCCAATAAGGAGAGATAGTGACCCGCCATTCTGGAGACGGTGTCGGCATCCAGGATGTCCGGATTGTAAATCATTCGAGCCTGGAGGTCGGAATGGCCTTCAACGATCCAGAGCGCCAGGTCTACCTGAGATGAGATGGTCTCCATGGGATAGGAAGCCAGGTCCAGGTCACCCAGTTTCAAGGTGGCGCCGGGCTCACCCAGAATGAATGGCGAACCACCGGGGATAGCCCGGAAGGTCTCCAATTGGAACCAGGACTGATAAAGCGGAAAGAAACTGGGATCTCGTTTCACCGCGAGGCGTTCAACAAGCACCTGAATATTAAAGTTGCGGTGGGTCAAGGCTTCCAAGACAGTCAGCCTGACCTCTTTCAGGAAATCGATAAAGGAGGGACTGTGGCTGACATCGCTACGCAAGACAACCGGACTCACAAAATAGCCGACGGTCTCGGCCATTTCGGGCATCTTGCGAATCGTTGACGGCGAGCCTACCCAGATATCGTTCTGGCCGGAATAATGATGTAACAGCAATTTAAAAGTGGCCAACAGGCTCATGAACAGAGTGGTTCCCGCCTCCTTGCCCAATTGTTCCAATCCCTCGGCCAGATGGACAGAAATGGGGAAGTCGTAAGCGGCTCCATTGTAGGTCTGGACCGAGGGCCTGGCGGCGCAAAGGGGCAGATTCAAGACGGGCGGCTCACCTGCCAGTTTCTTTTTCCAGTACTGCCACGAGCGCTCCATATCCGCGCTTGCCATTTGGTCTGATTGCCAGGCCACAAAATCGGCATAACTGTGTTTGGGTGTCACCCGAGCGGGTTCGCAACCCGCGTTAATGTCGCCATAAATAGTGGCAAGTTCTTTGATCAAGTTGCCCACGGACCAGAGGTCTACGGCGATATGGTGCATGATAAGAACCAGAACATTGTTCTTTTTGGCGACGTGGTACATCTCCGCGCGAAAAACAGGCCCCGATACCAGGTCGATCGGCTTATAGGCCGCCGCCATGATCTGTTCCTGAAGCCGCGCCTCACTCAGGTCGGAAGCGTCAAAGACATGGAAGGGCGCAGATTCCGGGGTATTGACCTGTTTGATGGGCTGCCCCGCATGTTCCCGGTAGGTGCTGCGCAGATTGCTATGATTACGCACCAACTGGAGCAAGGCCGCTTCAAGCGCTCCTATGTCCGGTTCGGACTGTAACCGCAACGGGACCACTATATGATAGGCCTTGTTGGTGGGCGCCATCCGATGCAGGAACCACAAGCTACGCTCGTTGATGGACAAAGCGCCTTGTGATGAGGGCCGGCCTTGGACAAGGGTCTTGGAAGGCTCGTCCATGGTGGTGATGTCAACCGCGAGTTCACGGGCCAGATCGTCGAGGGTTTGATTCGCGAATAACTTTTCGATCTCAGGTTCCACGCCATAGTCGGACCGTATCCGCTGCTGGAAATCGATCATCATCAAGGAATCTAGACCCAATTGGCGGATCGGCTTGTTGTAGGTAACCAAATCCGATGAAATATCGAGAATAGTCGCGGCAATAAGGCCTATATGGCCGGTGATGAGAACGCGCCTCTCTTCCTCCGGCATGGCGATAAGCCGTTTGATATCAACCGTCTCGATGAAGGTTTTGCGCGGGGCCTCCTGCTGCTGCTCGCTGCCGACTTTCGCAAGATTACCGGTTAAATACAAGGATCTGCATTTGCGTCGTCGTATTTTACCCGAGGTTGTTTTGGGCAGGGAGGCAGGTTTGATCAGAACGATCGCGTGGGCCTGCGCCTCATGTGTGTCTACTACGGCCTGCTTGATCGCCAGCCTAACTTCTTCCTCATTTAAATGACGCAGGGCGGTACGCTCAACCTCCTGGACTATGATCAGACGCTCTGCCCCGCCAATCTCCACCGAAAAGGCCGCGCCACAGTGCCGGCGTAGGCAGGTATGGCTCTTCTGAACGGTTTCTTCGATGTCCTGGGGGTAGTGGTTCCGACCTCGAATGATCAGAAGCTCCTTGCGACGACCGGTTATAAACAAGCAGTCCTCTTGCATGAAGCCCAGGTCACCGGTTCGCAGGTAGGGCCCCCGATTATCCGTCCGGGTGAAGGCCTGGAACGTCTCTCGGGAAACCTCTGGTTTCGCCCAGTACCCCAAGGCGACACTAGGGCTCTTCACCCAGATCTCGCCCACTTCATCGGGCCCTGCCGGTTCTCTGGTGCGGGGGTTGACAATCACCACCTCGCGGTTTCGGGCCGGGCGGCCTGAACTGACCGCTTCGATTGCGGTTCGGGCCGCACACGGTGAAACGCGATTCTCCTCTAAGGATCTCGGGTCAATGGCTTTCACCACCGGCGCTTCTGTCTTCACACTGCCCGTAACGAACAGGGTAGACTCCGCTAGGCCATAACAGGGATAAAAGGCCTCCTTGACAAAACCACAAGATGCGAACGTCTCGGTAAACTGGGCCATGGTGCTCGCCCGAATCGGTTCGGAGCCGTTGAAGGCCACGGTCCAACTGCTCAAATCCAACTCGGCCTTTTCTGATTCGCTGATCCGCGAGACACATAAGTCAAAGGAAAAGTTCGGGCCGCCGCTAGTGGTCGCCCGGTATTTTGAAATGGCCTGAAGCCAGCGGGCCGGTTGCGCCAACATAGCCATGGGTGGCATTAATATGGCCCTTGCGCCCAGGTAGATGGGCTGAAGGATATTGCCGATGAGACCCATGTCGTGGTAAAGGGGCAACCAGCCGACAACGATTGATTGGGCGTCCTGCTGGAATCCGGTTTTAATGTCTTCCTGGTTTGCCATCAGGTTCCCATGGCTGACCATGACACCTTTCGGGTTTCCGGTTGATCCCGATGTATACTGTAGAAAGGCGAGGCTGTCGCCGTTAAACTTTGGGCGCCGCCATTTAGCCGCGTCCTTTTTTTTGCACGAATCCGTGGCAAATACGTCAAGTGAACCAAGCACCAGGGATTTAGAGAACCAATCGTGATAGGACTGTTGGTTCGCCTGGGTTGTTAGTGCAAAGTCGGCATTGGCATCACCAACAACCCCTTCCAATCTGTGGCGGTGGCGGTTGCCGGTCGGCGGGTAGACGGGTACCGCGATCACGCCGGCATAGAGACAACCAAAAAAGGCGGCAATGAATTCGGGTCCCGGAGGGTAGAGGAGGATGCCACGCCGGCCGTGCCCGTCGGAGGCTTGAAGCAGGGAGGCGATTGCCCTCGCTTTTTCATCCAGCTCCCTGTAGGTCATGGTCGTGGGAACGGGTTCCCCCTTCTTTGGGAAATTTAAGAAGGTGAACAGCTCCCGTTCCGGATGTGTTTCCGCATGATGAACCAAGATATCGACAAGCGTTTTTGACGAAAATTTATTATTGGTCTTATGAATTGAGTCTATCATCTTCTAAGTCAACACCTTGTGAGTACGGTTTTTTAATAGTTCGTTTCTTTTTGCCGAGCAGTGTCACTGCTCACCAGGTCGATCAGTGAAAGGAATTTGCCGATTTATTCTGAGCGAAGCACGTTGACGGGCCTGGCTGTGGCTGCTCTCGCGGAAAGGCCGCCAACCGTTGCCCAGGCTATGATGAAGGCGATCAAGGCTCCGAATATAAAGATCAAGGGGTGTGGAGTTATTCGGTATGCAAAATTGTTTAACCAACCTCGCATGATGTAATAAGCCACCGGCCATGCCAATACATTCGCGAAAAGCACCAGCTTGCTGAACTCTACGGTCAGCAACACAATGATGCTCCAGGACGATGCACCGATAGCCTTGCGAATGCCAATCTCTTTACTGCGCCGCTCCGTGGTAAAGGAGGCCAGCCCAAATAGGCCCATGCAACCGATGAAAACGGCCAGCAGAGAGAAGTAGGTGAACATTTGACTTTGCTTGCGTTCGTCATTGTACATCGCCGCGTAATTGTCGGACAGAAAGGACCGTCGAATAGACTGGGCCGGGAAGTGCTCAGCCCAAACCTGATCCAGATGGGATAACGCCTCCGGGACGCGATCGCCCGCGATCTTGATCGAAGTGAATCTGTAGTGGGAATCAGGATCGATGTAATAGAAGGTGGGCTTAATGGGTTCACGCAGGGAGGCGAAGTGGGCGTCTTTGATCACTCCAATGATCGAGCCTTTGATGCTCTTGTCAAAATCGGCACCCGTGTTTAACTCGAACCATTTGGAAACTGCAGTTTCGGGCGTCCATCCCAATTGGCGAGCCGCCGTTTCATTGAGGATGAAAGCGCCGGTGGTATGAGGCTCCTCATCGCCGGGTGCTCTTGGTGCGTCGGTCACATGGTCTCGAGAGAAATTGCGGCCGGCCAAAAACTGGCACCCATAAGCCGCAAAGAAGTCGTGGTCCGTGCGCATATAAAACATTTTCCGACCTAGCGAGTCATTGTCCTGAGCCCGAATCATGCGGGTATCGCCGTAGCTTTGCGTGGGCACCTGGTCGGAACGGGTGACATACGAGATGGCCGGACTCGACTGGAGTTGGTTCCTGAAAGACTCAAAGTTCTCGCTTTTGGCACCGCCCCTCAGAATAATGGTATTTTCCCGGTCATAACCGAGGTCCATGGTGTTGGTATAGTCCATTTGTCTGTAAACAACACCGGTGGCAATGAGCAGGAAAATGGAAATAGCAAATTGCAGAACCACCATGGCCTTGCGAACCAGGATTCCCGAGGAGCCTCGCGTCAGTTCACCGCGCAAAACCTTCGACGGCTTAAAGGCCGACAGGAAAAAGGCCGGGTAACCACCCGCTATCAGTGCAATGAACAGCGTCAAGCCTATCAGGAATGCCAGCGTATTCACATTCGTTAACTCCAGAGAAAGGTCGCGGCCCATAAACCCGCCAAACCTCTCAAGAAGGAGGGATGTAACGATCAGAGCGATGCCTACGGCCGTGGTCACCAATAACAAGGATTCACCCAAAAACTGCGTGACCAACTGGGACTGATCAGACCCGAAGACCTTGCGCATGCCGACTTCCTTGGCCCGTTGGCTTGAACGGGCGGTGGAAAGGTTCATGAAGTTAATACAGGCAATGATCAAGACAAAAAGGGCAATTGCCGTAAAGGCGCGCACCATGACCACGTTGCCATTCTCTTTCAATTCCATTTGCAGGTCGGAGTGGAGGTGGATATCGGAGAGTTTTTGAACACGTAGCGCGGTGGGCCCTTTGGCGTTCCCGTTGTATTTGTCTAGAAATGCGGGGAACTGTTGCGATAACACGTCCATGTCCGCACCCTTGGCCAGCAGGGCATAGGTGTGATAGATGTTGTTTCCCCAGGTATCCAGGTAATCTTTTCCAAATAAACTGGTAAGGGTCGAAATGGAGGTGACCATAGTAAAAGCGAGGTGCGTATTCTCCGGCAGGTCGTCTATCAGACCGGTTACCTTGATATCGAAGCCCTCGCCGTCCGAAAGGGTTTGCCCGATGGGGTCCTGACTACCGAAGTACTTAATGGCCAGACTTTTGGTGATCACCGCGTTGAAGGGTTGATTGAGTGCCGTGCCGGGGTCTCCTGCTATCAGGGGGAAATCAAACACCTCAAAGAAGCCGGCATCAGCAAAATAACTTTTCTCCATGAACTTCTCCGGTCCCTGGACCAGTGTAATGCTCCAGTCAATCAGGCGGACCGTCTCTTCGATCTCAGGGAACTCGCTTTTCAGGAGCGGGCCGGCTTTGGGTGCGCAACTTGCCCAAAGGGTGCCGGGATTGTCGCCCTGAGGCAGGAACTCCCTATTGATGCGATAGATGCGGTCGCTCCGAGAAATGCCGCTTTCGTAGCTTAACTCATGGCGCACAAAGGTGAATATCAAGAGAAAGCAGATCAGACCAACAGCAAGACCACATACATTGATGCCCGTGTATAGTTTACTGCGAAGCAGATGGCGAATGGCGATTACCAGGTAATTCTTAAGCATGGGGGTACCTTTTCCTTTTATTCACGGGATGGATCATAAATAGATGGGGGTGCATTTTCTCAATCTTCAGACCTGGGCGACTTCCTCTTTGACTACCTTGCCGTCGAAGAGTTTGATTGTTCGGTCCGCGTAGGTGATGTGATCCGGTGAGTGCGTCACCATTACAATGGTGGTGCCTTTTTTATTGAGGTCTACAAGCAGGTTCATGACATCTTCCCCATTTTGGGAATCCAGGTTTCCGGTAGGCTCGTCAGCCAGAATGAGCTTAGGCTCAATCACAACCGCACGTGTCACGGCCACCCTCTGCTGCTGTCCACCGGACAATTGCAGCGGGTAGTGATTCCTTCGGTGGGCGATCCCCATCTGATCAAGAAGCCGGTCAACCCGTTCCCGCCTCTCGGAGGGGGTTATGTTTTGGTAGCACAACGGCAGTTCTACATTCTCGAATACCGTCAATTCGTCGATGAGGTTAAAACTCTGGAAAACAAACCCCAGGTTCCGTTTTCTTAAGGACGACAATTGCCGTTCGGAATAACGGGCGACATCCTCGCCCATGAAAAGATAGGAACCGTCAGACGGTGAATCCAGCATTCCCACAATGTTCATCAGCGTAGACTTTCCGCAGCCAGACGGCCCAACCACCGCAATGAACTCGCCCTCAACAACCTCTAGATTTACCTTGTTCAACGCGGTTGTTTCGACATCCTCGGTTCTATACACCCTCGTTATGTCTCTCATCTTGATCATACCGTCGCGCCTCCATTTATTTTTTAGAAGAATAGATCCATTTTGACTGACTCATAAGGCCTATATTTCCAGAGTGAATCCATCTGGGGAGCCATGCATTCGCGAGCAAACTGCATCAATGTCGCATTGGTCTCCATTGATGTTGCTGGCAACTGATCTGGGACACGCCCATGAAATTGGCAAAATTTTCATTTTGCTCGACTCATAGAAAGCTGATCCTCTCAATTTATCTAGGGAGCGGCATCGGTTCTGAGACCTTATATTACTCTTTATATATTGCAAGATCGAATGATCAGAAACAGCCAAGCCAAGAGACTTAAGCAATAATACCATAATAATTGTCTGGTGTCCCTCTTATTTTGCATGCAGTCGCCATGGTTTCGGCAATCCATTCGTACTACCTCCATACCGGAATTTCCTTTTGGACAGGGAACCTCGGAAGGGAGGGGGGTAACCTGGATAAACCATTGCGAGAAGAGCTATGGAAAAACATGGAGTGACCATTTTTGCAAGCCCCCTTTGTGCTCGGATAGGAGATTCCAGCACAAGGAGAAGCTCATAGAGAAAAAACGAGAGTTCATGGAGTACCTCGAAGGTTTGCGTGATCTTCGTGCCGGTTGGAACAGAAAGCATCAACTCACTGATATGATGACCATAGCTGTCTGCGCCTTGATCTATGCGGATGACCGGGTCAAGGTTGCGGTTTTTGATCAATATGAATCAAGATGTCGCCGGCTTTTTCGACATGGCTTGAGATGAAAAACTCAGGAACATCGAGCATGGTTATTGGGAGGAAACCATGTGGCGGGGATGACGGGCCGATAAGCACTGTCAAGGCCCCGGAGCCACCTCGCCGGTATACGAAAGCATGACACGTCACTTTGTCTTCTGAGCCAACCGGGTCAGGTAGTCGTTTTTGTTTTATCCGCTGTTTCCCTTAAAAAACATTGACAACCCATGCTTTCCAATCTATTTTTTTCCCATGGGGCTATGCTGAGAGGCGTCCCTGCCCAAACATCCCCGTGCCGGTCCGAGGTGCTTGATTTGTCACTTATTTTGGGAACCGTTCTCCTTTCATCTTCTGATCAAATAGAGTGGAGAAGGTACGCGGAGTTTGCCCTTTCTATCGATGGTGGTGTCGACTCTTGACCGCGCGACTTTCAAGACTTAATTAAAAGGAGTAATCGGCATGCCTGCAGCTGGTCTGAATATCTCTGCCGAGATAATAGGCAACCATGAGGACCTTTCCGACGTTTCCGTTAAATTCCTCGATTTTGTTGGGCGTCACCCATCGTGCTTGAAACCACTTACCCAAAACGAAGACGAGCTCCCCGAGTTCCTTAGAGGTTATTCAGCGCCGCTCCAGGCCTGGCCAACCTTTGTGGGCGCCGAGAAGATGCGTCTTATCAAGAGGGCTACGCTTGGCGTTCCCAGACTCATCGCAACGATTCCCGAGCGGATTTTCAAAAACGATATCACTAAGATCTCAACCTTTTACGGCATCAATGATCCGGCTCTCACCAGCCTTGTCATGGCCCCGCCTACCGGGATCGAGGGCCTGGTGTCTCGCGGCGATTTTTATGACACTCAATCCGGCTTCAAGTGTATGGAAGTAAATATGTCCGGTCAAATCGGCGGTTGGCGGACCCAGTCATGGGCGGATGCATACCACAAGAAGAAAGAACTGAACCAATTCATCGAGGAGACGGGCATCACCCCTAAATGGCAGCACCCCGTTCGGACCTTGTTCAAACATATCGTGACCGATACACACGCTGCCGGCCTGACCAGGCAAGGTCAACTCAACATTGCCGTGGTCGTAGACCCCGAATACTGTCTTCCCGGCATCAGTGAATTTTTGAATGGACTTTACCAGGAAGTTTTGCGTTCGCTCAATCTCCGCCTGTCCGGCAAGGCCTTTGGTTGCTCCTACGCCGAGTTGAACTTACGCCATACCGGGCTCTACCACGGAATAACTCGAGCGCACGCCGTCGTGGAACACACAATTGTCCAGATCCCCAAACCTGTTTTCCGCGCTTTCAAGGGCCGCATGGTCAAGGTCTACAACGCGCCTATCGGGCACATCTTAAGCAACAAAAACAACCTCGCCTTGTTGTCACTATATGAAGATAGTGACCTCTACAACGATGACGAGAAGAGCATTATTCGCGATCACATCCCCTGGAGCCGCATCCTGGAACGAACTACCACTTCGTTTAAAGGAGAAACCATCAGTCTTCCGGACGACCTGATTGGCAACCGTGCATCCTTTGTGATCAAGCCCTGTCAGGGAGCCAAGGGCGAAGGTGTTTTTGTCGGTGCATTCCTATCTCAAAAGCAGTGGGAAGACGCGGTCAATGCCGGCGTCACGGAAAAGGGTTGGCTGGTGCAGGAGTATCTAGATTCCAAACAATACCTTTACCAGTACGGCGATGAGGGGGCTCGGCCTCACGATGTCGTCTGGGGCACGTTCTGCTTTGGGCAAACCTACGGTGGCGGGTTCCTTCGAATGATGAGCCGCGAAGTGGAAGGCGCTACCGGGGTGATCAACTCTTTCCAGGGTTCTGATGTGAGCTTCATCTTTGAAGTATAAGGCCTGATTTGAAGCCGTAAATTGAGAGAGGTTTTGAACTCTTCCTATTTACGGCTTCACGGCGGGGTGGAGGCCGCTGTTTATTTGTAGGTCAAATTTAATTGGCTCATGTTCTTGAAGCCGACGTACTCGGAGATGACAACCTTTTCTCCCGGCTTCAGGCCTTCTAAAACCTCGAAGTTTTCATTGTTACGTCGGCCTATTCGGATCGTTCTGCGTAGGGCCGTCTTCATGTCCTTGCTCAATGCAAAGATCCATTGGCCGCCCGTATCCTGATGGAAGCCGCCGCGTGGCAGCAGCACCACGTTTTGCGAGGCATCACCTAACTGCAAGCGGATTTGCAGGGTCTGCCCAGAGCGTATCTTCGACGGCCCTCCCTCTGAGAAGGACAAATCGATCTTAAATCGGCCGTTCTCAATCTGGGGGTAGACCTTGGTAACCGCCAGCTGATGCGTGGCTTGCCCCATCTCTACCGTTCCTATCTGGCCCGGCTTCACGCGAGATACGTAAAATTCGTCGAGCAGGGATACCACCTTGTATTCATCCGTGCTGTCAATCCGGCCCAAGCGCTCGCCGCGGGGCTTGGATTGACCAATTTCAGCGTCCAGAGAAACCAGCAAACCCGATACCCTGGCTTTCACGACCAAGCTATCCAGGTTTTTCCTGGCAAAGTCCAGATTCTTTTCGAGTTGGGCCGTTGTTTCCTCTAGTTGTTCGATCTGCGCATCGCGCATCATTTTGTCTTTGCTTTGGGATTCAAGGGTTACCTTTTTCTTGCCCTCGTAAAAAGCGTAATCTTCCTGGGCCGTAAGGTAATCTTCTCTGGGGATCATTTTCTTTTCATACAAGGTTTTTCTTCTTTCGACCACCCGCTTGAGTCGCTTTAACTCGTAGTTGATCTCCAGGAGTTCCTGTTCCAGGTCAAGTGCGTTTTGTTCCATTGCCAGGCGTGTGTTGCGCAGGTTATTAAGCTGCTCGGACACCTGCGCTTCCTTGGCAATCGTGTCTAGCTGTAAGGCCGTGTTACTGAGTACCAGGATAATCTCGCCTTCCTGAACCATGCTGCCTTCTTCAACCAAAATTCTCTCTATCCGGCCACCCTCTACCACATCTATATAATAGGTGTCCCGGGGTTCTATGTTCCCGCGGATGGGTACAAAGTCCAGGAAATCGCCCTGGGTGACCGTGGCGATATTCAGGCGACTCGCGTCCAGGGTAAAACTATCCCCGCCGGGACCCGACAGCTTGATGTAGCCCAACAGTCCCACAATACCGAGAAACACAATCAGGCTGATGATTCGGCCGTTCGTCCATCTTTTGGGCTTAACCTTTCGATCCATGTTTGATTGAGTCATGAGAAAAAACCACTGTGTGCAAAAAAAAATTGGACCTGAGCATGCTCGTATCCCTCGATTTCTAATTGTCGTTTCGAGGGCTGGTCGACACGCGCCGCTATTTTAGACGAGGTAGAGAATCTATCAAAACCTGGTCGTCTGGAACCGGGATGAATTCTATCATAACAGCTTTGTTTTGTTCATGCCTTTTCTCGGTTTGTTGGAGTACCGGTTATCTTGAAGCCGCCTCGCGAGCCGGTTCCTAGGGGCAGGCCCCCGTGCCCGCGGTATCGGGTCCCGTCCACATCTTTAGAACGTATAGGTCCTGTACAGCATGATACTGTCCTGATACCAACCGAAGTAACTCGCGCTGGTGAAGTCTTCCGGTCTTGGTTTTTTCATCAGTTCCTGGGGATAACCATAGCTGATATCGGTAATCATGATGGTCAAACCAGCGGTTGAGTTCGCATCCGTGGTCAGGTGTAAGACAACTCCTGTTTCCGGCATTGCAAAGTATCGCAGTCTGATCAGGCCGGCTTCCAGGCGTATATCACCAATGCCTGCCTCCAGGATCTCTCCTTCAAAAAAGATTCTCATGGTCTCGGCGCCGCGGTAACTCGCGATATGGAGCGCCAGGTTTCGAAAGCCGCCGGCCGTCTCATCTTCGAGAACCGTTATCTCCGGATGGGGTTGGTTTATTGGGGGCGCGGGCCCTCTCATGAAGGTACGGTCGCTATCGGGGAATACCGGGCGCAACCGGGCTCGTTTGGTGTTGGCGTCAAAAAATTGGGCTGTCCACTTGTCGGGTTTATTGTCGGTGGAATACCAGTGACTTGCACCGTCCGCGTCCGCCGCGTAAAACAGGCTGTTTCTTTTAGGCATGGTCTGGTTGAATTTTCCGCTTGCTGAAAGACCTTGTAAGAAAATGCCCCCGCCTACAAGCAGCAGAGCCAGAGCCCCAAAACGAACCTTGCCGGCATAAGCCAATAGGAACGGCTGCTGAAATAGAGAGACCATCAGGGTAACCAATAAGATACCCACAGCGGTCAATTGAAAGGATATGATTGAAAAAACGGCCTTGATCACGGGAACCCAAATCACAACCAGGGGAATAAGGAACAGCAGCATCACAGATGCTTTTTTCCCATCAGCCCAGTCACTTCTAGAGACGATCAACAGACCCGCCGCGAAAAAGAACAAAGGACCGGTTAAAAGAAAGGCCGTACCGGGAGCGACCAGGACGGCGGCCGTTGCCGACAATGCCCACAGAAGTAAACCTCCTGTGGCGACATGATTGGCATGACACCTCTTGCGAAAGAGGCCGAAAAGCGCAAAAGAACTGCCTATTCCGATCAAAACCAGGCCCGCCAGCATCGAGGAGAATTGGTAGGGCTGACCGATCAGGTTGTAGGCCTGGTAGGGGATCATTCCAGCCAGGAGTTTCACCAGCAAAAAGGTCAGGAGAGGCCCGCCGATTAAGCACGCAAATGTGGTCAAAAACCCGCCAAAAAGGCCCCTGATGCTGAATTCGTCGCTCTTTTTCATACGCATGCAGCTGGCAATTAACAGACCAAAGGCGCAGACAAGCATGATCAGGTCCACTATTTTGGCGTACTTGATCATGCCTAGCAGCGGCACCGAAAAGAAAACCGAATTGCTCTTGGAAGGTTTCGCCCACTCGATATTACCAAAATGACGTGCACCGGAAAGGGCACAGACGCCTTTTTCCAACAAGGTGCCCTCATCGACCGAATCCAGTTTGTCCAAGCTTGAATGGTAGTAATGTGTGCCGATCGTGTTGGCAAAGTTAGCACCTTGGTGGCCGGCTTCTTTAATCACAGAGAAATCTGTCTGGTGAGGGAGCAGTTTGTACAGGTCTTCTGCCAGGCTGAAACCGATCGCGTTGGGCAATGCTTTCGCCATTTCCTTTATTAACCACCGGTTGCCGGAGGAGGTCTCAAACAGGTAAACCGGACCCGCGTTGCCCTGACTATCAAAGTTCAGCGTCAGGCCCACGGAATTGGCCCATGGGTGCTCCTTGATAAACGCTTCTGCGCCGTAAAGCCCCAGCTCCTCCGCGTCGGTAAACAGGAAGATGATATCGTGCTTCAGCTTTTCGCCGGAGGATAAAACTCGGGCTGCTTCCAAGATGCCCGCCACCGCCACACCGTTATCATTGGCGCCCGGTGAATTGGGTATGGAGTCGTAATGCGCCATCAGAAGCAGGGCGCCCTCGGACCCGCTGCCTGGCAGTCGGGCCATCACATTGCGCACGTCCACGATATCTTTATAACCTCGAATGGAATGCATGACGGCGGTTTCCTGCACGGTGGTTTCAAGATTCAGCTTCTCCAGTTGTTCAACCAGATAGTCCGCAACAACCTTATGATGAGCAGAACCCACGGGCCGTGGTTTGCTTGCAATCATCTCTAAATGGGCACGCGCGTTCTCAACTGAAAAACCTTCGGCGTTTTTAGTTGAGACCTGCCTTTCTCCCACTGCCAAAAACAACACGAAAATACCAATGGTGAGGAAACCGATAATTCCACCATATTTGTTCATGGGCAACTCCATATGCAATGCATAGAATTAAAAGCATGTAGGGATCTATCTGTGCCGGGGGCTGACGATAGGAGAAAAGTTTAACATACTTCCCAAAATGGGTTCAAAGAAAAATGGCTCGTCACATGGCCTTCCAACGATGGCAACAGCCGCTCCATGGAGCGGAGATCACCACTTTGCATCACAGTCAGATCCACCTCCTGCTGAGGTTTGCGAGGGACGACCCCGGCAACCTACCCCAAGCGGCCCTCGATAATTTACGGCACTTCGCATAAAACGATGAGGCGAAGTGTGGTTGCCCTCGGAACTTTGAAGTCGCTTAGGGCACCAAAGGAATGGACCGGGCAGCATGTCGGCACCGGTTGCGGCCGGGAACCCGAGGCCGTTACTGCCGCGGGTTACCTGCTTTTGGACCCCAATTCCGGCCCGCAAACCCAGGGGAACTTTTTCACGACCTGTGAGCGACGCCGGACAACGGCTCCGGTCGATGCAAGCAAACCGGTCCCTCATGATCATCCCGACGGTTGGGTGGAGGGGCTCTACGATCCGGAGCGGGGTTGTACCCACCATTGGTGTTGCGACACTTGCGCCGAGTACCTGTTGGGACCCGATCTTAGGATGGGTCCCGGCGGCGAGGTTTTGGCTTGCATCAGGGGTATCGACTACGTCTGCTCCTTCTGCAAAGCTCATGTGAAAGGTATCGTCTGTGAGCAATGTGGCGGCATATCGGCTTTTGCGATTTTTCCACTGAGTAATAAGGAACGCCAGGCCCTTCAAGATGGATTCGGCGAAGCGGACGCACCAACGGTCGATCGTCTGATGCGACGCGGCATTGTGACGCGGGAGAAGCGGCACCTCACGCCGCTTGGGGTCACCCTGCGCCTACTGCTGCTACGACCGAAACAACTGGTTTACGTATTTTTATAACAAAGTTAAAATCACCAGCCGGCACTTCTAATTTACGCTGATCTACACCCCGATTGATTCAAACTCCAACGGAGTTTGACATATTTATGAGGTGCTGTGCTATATTGATAGAGCTAGAAACTAAATGAGGGTGTTTATATGATCAAGAATTTTCAGATTAGATTAGCGAAGATGTCTGACCTTACAACAATTTCTCAATTTAATGTATCTCTTGCGTATGAAACAGAAAAGAAAAAGCTGTCAATTAAGCTAGTAGAAAGTGGTGTTTATTCTCTTCTTAAAAATCCTGTCAATGGTTTCTATATTATAGGTGACTTAGATGCAAATCCAGTCTGCTCGCTAATGGTCACTAAAGAGTGGAGTGATTGGAGAAATGGTTTTTTTTATTGGATACAAAGTGTATACGTTTTGCCGAAATTCCGACGCATGGGCTGCTATACAATGATGCATAATTTTGTTAGAGGTCATGCAAAAGAACAAAAAGCTGTAGGCATTAGACTCTACGTTGAAAAGGAAAATTCTGGTGCACAAAACGTCTATTTTCAGCAGGGCATGGAAAAGACTAATTACTGCATTTTCGAGGAAGAAATCTCCGCCTAATGATTTATTTCGAATGTTCCTGTAAAAGTGATAAAATATCTTCATGTCCTGTTTCAGTGGCAACTTGAAATGCATCAAGACGGAGATCATCTTTGGCAAAGATGTCAACATCAAGGGAAAGAAGATATTTAACCACCTCGGTATTACCCTGTTGGGCGGCAGCAATTAAGGCCGTTCGCCCGAACTCGTTTCGAACATTCGGATTAATTCCAGCCATTACGCATCTCCGAACTGTCTCAATTTGCCCGCTTCTTGCGGCATTTAGGAAAACCAACTCTGATTCCATTGCTTACTCCTTTAGGCAAGCAGCCTATATGCTGTTTGATTAGGGTAAACAGGCTCACCCGCTATTCCGTAGGTGAAGTTGAGAATGATGCGAAGTGCCTTCCATTTTAAACGCGAAACCATGTGCTCTATTTTATCTGTGCGCATTAGGTAACAATCGCTAGGTCTTAAATTCATTTCTGATATAGAGTTCTCTATTTTCATTCTGACAGTTCCCCCGCAATCATATTCTGGACATTTGAGCATCATAATGAAAGCGAGCTGATAAACATCCTTATGCCATCCATGAGTGTCGCCAACCTGATGAAGCTTTGAAAATATAATGTTCTCAATTTGGTTATCACATAACACGATTGATGAACCAGTAACCGACTCGATAAAATCTCTGATACCATCACTTTTATAAATCGAGACAAGATCCTCGTCTTGGTTGGTTATGACACCACTGATTGTAGACATGTGGCGTGGCGAGTTATTGGTTTCTGGCATTAAGAAATCACTTCGGCTGAAATAATGTGAGAGCTCGGCTAGTTTATTGTTAAAAAAAACCATACCACCACTTTTTATACATGCTGGAACTTTCACAAAACCATTCTTGAGAAAGGATCTACGAAAGGAAAATGGGTTATCTAGCAAAAAAAAGTCATGCGTCAACCTCAGCCTCCATTGCCCCACCCGGGCCCAATATATGGGCCCTAAGGTTTTCGTTTTTAAAAAAGGTTTGAAAATCCCTCTGAATTGAATTGACTTTGACAAAAGCATCTGTGTAGGAATCTTCTATGAGGTCGAAGATAAACAGTATATCTTCTGTTTCACCTCTGACCTTAGTTTGATCGCAATCCCTCATATTCCAATACCTACAAATCACCTTTTTGTTGTCAACGTAGGCTACTTCTTTTACTTTAGTAGGTTCAGGCGCCCTTGGGCTACCTAGGGGGTAAAATAACATTCCTTTCCCTGGTTCTTTCAGACTAAGATCACCTTCAATGAAGCGCATATCATATGCTGCCATTGGAAAAGCTTTCAGCAACGAGTAGGCATTGTAAAAATCTACTATACTATTAATGGAAAACAATTTCTTATCCTTGGTGAATTTCTCGTACAAACTAGCCAGCGAGGATTTGTATTTAGGTTTTGCACCCATAGACTTAAAAACCTGTGACCACTCTTCACATTTTTTAACAGCGCTATCCATTATGTCGGGACTAACTTTTGAGAGAATTTCGTTTGCATGATATCCTAAGGCATCATAGTTTTTATAATTTTTAGTAGCCAAAAAAACTGTAAAATTCCTGGGGAATTTTTCTGCAACAGCGCTATCATGAATGATTTTCATCTCTTGCCTCCTGTTTAAACAATAATGCGCTATCATTCTCTAGCCAGTCAGGTTTTGAACAGTCAAGCTGACATTCAAGATTTTCCATGTCATCCATTGCCCATCCCTTTTCCTTGAATATGTCCTCGATCTCCATTGAGCTTCGATAAATATCAGAAAAAACCTCAGCACTTAAGCTGATGGTGTTAGGTTCCTGAATGACTTCTGAAACTGTGTTTTTGGGGTTTTCTCTATGACGATAAGAGATATTCTCGCGAAACATTATGCATTGATCACGAAGGATTACCACATCCTTTATTTTTTCAATCTTTTCATGAAGCCACCTATTGTCGTCAAGAGAAATCAAGCCATTTCCTCTTACAATAAAAACTCTGGTACTAATTTGATTTTTATAAGGTTTAAAAGATAATTCGAACCAGTTCAAAACAAAGCGTACCAAGCCCGGAAAACTTTTTAGGTCTCTATCACTCAATACAAAAACTCTTTTAAGTTCAAAGTCTTTTATTTTTTTCGCTGATTCCCTATTTTGGTGGACTATGTCTCTACTATAATTAATGGTGTTGAAAGGAATAGTGATTTCGCGATAGACTAACTCTATCCACCTCGTTATATCTTGGTCGAGGATACTAACCTTACTATCGGTTTGCATAAATTTGACAATGGTTTCGTAAAGCAATCTTGTGCTAACAGGAAGAATCTGGCTTGGGAGTCCAGCAATAGCCTCTCTTAAAGCGTTGTGCCGCTGACTTAAAACAAAATTAATAGCACCTGAACAACAGCTCGTTTCTTGATATGTTTTAACTGCTTTTTCAATCATGTTTATGGATTCGCCCGTAGAGGGCCTCAACGGTGCCTTAGGCGAATCAGATAATGGTGATGGTTTGTCATAATTGGCCGTTGGTTCATCAAGTTCTTTTCTCCTTGTATAGCTGCCTGTTTTTAGATTCATGACAAGAATTTCTCTTAAGTTAACGCTTAAGTCAATTATATTTTTTCGGTATATATAGGCTATTAATGTGAACGCAAGGAGAGCAATAGTAACTATTACTGCAGCTCCACTACCCAGAGTTTCCGGCATAAAATTACTCCTATTTTGTTCCATTGTATCAGTTTCATATGCCAATGTCAACAACTTAAATGGGTCTCAGAGCAGTCGCAGGTCATAGGACCGGAATTTTAACGAAGCTGATCAGTTTGGAAGGTCATAAAATGCCTGCTAAAACGAGTTAACATCGGTTTTCATGACACTTTTCCATCTAGACAAGCCTCTAATAGGGGTTCTTGACCCAATTTCAGACCTTCTTACCAACCACGAAAAGGATATTGGCGAAACTGTTCTCAATGTTGTGGAAGGTACCGGCACCAATTACCTGGGTCTGTTTGTTTCGCTCGGCACCAAAGGCCGTAAGCCCAAAGACCGCTTTATGTGGTTTCCCGCGGCCAGACCTCGCGATTTGGTGAATAAGGCCGCCTTGCTTCTGAAACTCTCCTTGGACCGGGGTTTCCAGCCCGGTGAAAACAGCGACGAACCGACTTTGTTCAGTATGGAAACCACACCGGTCCATCCCTTCTTGCGCGAGGCGCTCATCGAGGCCCGGAACCGCCCCGCGTTCTCGAAAATCCAGGAATGCAAGGTTGGGCTGGAAACCCTGTGCCCTGTCTGCGATGAACGCATTCCCAAAGATCAACAGGCCAAACTCTGCACGGAGAGGGCGGCCCGTGGGCTGACCGCCTACCTGGTCTGTCGCAACTGCTGCCGCGAACTGGAGTAACAGGCCGGGATGATCACGGGTACATTGTTTCTGAGAAATATCGCATCATTAGGTTGTACTATCCAGATGCAGGTTAAATGCCACCACTTTTTTGCCCAAAAGAGCTCTTGGATCGACGCCGAGCGGTCTTTTGCCCGGGAACGGGACCGGTTGACACGCGTCGGGGTGGTTCCGTTCTCGGGAACAGGACCGTCTTCGGCGTCGAAGACCGGTTCCGTTCCCGAGATTGGTGCTACCTGAACAACCCGAGGTCAGTTCTAATCCCGAAAAAGTGCCCAACGAAGCATCAACCCGGGTTGTTTTTCGCGGAAAAGGGTCTGGAGTTCTCGGTCAAGGGGATTCCAAACCAGGTATGAAGTTGTGAAATCGGCGGCTTACGGCGCCGATTCCGAGAAAAGATACGGCTTCGTGAGTTCTCGACGCCCGGTTTTCGGGGTCTAAACTCCTTTTTCATGCATGGAAAGTCCGATTCCCGGCCGTCATGTTGTATTTTTCATTATGACAATACTACTGCCCGAGAACGTTACCCCCTTTTGTTTTCAAACTGGTTATGTCGCCGGGAATGGAACCGATGTCGAGCGGTAGCGATTGCGGTTCGCCTGCACAGGAAAAGCAGCGGGGTTCCGTTACCGGAATCCTGGTTTCCAAGGCCGCTACCCGTGTTCTTTACGGACACCGGAGTGGTTGAATGCCGTGAGGGGGCATCATGCCGGGTCACCCGTTGATGGATCAGTTCGTCGCGAACCTTGCCGGGGCGGTATGACGACCGCGATCAACCGGATCACCGGCCCCATCCGTTCCATCCGAGAAGGTTCCTACAAGAACACGCCCAACATCCAGGTCAGCATCCCGCACAAAACCCGGCTGGGAGAGGACATCGAAACGACCTGGATGAATTTCACCTACTGGAACGTACCCGACCACCTGGAATTCCTCTATCAGTGCGGCAACCTGGTTTCGATTGATTACTGCCTGATCCACAAAGACGAAGCCTACGATATCCGCCCCAGCGACAACATCAACGTGCTCTGGTACCCGAAAAAGAAGCAAGCAGCGGCCTGAGGAAACCAGGGGGGTTCCGGCAACGGAACCCCGCCGCTTTTTCTTGATCGCAATGCCCGGTTTTTAGAGAACGTCGCCGGCCGACCCCCGCAAGGAACACCGCCGGCCGTTTTTCCGCCGGATCACGGTACGCCGGAGGGGACGGAAGTGGCCAAAACCGCGCTCTTGAAATACAATGCGTCCCGGATCATTCTGGTCCTGAATGACCCGTCAGGGGATTTGGTATGGCCCGATGAGACCCTATCATCCTTCAAAGCGATCGGCGAGACCAATTGTTACCCGCCCCCGTTCGCAAAGCAGTTCACCGCGGCAGACTGAATTTTTGGCTTCAGAATGAAGATTTTCTGATTTTTTTGCTTGAATTGATTCGTTTACGCCGATAAATCCGTTAGGAGCGTTTGGAAGGCTGAGACGGAGGGCTTATGTTGCAACCAGTCATCGGACACCATTGGGTCATAGAACCAGGGGAGGCCGTGGCCCTTCAGCAGGATCTGGCCAAACGGGTGATCATTGCTGAAGAACCCGGCGAATTCCGCTATATCGCCGGTCTCGATTGCGCCTACACCAGGGACGGTAGCGAGTGCCTGGCTGCCGTGCTGCTGTATGATCGGTTTGAACACAAGCTTTTAGAGCAATGTTACGCGCGCGGCCCGGTGACCATGGATTACATCCCCGGTTTGTTGAGTTTTCGCGAAAGCGCCACCTTGATTGCAGCTCTGCAAAAGCTGGAACGAAAGCCGGATGCCCTGATGTGTGACGGGCACGGTGTTGCCCACTCAAGACGCTTCGGCGTGGCCTGTCATTTGGGCGTTCTTCTGGACATCCCCGCCGTGGGTTGCGCCAAACAACGATTCGTGGGGATCGACGTTAAGCCCGAGGAAACCCGCGGCTCCCGTTTGGATCTGGTGGACAAGGGAGAAATGGTCGGCACCGTATTGCGGACGCAACAAGGGGTGAAATGCGTTTATGTGAGCCCCGGTCATCGCATGTCCCATCAGCAGGCGGCAGATTTGGTCTTGGATTGTGCCCGGCAGTATCGTTTACCGGAACCTACCCGCCTGGCCGATATCCTGGTCGGCGTCTACAAACGGGAGGTTGACACCGGCGGCAATTCAGAACCTCGGAATGTGCCCCTTTAGCAAGCTTAAGGCCCTATTCCTAGTATGTTAAATGCTTTTACATAGGTTTTGCGGTGCGGGCCGGCGCGATTGTCGATACTTATGGGTAAGAACGAGGTGTCGTATGCAATTGCTCCTGCTACTTTTTTGCCTGCCGGCGCTCGTCGTTGTTCCCGGCGGCGACTTGAAAACCAGCGCCAGATCGAAAAAAGCCGTGGCCGAAGTTCGCCCCGCGCTGGAAATCAGGTTAAAGGAAAAGGGGCTGTCTTGGGGGGCGCCGGTGTTTATGCGGCTGTTCAAGGGCGGTCGCCAAATGGAATTGTGGATGGAGAAGAAGGGTCGTTACGTTCTGTTCGACACCTATGAAATCTGCCACTTCTCCGGCGAGTTGGGCCCCAAGCTTAAGGAAGGCGATCACCAGGCGCCCGAGGGTTTCTATGCCGTGACGCCCGGCGCCATGAATCCCTGGTCCAGCTATCATCTGAGTTTCAACGTGGGGTACCCCAATCGCTACGACCGCTCGCTGGGACGTACCGGCGGCTTGATTATGATTCACGGCAACTGCGTCTCGATCGGTTGTTTCGCTATGACCGACGATAAGATCGAGGAAATCTACGCGCTGGTGGAAGCCGCCTTTCAAAACGGCGCCACATCCGTGCCGGTTCATATCTTTCCTTTCCGGCTGACCTCCAAGAACCTGACCCTTATGGCCGATTCCCGTTGGATCGACTTCTGGGAGAATCTCAAGGTTGGTTATGATTATTTCGAGGACAACCTGGTTCCGCCCAAGGTCGGCAGTCGTGGCGGTCGCTACGTTTTCTCGGAGCCGAGAGACCGCACGGCAAGCCGCTCGGACCATTAAAGGAAGCAGCCTTCAGGAATTGTCGGAGGGCTTTGCGACGGATTTCATGAGGGCGGTGAACTCATCGGCGGACAGGGGGCGGCTGAAATAATAGCCCTGCATCTGGTCGCAGTTGATCTCCTTGAGAAAATGGTACTGTTCCTCCGTTTCCACGCCCTCGGCCACCACGATCAATTGCAGGCTGTGCGCCATGGCCACGATGGCCTCTACGATGGCGCCGCCGCCCCGGTCGGCCACCGCATCGCGCACGAAGCTTTTGTCGATCTTCAGGGTATCGATGGGGAACCGACGCAAGTAACTGAGCGAGGAATAGCCGGTGCCGAAATCGTCTAGAGCCAGGGCGACGCCTAAACGCTTGACGCGCCGGAACAGGTCCAGAGCGCCGGTGGCGTTTTCTACCAACAGGCTTTCGGTCAGTTCCAATTGCAGGAGTTCCGGCGGCATGCCGGTTTCTTCAAGAACCTTCTCCAGAGTGGGGATGAATTCGGAGATGTGGAACTGGCGCGCCGAGAAGTTGACGGCCATGTTAAGTGCGGGCACTCCCTCCCTACGCCAGGCAACGTGTTGTCTGCAAGCCTCGTGGAT
>JAAUYB010074980.1_pt1 | contig 42889 bp, 44 predicted proteins | sample 7278071 | NCBI WGS metagenome assembly JAAUYB01 (sample SAMN14350121, study PRJNA611818) | marine sediment metagenome | isolation source: surface marine sediment (1.8m) | place: French Polynesia: Moorea | collected 2018-08 | reverse complement strand
CGTGTGTTTCCGCCAGTGCGTCACAACGCTCGGCCGCGTAGGGTGCGCCGATCATGTCGAGCCAGGAGAAGGGGCCGCCTGACCAGGGGGCAAAGCCCCAGCCGAGGATGGCGCCCACGTCCCCTTCGCGGATGTCCATCAGCACGCCTTCCTCCAGCGCGCGCACTGCTTCGAGCACTTGGGCAAAGAGTAACCGGTGCTGCACCTCGGTAAGATCCGGTTGGCTGTCGGTATGTGGGTATTGACCGGCAACGGCCGTCGACAGGCCCTGGCGTTTGCCCTTGTCGTCGTAATCGTAGAACCCGGCTGCGGATTTGCGGCCCAAGCGCCCTTCGGCTTCCATCCAAAAGATCACCTCGTCCACGGCGCCGTCGGGATAGGCGTCGCCCATCGCGGCCTTCGTCGCCCGCGCGATCTTGGCGCCGAGGTCGATCGAGGTTTCGTCCACAAGCTGTAGCGGCCCCAGCGGCATGCCGACAAGCTTGGCGGCGTTCTCGATCAGCGCCGGCGCCACGCCCTCGGCCACCATGCGGATGCCTTCGTTGATATAAGGGATGATGCAGCGGTTGGCGTAGAAGAAGCGCGCGTCATTGACCACGATCGGTGTCTTGCGGATCTGGCGCACGTAGTCGAGCGCCTTGGCCACGGCGCGGTCGCCCGTTGCCTTGCCCTTGATGATCTCAACCAGCATCATCCGTTCCACGGGGGAAAAGAAGTGGATGCCGATGAACTGCTCGGGACGGGTGCTGGCCTTGGCGAGATCCGAGATCGGCAGGGTCGAGGTGTTGGTGGCGAAGATGCAGTCCTCGCCGATCACCGCCTCGACCTTCGCGGTCACTTCGGCCTTGATCTTGGGGTCTTCGAACACCGCTTCGATGATCAGATCACAGCCCGCGAGGGCCGCGTAATCGGTGGTCGCCGTGATCCGCGCCAGCATCGCCTCTTTCTTTTCCGGCGTTGCCTTTTTGCGGGCGATGCCCTTGTCCATATAGGCCTCGGTATAGGCCTTGCCCTTGTCGGCGGCGGCCTGGTCGCGGTCCAACAGGACCACCTCCATCCCCGCCTGCGCGCTGACCAGAGCGATGCCCGCGCCCATCATGCCGGCGCCCAGAACGCCGACCTTTTGCACCTTTTGGTCGGGCACATCGGTGGGGCGTACGGCGCCTTTTTCCAGTGCTTCCTTGTTGATGAAGAGTGAGCGGATCATCGCGCCCGACGAGGGGTTCATCAGCACATTGGTGAACCAGCGCGCCTCGATCTGAAGTGCTGTGTCAAAGGGCACCAGCGCGCCTTCGTAAACGGCGCTCAGCAGCGCCTTGGCCGCCGGGTAGACGCCTTTGGTCTTGCCGTTGACCATGGCCGAGGCGCCAACGAAGGTCATGAAGCCTGCGGGGTGATAGGGCGCGCCGCCGGGCATTTTATAGCCCTTGGCGTCCCACGGTTTGACCAGGTCGGCGTCCTTGGCGTTCAGCACCCAGTCGCGGGCCGCGGCCAAAGGATCATCGGCCACTTCGTCGATGATACCAGCCCGTTGCGCCTTGACCGGATCGCTCAGCTTGCCCTCCAAGAGGAAGGGCGAGGCCGCCATCGCGCCCATCTTGCGCACCACCCGCGTGGTGCCGCCGGCGCCGGGGAAGATACCGACCATAATCTCCGGCAGGCCGATCTTGGCCTTTGGGTTGGGGGCGGCAAAGATGCGGTGTGTGGAGAGCGGGATTTCCAGACCAATCCCAAGGGCGGTGCCGGGCAGGACGGTGGCAATCGGCTTGCCGCCTTTCAGGGTCTTGGGGTCCATGCCGGCGCGTTCGATTTTCCTCATGATCCGATGCGCGTTCATGATGCCCTCAAAGAGGCCGCGCGCGGGATCGTCGCCGGCCATTTCCTTCATCTTGGCGATCACGTTCAGGTCCATCCCGCCGGCAAAGCTGTCTTTGCCCGAGGTGATGACGACCCCTTTGACCGCCTCATCGGCCAAAGCGTCGTCGATCAACGCTTCGAGCACGTCCCACGCCTCGAGCGTCATGACGTTCATCGATTTGCCGGGCACGTCCCAGGTGATGATGGCGACGCCGTCGTCGCCGGTTTGCATGGTGAAATCAGTCATCACGTGTCTCTACTGTTTGTGGATGTGTTTGTGTTGTTGTCGTCATTCGCCGGTGTGATCCCAAACGCCTTTAGATGTTCGGGCGCGTCGGAAATGGCGTATTGGCTGAACGCCACGCGCCAGACGCCATCGCGGCGTTTCAGCACGGAAAACGCGGGGTAGGGCGCGCGCAGCAAAACGCTGCCCGTCATCAGGCGCGATTGATGGGTGGCGGCGATGGTGTCGGGATCGCGGTATTTGGCCTCGATGCAGTGGCGTTCCAGCGAGGTCACACCAAGCGATCGGAAATAGCCTTGTAACGAGGTGAAGAGGCTGCGCAGATCCTCGAGCGTTTCCAGATGGCGCTGGCCTTCAAAGGTTTCGATGTCCTGCGGCAGCTCAAAGCATTCGGCAAAGCTGTCGAAATCGCCGCTGATAAACGCTTCTCCGGTCTTGCGCAGAAGATAGTCTGAAATCTCGGCCGGATCGCGTTCTGCGGGGGTATCGTCGAACGGCTTGCGATTGCTGTCAGAGCTCATGCGTCACGGCCCCTCTGCGATGTCCGAACCGTCACGACGGGAAAAGCGCATGACGCCATTTTCCGCCTCGACCTTCATGTCGATGTCGGAATACCAGCCGGTCTCGGTTGCTGTCCGCGTGCCCACGACGATGAACGCACCGGGGGCGTTGGAAAGGTTGAGGATATGGTGGCCATTGGCGTCGCCGGCCGGAAAGGCGCAGCAATCCCCGACTTTTAGGCCCGTGTCGCCATGATCATCGCGCAGGGTCAAGTTGCCCTCGGTGACCACCAGAAATTCGTCCTGCCGTTCGTGCCAATGCCTCAGCGACGACATCGCCCCAGGGTCAAGCTGCACGAGGTTCACCCCGAATTGCGTCAGCCCCGCCGCATCGCCCAGCCGCGTCTGGTGCCGGCCGTCAAACTGGCGGTCATAAGGGCTGGGATAAGCCGAGCCGTTTGTGCTGGGCAGCGCGGCGATGTCGATCCGGGGCATTACGGCGTCTCCTGCTGCGCCGCGGTACGGTCAGACCAGTTGAGATGGCCAAGCGCGTTCATCACACTTGAGACTCGCCAATGGCCTTCAGCGTCGCGTTGCAACGTCATCGAGGATTCGTAAGGCGGCACGACAAATTCCGCGCTGCGCAGAATGTAGGTGGAATAGACGCCGATCATCTGATCCCCGCCCACCATCTTGGCGGATTTCGCGTGCCGCACCATGTCGCTGACGCCGTGGATGCGGAACTCGGACATATAAAGCTCAAAATCCGCCTTCAGCTCTTCCACCGTCTTGTGCACGTCGGTGCCCTTGCGGGTGATGAAGGTCAGGGGCAGGCTGACAATGTTGCGCCAGGCCTCGAAATCGCCGGTCAGCAGGATCTGGTTGAGGTGGTTCAGAAACACCTGAAGCCGGGCAACCTGCGCGTCATCTTCGCCGGTGGGGGCGTTTTCGCGCGGGTGCTTGATGCAGATATCGGTGGGCAGAACCGGCCAATCCGCGTCGCGCAGCGAGGCGCAACTGCTGCGGATCCGCCAGATGCCTTGCGTCTCGGTCCAATTCATCCGGACAAGGTATGGCGGCAGGGCAAGCTCGTTTCCGCGATAGAGCATCACCGAGTTGAACCCTTCGATCTCAGAGTCCGAGACAAACCCGGCACTGGCGCAGCGCCGCTCCATCCGCGTGATGCCGCGATCCCGCAGGGTTTGCCGATAGGCGTGCATGCCAGCGCGCAGATCGTTTTCGGTTTCATAGACGAGGCGCACATCGCTGGTCTGGACCTGGTAGGGTAGCTGGATCCCCTCGACAAACCTGTCGAGGTCCTCCGCCATCAGGGACGTCGTCAACAAGTCGAGGTTCGATTGATAGATCGCTTTTGCCGATTGATGCTGCACAACCTTCCCCTCTTTGTCACAAGTGCCCTGGCTTCTACTCTACACCGACCGCGGCCCCATTGCGTCAGACGCGTTCGATGATCGTGGCCGCCCCCATGCCCGAGGCAATACAAAGCGTGGCAAGCCCGGTGCCCTTGCCGGTGCGCTCCAGTTCATCCAGCAGGGTGCCGATGATGATCGCGCCTGTCGCGCCCAGTGGGTGGCCCATGGCGATCGAGCCGCCATTCACGTTGACTTTGTCACTGTCGACGTTGAACGCCTGCATAAAGCGCAGCACAACGCTGGCAAACGCCTCGTTGACCTCGAAAAGATCGATATCCGAGATGTTCATGCCGCTGTCGGCGAGGATCTTTTCGGTCACCGGCACCGGGCCGGTCAGCATGATCGTCGGATCGGTGCCGATCTTGGCGGTCGCCTTGATCCGCGCCCGCGGCGTCAGCCCGTGCTTTTCACCGAATTCCTTGTTGCCGATCAGCAAGGCTGCCGCCCCATCGACGATACCAGACGAGTTGCCGGCATGGTGGATGTGGTTGATCCGCTCCAGATGCGGGTATTTCATCAGGGCGACGTTATCAAAGCCCGGCATCACCTCACCCATATCCTTGAACGAGGCTTTCAGGGCACCCAGGCTCTGCATATCGGTGCCCGGGCGCATGTATTCGTCGTGATCAAGGATCGGCAGACCGTTCTGGTCGCGCACTGTGACCACCGACTTGGCAAAGCGGTTGTCATCCCAAGCCGCCTTGGCCCGGCGCTGGGATTCCACGGCTAAGGCATCCGCATCGTCGCGCGAAAAGCCGTATTCCGTGGCGATGATATCGGCGCTGATGCCCTGCGGGACAAAATAGCTCTCCATCGCCAGGCTCGGGTCCACGGCGATCGCCGCACCGTCGCTGCCCATCGCCACGCGGCCCATCATCTCGACCCCACCGGCGATATAGGCCTCCCCCGCGCCGCCCCGCACCTGGTTGGCGGCGAGGTTCACCGCCTCCATGCCCGAAGCGCAAAAGCGGTTGATCGCCAGGCCGGGGATCGACTCATCAAGATCCGAGGCCAGCACCGCACTGCGCGCCAGGCACCCGCCTTGTTCGCCGACCTGGGTGACATTGCCCCAGATCACGTCCTCGACCGCGTGACCATCCAGGTTGTTGCGGTCCTTCACGGCGTTCAGCATCTGGGCCGACAGGCGCAGGCTGCTCACTTCGTGCAGGCTGCCATCCTTGCGGCCCTTGCCACGCGGGGTGCGCAGCGCGTCGTAGATATAGGCTTCGGTCATCGGGGGGTCCTTTGCAGGGTCATTCGGCTATGGATTGCTTGCCACCACATTGCCCTGTGGCGGCATGGCTGCTCAAGGGTGACGTGGCGGCGGCTTACGTAAACTGACATCACGTCACAAGCGGATTGTCGCCGCTTATGTCTACGCCCGGTCTGCGGGCGAGCCGGGCATCAGGTCATAAGGGTGCTTCCAGCCATCGAGCGCCTGGATGTTGCCCAGCCAACGGTCGATCTGCGGCCAGTCGGCACGGTCAAAGCCAAAGGGTTCGGGGTAAAAGAGATACCCGCAGCAGGAGAAATCCGCATTGCTCGGCCCATCCCCAACGATCCAGTCGCGCCCTTCAAGATGGCTGTCCAACACCTGATAGGCCGCTTTCAGACGGCCTTGCGAAAAGGCGATCACCTCGGCCGGGCGTTCGTCTTGCGGAAGGAAATTCATCAGGAAACGTGTCATACCCGCCTGGCTGCTGAGCTTGTGATTGTCCCAAAACACCCAGCGCAAGATCTCGCGCGCCTCCTCGGTTGTGGCGCCGCCAAACTTGCCGCTTTTCTCTGCGACATACATCTGGATGACCCCGCTTTGCGACAGGCGCGTGTCGCCGTCGACCAGCACCGGGGCCTCCCCCATCTCATTGACATCGCGCCTGTATTCCGGGCTGCGCGTCTCACCGCCAAAGAAATCAACCTTGACCGGTTCCCAGCCGAGGCCCGAGAGTTCGAGCGCCAAGGCCGCTTTGTACGCGTTGCCGGATTCGCCAAAGCAATAGAGTTGGATGGTCATCGCGATGTCCTTCCGCTGGCGAATCTGTTGTCTGCGGGAGCGGGGGCCAGCCCCCACACCCCCGGAGTTTCTTTGGCAAGATGAAGACAAGATCGTCTTTGACCATTCGTTAAGGTTAATGCGCTCATTCTGGCACCGCGCGGCAGACTGGAGAGTTGCACCGCGTGCAAGGTGAAGCTTCGGTATCCCGCCTGCGTTCCGCCAAGCGGTCGGGCCGGATGCCGGAGTGGACCGATTGCTGCCCGCGCTGCCGATCTGGGCCCGAGATGCGGTTCCCCTTCGTCTTGCCAGAAAACCTCCAGGGGGGGGGGGGGGTGGGAAACCCCCGGTCCTGCCAGTCTTTCAAGCGCCGCTCTTGACCGCATCAGAGCGTCCTCGCAATCAGCTCTTTCATGATCTCGTTGGTGCCACCATAGATCCGCTGCACCCGCGCGTCGGCCCACATCTCGGCCACCGCGTATTCCTGCATATAGCCATAGCCGCCATGCAGCTGCACGCAGTCATCCAGCACCTCGCCTTGGGTGTCGGTCAGCCAGTATTTCGCCATTGCGGCCTTTTCGACGGTCAATTCGCCGCGCAGATGTTCGTCCATACACTCATCGAGAAACGCCCGCGCCACGGCGGCCTTGGTTTTGCATTCTGCCAGCTTGAACCGGGTGTTTTGAAACTGCGTCAGCGGTCCGCCAAAGGCTTCGCGTTCCTTGCAATAGGCCACGGTGCGCTCCACCGCGCCTTCGATGGCACCCACCGCGCCGCAGGCGATGATCAGGCGTTCCTGCGGCAGCTGTTGCATCAATTGGTAAAACCCTTGGCCCTCTTCCTGGCCGAGGATGTTTTCGGGTGGGATTTCGACGTTGTCGAAGAAAAGCTCGGAGGTGTCCGCTGCATGGCAGCCGACCTTTTCCAGGTTGCGCCCCCGCTGGAAGCCATCGGCGCCATCGGTTTCGACCACTACCAATGACACCCCTTTGGAACCTTCCTTGGGGTCGGTCTTGGCGGCCACCACGATAAGGTTGGCGTGCTGGCCATTGGTGATAAAGGTCTTTTGCCCGGTCAGGCGATAGGCGTTGCCCTCGCGGATCGCGCGGGTCTTGATCGCCTGCACGTCGGACCCGGTCGAGGGTTCGGTCATCGCCAGCGCACCCACTAACTCGCCCGACACCATCTTGGGCAGCCAGCGTTTCTTTTGATCTTCGGTGCCGTAGGCGAGCACGTAATGCGCCACGATGCCGGAATGGATGCCGTGGCCCCAGGAGGCGAGGTTGGCCCGGGCCGCTTCGATCAGGATCACCGCCTCATGCCCGAAATCGCCGCCCACACCGCCATATTCCTCGGGCACCGAGGGGCAGAGCAGGCCCAACTCGCCAGCCTGGCCCCAGATCTCGCGATCCATCTGGCCCTGCTTGCGCCATTTGTCGTAGAGCGGTTGCCATTCGGCCTCAATAAACTTGGCCGTCAACTCGCCCAGCATGGCGTGCTCATCTGTCATCCAGTCACGCGGCATGGTTCCTCCCGTTATTTCTTGCGGCTTTCCAGCTCGGCATTGAAGACGCGCAGCTTGTGCGACAGGACCTCGCTGTCGGTGACGCTGTCGAAATGCTCAAACAGGAACGACAGCGCCTCACCCTCATCAAGCCCCGCCTCACGCGCAAAGCGTTTGAGGCCACGATAGCCGTCCTCGGTCATCGCCACAGGAAAACGTCGCGTCAGACGAAAGCGTTTGGGCATAATGGCTCCCGAGCAAAGGCGGGGTCACCCCCGCCCAGACCTGTTTCAGAAGTTTGCCGCGTCCAGCGCCATCACCGGTTCGGCGCCGGATTCGATACGCGCCAGATGGGTGCCGGTCATCGGTAACTGCCGCGCCATGTAGTAGCGCCCCGTGGCGATCTTGGTCTCGTAGAACGTCGTATCGCCATCGCCCGCGTCCAGCCGCGCCTTGGCCGCCAGCGCCATGCGGGCCCACATCAGGCCCAGGCAGACATGGCCAAAGAGATGCATGAAGTCATACGAGCCCGAAAGCGCATTGTTGGGGTTCTTCATGCCGTTTTGCATGAAGTACATTCCCGCCGCTTGCAGATCCTTCGACGCCTGCTTCAGAGGCTCGAGGAACTGCGCGTCGAAATCGGCATCCTGACCTTTGTTCTCGGCGATGAAGCTCTTGACCAGATCGAAGAACGCCATCACGTGTTTGCCGCCATCCTGCCCCAGCTTGCGCCCCACGAGGTCCAGCGACTGGATGCCGTTGGTGCCCTCATAGATCATGGTGATCCGTGCATCGCGGACGAACTGCTCCAGCCCCCATTCGCGGGTAAAGCCCGACCCGCCCAGCGTTTGCTGCGCCAGCACCGTGGTTTCAAACCCCTTGTCGGTCAGGAACCCCTTGATCACCGGGGTCAGCAGTGAAATCAGCCCTTCGGCGGCCTCGTCACCCGCGCGGTGTGATTTGTCGATCAGCGAGGCACCCCAATAGGTGAAGGCCCGTGCGCCTTCGACAAAAGCCTTTTGATCCATCAGGTTACGGCGCACATCCGGGTGCACGATGATGGGATCGGCGGGCTTGTCAGTTGCCTGCACGCCAGTGACGTCGCGGCCCTGCAGCCGGTCGCGGGCAAAGCCAAGCGCGTTTTGATAGGCCACCTCGCCCTGCGCATAGCCTTGCAGGCCGACACCCAAACGGGCCTCGTTCATCATGGTGAACATGGCGCGCATGCCTTTATGCGCCTCACCAACCAAGAAGCCTGTCGCGCCATCGTAATTCATCACGCAGGTGGCGTTTCCATGGATGCCCATCTTCTTTTCCAGCCCGCCACAGGACAAGCTGTTGCGGTCGCCGAGCGAGCCGTCTTCGTTCACCATGAACTTCGGCACGATGAAGAGCGAAATGCCCTTCACCCCCTCGGGCGCATCCGGCAGCTTGGCCAGCACCAGGTGAATGATGTTGTCGCACATGTCGTGCTCACCGGCGGAAATCCAGATCTTCTGGCCGCTGATCTGGTAGCTACCGTCATCCTGCGGTACGGCCTTGGTGCGGATGAGGCCCAGATCGGTGCCGCAATGCGGCTCGGTCAGGTTCATGGTGCCGCCCCATTCGCAAGTCACCATCTTGGGCAGGTACATCTGCTTTTGCGCCTCGGACCCATGCGCGTGGATCGCGTTATAGGCGCCGTGGGTCAGGCCCTGATACATGTTGAACGCCATGTTGGCGGCCGAAAACATCTCACCCACCGAGGTCGAGATCAGGTAGGGCAGGCCCTGGCCACCGTAATCGGGGTCACAGTCCAACGCCGTCCAGCCGCCGTCGCGCATCTGGTCAAACGCGTCTTTGAAGCCCTTGGGCGTGCGCACCACACCGTTTTCCAGCACGCAGCCCTCTTCGTCCCCGACCGGGTTCAGCGGCGCCAGCACGTTTTCGGCCAGCTTTGCCGCCTCGTCGAGGATCGCCTGCGTGGTGTCGCGGTCCAGATCCTCGTATCCGGGGATGTCGGCACTCTGGATGTCGAGCACATCATGCAGGACAAACATCATGTCATTGGTGGGGGCGTTGTAGACGGGCATCTCTTTCTCCGTGTCAACCAAAGGGCGTGGGGCTATCCCGCCGCCCGCTTGCTGTTGTTCATCGAGGCCAGCATCCGCTCGCCCCATTTCATCTGTTCCTGCAGCTCTTCGATGGCGATGTTGAGCTCATCGCGTTGCCGGACCATGTCTTCCAGCCGCTGCTGCGCAATTTCGTAGGTGCGCTGCAGCTGGGTGTGTTGCTGATCCCCCATGTCATAGAGATCCAGCAGTTGCCTGATCTCCTCCAGGCTGAATCCAAAGCGCTTGCCGCGCAGGATCAGTTTCAGCCGTGCGCGGTCGCGCTTGGTGAACAGGCGTTTCTGGCCTTCGCGGATCGGCGAAAGCAGTTCCTTGGCCTCGTAGAACCGCAAAGTGCGCGGCGTCACTTCGAACATGTCGCACATTTCGCGGATCGTCATTGTACGGTCATCCATCATGGGTCTTTCCTCACGCAGGGTAAGCTATGCCCCTGAGGTGCGTGTTTCGGGGCCACCCTACAATGGGAAAAATCCTTTACGTAACTCATACGCCACGTCACTTTTTAGGTGACGTAAGATCACTTGACGTAAACTGCCGATTTCGGTAACTATCTGTCAAAGCGGTTTGGACGCCGTGTTTTCGACGGTCGGGAATACCTGACCCGGGATTTTGCGGGTTTTGAGCGCGCTTGGCCGCCGTGGTCGAATCAGCTGTTCAGTCGCCCAGACTGGCGGCGGTTTCGTCGCGCAGGGCCTGCAATTCGTCCATCGCCTCGTCCAACTGCCGGCGTTGGTCGCGCAGCTCTTCCATCTGGCGGTCGGCCATTTCGATCCAGGTGCGCATCTGCGCCTCGGTGCCTTCCTTTTCGTAGATCAGCAGCCATTGCCGAATGTCTTCCAGCTGAAAGCCGAACTTGCGACCACGCAGGATCAGCTTCATCCGCGCAACTTCGCGGGGGCCATAGAATCGCGACCGACCCTCGCGCTCCGGTTGCAAGAGCTCAATGTATTCGTAATAGCGCAAGGTGCGGGGGGTCACGTCGAACCGCGCGCACATCTCCTTGAAACTCAGACGGGTCTCGCTCATCGGCCCTCCTCCCCTGTCCCAAGGTAAAGCGGGGCGCAGGCGAGGGCAAGAAACCCGTGCGGGCGGCTGGGTTCTTGCCAGCGTGCCGGTCGCGCCGCATAAAAGGCGCGACAGGAGACACCGCATGACCGTCGACAAGGCCCGCATTGCCAAGCAATTCATCGAAACCATCCCGCATGCCAAGGCGCTGGGGCTGGAAATCACCGAAATTGCCGATGGCATCGCCGAGATTCGCATGGCCTATGACCCGCGCTTTATCGGAGATCCCGATACCGGCGTGATCCATGGTGGCGCGGTGTCGGCGCTGATGGACACCTGCGGCGGGGCAGCGGTGATGAGCCATCCCAAAAGCCCCGCGGGCACCGCCACCATCGATCTGCGCATCGACTATATGCGCGCGGCGACCCCCGGCCAGGCGATCACGGCGCGAGCCGAGTGCTATCACATCACCCGCTCGGTGGCCTTTGTGCGCGCCACAGCCTGTGACGAGGATACAAACCGCCCCGTGGCCACCGCCACCGGCGCCTTTACGGTGGAGGGCGGCTGATGGCGCGGCGCCCCCCGGAACCTGTTCAGGTCGTCAAACAACGCCGCGACGCCGCGCTCAACGCGTTGGCGGGCGGCGTGCCTTACATCCAATTCCTCGGGATTCACTTTGACCGCCGCGGGGATGAGCTCACCGGCGTGCTGACCTTTGACGAAAAGCTGATCGGCAACCCGTTCCTGCCCGCCATCCACGGCGGTGTGACAGCCGCCTTCCTTGAGGTTACGGCGATCATCACATTGTCTTGGTCTTACCTATGGGAAGACATCGAATCCGGCGCCATCGATGTCGACAAAATGGCCGCCGGCAATCTGCCGCGCCTGCCCAAGACCATCGACTTTACCGTCGACTACCTGCGCTCGGGCCTGCCGCGCGACGCCTATGCGCGGGCGCATGTCACCCGCTCGGGCCGGCGTTATGCCTCGGTCCAGACCGAAGCCTGGCAGGACAACCGCGACCGCCCCTTCGCGCAGGCCACCGCGCATTTCCTGATGCCCCGCCCGGATGGCTGACACGCCACCCAAGCTGCGGCGCCAGCCCCGGTCCGCCCAAGACGCTGCGTTATGACGGACGCAACCCCGATCACCCACCGGCGCGTCCTGAAGGTTGCTGTGCCGATCGTGCTGTCGAATGCCACCGTGCCGATCCTCGGGGCGGTCGACACCGGCGTGGTCGGTCAGATGGGGCTTGCGGCACCCATCGGGGCGGTGGGTATCGGGGCGGTGATCCTGTCGGCGATCTACTGGATCTTCGGCTTTCTGCGCATGGGCACCACGGGCCTGGCCGCACAAGCCGCGGGGCAGGGGGATCAGGCCGAGGTGGCCGCGCTTTTCACCCGGGTGCTGATGATCGGTCTTGTGGTCGGTGCCATCGTGATCCTGATCCAGATCCCCCTATTCGCCGCCGCCTTCCTGCTGGCCCCCGCCTCGCAAGAGGTGGAAACGCTGGCGCGCGACTACATGGCGATCCGCGTCTGGTCCGCCCCCGCGGCCATCGCGATTTTCGGCATCACCGGCTGGTTGATCGCACAGGAACGCACCCGCGCCGTGCTGGTGCTGCAGATCTGGATGAACCTCGTCAATATCGTGCTCGACCTTTGGTTTGTGCTGGGCCTTGGCTGGGGCGTCGGGGGCGTGGCCCTGGCCACTTTCCTTGCCGAATGGTCGGGCCTCGCGCTTGGCCTGTGGCTCTGCCGGACCGCCTTTGGGATGCCGGCCTGGCGCGATTGGGCGCGGGTCTTCGATCGTCACCGCCTGATCCGTATGGCGCAAGTCAACAGCGATATCCTGATTCGCTCCCTGCTGTTACAGACGGTCTTTGTGTCGTTCCTGTTTTTCGGCGCGGGCTTTGGCGACGTGACGCTGGCCGCCAATCAGGTGTTGATGCAATTCCTGCAAATCACCTCCTACGCTCTGGATGGCTTTGCCTTTGCCGCCGAGGCGCTGGTGGGGCAGGCGATGGGCGCCCGTGCCGCCCCCCGTCTGCGCCGCGCGGCGCTTCTGACCAGCCTCTGGGGTCTGGGCGCAAGCGTCCTGATGGCGCTCAGCTTCTGGGTTCTCGGCCCCGCGCTGATCGACCTGATGGCCAAGGCACCCGAGGTCCAGATCGAAGGCCGCGCCTATCTGCCCTGGATGATTGTCGTGCCGATCCTGGGGGTCGCGTCCTTTATGCTCGACGGGATCTTTATAGGCGCCACCCGCACCGCCGACATGCGCAACATGATGGCGATTTCCGCGGTCATCTACTTTGCTGCCTGCCTGCTGCTGATGCCCGCCTTCGGCAATCACGGCCTTTGGGCGGCCCTGTTGGTGTCCTTCGTCGCCCGCGGCGTCACGCTGGGCCTGCGTTACCCGGCTTTGGAGCGGGCGGCAGAGGCGCCGACGGGAAATTCCTGAAAACCTCGAAACCTGCGCGGTTTCCCCTCTGGTCAAGGGTGGGGTCCGTGCCATATGCAGGCAGGCAGATGTCCGATGGGAGAGGCGCGATGAACGAACTGGCCAACAGCTACATGACAGGCCCCGACGAAAAGGGCCGTTTCGGGATTTTCGGCGGGCGCTTTGTGTCCGAGACCTTGATGCCGCTGATCCTCGAGCTTGAGGCGCAATATGAACGGGCCAAGACCGATCAGTCCTTTTGGGACGAGATGGAGTTTCTCTGGAAGCACTATGTCGGCCGCCCCAGCCCGCTTTATCACGCCGAACGCCTGACCGAGCATCTGGGCGGCGCCAAGATCTATATGAAGCGCGATGAGCTGAACCATACCGGCGCGCACAAGATCAACAACGTGCTGGGCCAAATCATCCTCGCCCGCCGCATGGGCAAAACCCGGATCATCGCCGAAACCGGTGCCGGTCAGCACGGCGTGGCCACCGCCACCGTCTGCGCCAAGTTCGGCCTGAAATGCGTGGTCTATATGGGCGCGCATGATGTGGAACGTCAGCAGCCCAACGTCTTCCGGATGAAGCTCTTGGGTGCCGAGGTGATCCCCGTCACCTCGGGCCGTGGCACGCTGAAGGACGCGATGAACGATGCCCTGCGCGACTGGGTGACCAATGTGCGCGACACGTTTTACTGCATCGGCACGGTCGCCGGCCCGCACCCGTACCCGGCCATGGTGCGCGACTTCCAGTCCATCATCGGCAAGGAAACCCGCTTCCAGATGATGGAGGCCGAGGGCCGTCTGCCCGACACGATCATTGCCGCCATCGGCGGCGGGTCAAACGCCATGGGCCTGTTTTATCCGTTCCTCGATGACACCGACGTCAACATCATCGGCGTCGAAGCTGGCGGCAAAGGTGTGAACGCCAAAATGGAGCATTGCGCCTCGCTGACCGGAGGCCGCCCCGGCGTGCTGCACGGCAACCGCACGTATCTCTTGCAGGATGATGACGGCCAGATCCTCGAAGGCTTCTCGATCTCCGCCGGGCTCGACTATCCCGGCATCGGCCCGGAACACGCCTGGCTCAACGATATTGGCCGGGCGAAATATGTGGCGATCACCGACAAAGAGGCTTTGGAGGCGTTCCAGCTTTGCTGCGCGACTGAAGGCATCATTCCCGCTTTGGAGCCCAGCCACGCGCTGGCCCACGTGATGAAAATCGCGCCCGACCTGCCAAAGGACCACATTATCTGCATGAACATGTGCGGCCGCGGCGACAAGGATATATATACTGTTGCCAAACACCTGGGCGTTGACATGTCAGACGGCGAAGGGCGCAGCGTCAGCTGATCCATCTCTTAAGACCCGCACAAGACTTCGCCGTGCCTTTAGTGGCGCCGGTATGCTACCGGCGCCACAATTCGTTTTGTGGCCGGGCCTATCCTAGGGCCTACCCGCTCTGGCAGCCAGGCAAGGGAACCTATCCGGTCCACCGCATTTGCAGGTCGGCGAACGGCCGTCAAAGCCGGCTCTTTGTCTATGCTTGAAAGTCGATACGCCTAAACCTCGGTTTAGGCCCCATGCGACAGCGGTTTACGGGGCCCGCTCTAAACCCCAGATCAATAGGCCCAGCCCAATTGCTGGCCCACACCCATGTCACGCGCCGGGCACGTCGTTCGGCGGCAACATGGAGAAAACCAATGAAGACACTTGCAGTCACATCCGCCACTTTCGCCTTGCTGGGCAGCACCGCGCTGGCCAACCCGATCGAAAGCATCGTCGAACAGTTCCAAAGCTACGGCTACCAAGTGGTCACCATCGAAGAAGTTGGCGATGAAGTGATCATCGAAGGCTACCGCGACGAACAAATCCGTGAAATTGTCTTCAACACCGAAGAAGGCGCCATCGTCAGCGACGAGACCTTCAGCGCGGATGACGATGATGATGACGACGACGACGACGATGATGATGAGGAGGAGGACGACGACGACGAGGACGAAGACGACGAGGAAGACGACGACGAGGAAGATGACGACGAAGACGACGACGAGGAGGATGAGGACGACGAGGAAGACGAAGAGGACGAAGAAGAAGACCACGACGAAGGTGACGACGAAGGCGAAGATGAAGGCGACGACGACGAAGGTGACGACGAAGGCGACGACGACGAAGGGGATGACGAACAGGACGGCGGAGATGAGGCAGACGACGAAGAGGATGACGACTGACCCCACCGGCGGCCCTTGCGACACGCAAGGGCCTGCCCCGCGGCGGTCCAGCCCCAGGCTGGCGACCCTGCTGCTGTCGGTTTGCCTACTTGCCCTCCCCATGGCGTCCGAGGCTCAATCGGTTGAACAACTGGTGATCGACAGGCTGGCCGCCGAGGGCTACCGCGACATCCGCATCTCGCGCACCTGGCTGGGCCGGGTGCGGTTTGTCGCGCGGGGGCCGGCCGGGGAACGTGAGATCGTGATCAACCCGTCGACGGGCGCCGTTCTGCGCGATTTCCTCGATCCCGAAGATGACCGGGACGATGCACGCGAAGACGGCAACATAAGAGCCGGATTCGACAGGGAAGAGGAGGAGGACGACGAACAAGACGACGACGAGGAAGAAGACGACGACGAAGACGACGAGGACGACGGCCCCGACGATGACGACGAGGGCGATGAGGACGACGACTCAGACGACGATGATGGCGACGACGACGGCGGCGATGACGGGGGAGACGAGGAGGATGACTAAGCGCTGTCATGCATCCGCGTCTGGGGGCCGCAGAGTTTCATGAACCGGGTAGTTATTGCTGTTTTGCTTGTGTTTCAAACGCTCTGCGCGGGCGTTTACCTTTACGACATCCTGTCCGGCCTTGTCGGGTTTCGGACAAAACCGATCTCCTGGGCGCTTTACGAGTTGATCCAGATTGGCGCCGGTCTGGGGCTGATCCTGGGCGTTGTGGTCACGGGGATACTCTTGGCGCGGTCGGTTCGGGCGCAGCGCCGGGCCGAGGCGAGTTTGCGCATGGCCTCCGGTGCCTTCATGCAGGTGATCGCCGAGCATTTTGACGAATGGCAACTGACGCCGGCTGAACGTGACGTCGCGCTTTTTGCCATAAAGGGGCTGAGCACTGCCGAAATTGCCGCCCTGCGCAACACCTCCGAGGGCACGGTCAAGGCGCAGACCAACGCGATTTACCGCAAGGCGGGCGTCAGCGGGCGGTCACAGCTGCTGAGCCTCTTTATCGACGAACTGATGGGCGATGGCCTTGCTGAAAATGGCCGTCTGTCGGCCTGACGGGGCCTAGGCGTCGTCGCTTGCGTGCTCTTGCAGGATATCCATCGGCACGATGTCGAGCGCGCGCTGATGCGTGGCCGCCAGGTTGACCTTGGGTGCACAGCCTTCGTCATGCGCCTGCAAAAACCGGCTGGCACAGAGGCACCAATGATCGCCCGGGTTGAGGCCGGGAAAGCGGAACTCGGGCCGCGGGGTCGAGAGGTCGTTGCCGACATACTTAGAGAACGCGAGGAACTCGGCCGTCAGCACCGCGCAGACCGTGTGGCTGCCTTGGTCGGCCGCGCAGGTATTGCACGATCCGTCACGGAAAAACCCGGTCAAAGGATCGGTGGAGCAAGGGTGAAGAGCCTCACCCAAAACGTTGATTTCTGGATCTTTCTGGATCATGCACCATCCACCTGTGCGTTATCGGCAAGCTTGCGGAACATCGACAGGCTGTCGTCGAAGGCGCCGGGTTCGCGGAACGCCCGATCCGCCCCGTTGACCGCCACGACAAGGCCTGCCGGCCGGTTGACATAGACATATTGGCCATAAACACCGCGGGCCAGAAACTCACCCGGGCGGGCATCCGCCGGGATCCACCATTGATAGCCGTATTGGATCTTACCCGGCGCGGTTGGCGCCGAGGGTTGCGTGCTTTCGGCCACCCAATCGGCGGGCACAACCTGCATGCCGTTCCACTGGCCGTTCTGCAGGAAAAGCTGCCCCAGCCGGGCATAATCGCGGGTGGTCAGGTTCAGCCCGCCCAACACAAACGCCACGCCATAACCGTCGGTCACGTAGTAAGGCGCGCCATTGGCGCCCAGCGGCTGAAAGAGATGCTCCCCCACAAGGTCGGGGATCGACCGGCCGGTGGCGCCGCGCAGCACCATGCTCAGCACATGTGTGTCGATCGAGACATAGGCCCATTGCTCACCCGGCGCGCCGACCGTACCCGACAACCCGGCGGCAAAGCCATCCATCGACGCGCCAAGCGCAAGAACGCGGCCCATCTTATTGATGTCGCTCCAGAAATCCAGATAATCCTCGTCAAATTCCACACCCGAGGACATCTGCAGCACATTGCGGATCGTGGCGCCGTCATAAGCGCTGCCGATCAGCTCAGGCGCGTATTTCGTGACCGGGTCATCGATGCTGTCCACATCACCTTTGGCCAGCAAGATCCCGAAAAGCGACGACAAATAGGATTTGGCCACAGACCACGAGATACGCAGATCGGTATCTTTGGTGCCTTTGTGGTAGTCTTCATGCACGATCTGCCCGTCGCGTAGCACAACGATGCCGGTGACCGCCCGCCGCTCCAGCCAATTCTGCCAATCGCCCGGCAAGGCCATCTGAGACGCGGTTTCAAACGTCACCGGCGGCGCTCCCGCCGCGATGGCCCTGGTCTCAAAAAGCTGATCCATCTGGCTGAAATTGCTGACGATCTTCTCCTCAGAAAAGAGCGTATTGACCGCCTGCAAGCGCACCAGTTCTTCGCCTTTCCAAACGCCGATCCCGGCCAGGCCCAGCACAGCGACGGCGCCGATTTGGAATACCCGTTTCATTCTGCTTTCCCCCCGATGCGCCCCATACCATAGCAGGTGGGTCTTTCAGCGGAACTTGTCCACCAGTTTTTGCAGTGGGTTGCGTGTGTCCATCGGTTCGGGCGTCGGCGCCTCAGGCTTGCGCGCCACCTCTTTGGGTTTCTGCGTCGAGGATCGCGGTGGGGCAACGCGCAAGGCCACGGCGTTCTGGAACCGCCCGGTATCGCCCTCCGCCAAAGCGGCCGCCCCATCGCTGATCCCCCAAAGCAGATCGTCGAGCCAGTCCGCATCCGCCTTGGGGAAATCATGTAACACATAGGCCGAGACCAGATCCTTGCGGCCGGGATGGCCGATTCCCAGCCGCACGCGGCCATACCCCTCACCGACATGCCCGTGGATCGAGCGCAAGCCGTTGTGCCCGGCGTGCCCGCCACCCCGTTTCACACGGCATTTTCCGGGGGCGAGATCCAGCTCGTCGTGAAAGACCACCATATCGGCGGGCTCGATCTTGTAGAACCGCAGCGCTTCCCCCACCGCCTGTCCCGAGCGGTTCATGAAGGTCTCGGGCTTTAGCAGCAGCACCTTTTCCGAGCCGAGCCGCCCTTCGCTGATCTGCCCCTGAAACTTGCTGCGCCACGGGGCAAAGCCATGGTCCGCGGCAATCCGGTCCACCGCCATGAAGCCGATATTGTGCCGGTTGCGGGCATATTTACCGCCCGGATTGCCCAATCCCACAAAAAGCTTCACTTTACGCTCCGATCTGATTGATATGCAGCGGCGCCGTTTGCGGCGCCCCAACACTCGTGAGGCACCATGTATCTGACGATGAACCGTTTCAAGGTTGTACCCGACAAGACGCAGGCGTTTGAAGACCTGTGGAAGATGCGCGATAGCCATCTGAAATCCGTCCCCGGCTTTCGCGCCTTTCATCTGCTGAAGGGCGAAAACCATGGCGATCACGTGCTTTACGCCTCGCACACGATCTGGGAGGACGAGTCGAGCTTTCGCGATTGGACGAAGAGCGAGGCGTTTCGCATGGCCCATAAGGGCGCGAAATCGTCCGGAGATATGTACCTGGCCGCGCCGGACCTGGAGATATTCGAGGCGGTTCAGGTCCTGGAATAACGCCTGCCCAAAGAAAAACCCCGGGGGTGACCCCGGGGTTTCGCAATGCGCGTAGCAAGGCGGTTTATTCCGCGTCGCCCTCGGCCGCCGCTTCTTCGACAACCTCTTCGGTGGCTTCTTCTTCGTCTTCGCCAGCCGACCGCAGGCCCGACGGCGCCTGGATGTTGGCAATCACAAAGTCACGGTCGATCGTCGGCTTGGTGCCAGCGGGCAGCTCGACCGAGGAAATCGTGATGGTGTCGCCCACGTTCAGACCGGTCAGATCCACGGTGATCTTTTCGGGGATGTCGGCCGCGGTCACGATCAGCTCGACCTCGGGGCGGACAACGGTCAGCACGCCGCCTTTCTTGATGCCCGGGGCGTCCTGTTCGTTCAGGAACTCGACCGGGATAAAGAGGTTGACCTTGGACGTCCGGCGAAGGCGCATGAAGTCCACATGCGTCGGCAGGTCCTTGACCACGTCGCGCTGCACATCGCGGCAGATCACGCGGACGTCGTCATGGCCGTCGACCTTGAGGTTGAAGAGCGTCGACTTGAAGCGGCCTGCTTTCAGGCGCTTGAAAAGCTCGTTGAAGGGCAATTGAATGGGCAGCGGATCGTTGTCGCCACCAAAGACAATCCCCGGAACCATACCCGCGCGGCGGGCCTGACGAGCGGCGCCCTTGCCTGTCCCCGTCCGTTCCAGGGCGTTGAGATCAGGAATCTCACCAGCCATGTTCGTATCTCCATCTAATAGGGCAGGGTGCCTCCAAGGCTGTCACCCCGCATGAAGCCCGCGCGATAGACGGCTTTGCCCCGCTTGGCAAGGGGTTTTCGGGGCAATCGCCACTGGACGGGGGCGGTGCCGCGTGGCAAGGCCCGCAGATGGCATTTACGCGCGACATCATCACCAGCCGCGGGGCGGCGGCGGCCTTTGCGGCAGTCGGGCTCTATTGGGGCGCCTTTGCCGGGCTGGTGCCACAGCTCAAGGCGCAGGTGGGGTTGTCGGATGGGGCCTTTGGCTTGGCCCTCTTGGTGTCAAGCTGCGGGGCGATCATGGCGATGTGGCTGGCACCAAGGGCCGAGGCGCGGATGGGCACACGGGCGACGCCGATTCTGGCGGTGCTTTTGGCGCTGGCTTTCCTGACCCCGGGGCTGGCGTGGAACGGGGTCAGCTTTGCCTTGGCGATGCTGGCGGGTGCCATGGCCAGCGGTACGCTCGACGTGGTGATGAATGCAAGGGTGGCGGCCTTGGAGGCGGGTACGAGGCGGCCCTTGATGAACCTCAATCACGGTATCTTTTCCGTGGCTTATGCGGCCTCTGCGATCAGTGCTGGGTTGGCGCGTGAGGCCGGCCTGACGCCTTTCACCGTATTTGCCGGCGCGGGGGTTGTGACGCTGATCCTCTGTGTGCAGATGTGGCGCGCGCCGATCCCCGATCCGGACATGGCCGATGACGTGCCCGCGGCACCGCTCTCGTGGATGCTCTTGCTGCCCGGCGGGATGATCATCCTGATCGCTTTCATGGCCGAACAAGCGACCGAAGGCTGGTCCGCCCTGCATTTGGAGCGCAACCTGGCCGCCGGTGCCGCCCAAGGCGCCCTCGGCCCCGCCATCCTGGGCATCACTATGGCCGTGGGACGGTTCTCCGGCCAGATGGTGGCCATGCGGTTTTCCGAGGCGGCGGTGATCCGCGCGGGGGCCTTCACATCGGCGTTTGGCGCGCTGCTGGCCGCCTACGCCCCCAATCTCGCGATCGCGTACATAGGCTTCGCCGTGCTCGGGCTGGGCGTGTCGGTGATGGCGCCGATGGCCTTTGCCTGGGTCGGGCGGCTGGTCGCCCCGCGCCACCGCTCACACGCGATCTCGCGCATCTCGGTTGTCGGCTATACCGGCTTTTTCATTGGCCCGCCGATGATGGGGTTCCTGTCGCAATGGTTCGGCCTGCCGGTGTCCTTCACCGCGATTGCGCTCTGCCTGCTGATCGTGCCGCTTTTGCTAGTACCCGCGTTGGGGCGCCGGGCGGCGCGCGCTTGACCCTGTGCCGCGATACGGTCAACTCTGACGCCCAATGACCCAAGGAGCCCTGTCGTGACCAAGCCGCCGCAACATGTCGCCGTGATCGGGGCGGGGATTGTCGGTGTCTCGACCGCGATTTGGCTGCGCCGCTTTGGCGCTGAGGTGACGCTGATCGACCGCGGCGCGCCGGAAGGTCGGGCGAGTTACGGCAATGCCGGCGTGCTGGCGGCCTGCGCCGTGCTGCCGGTCACCGGGCCGGGGCTGATCCGCAAGGCGCCCGGGATGCTGTTGGATCGCAATGCACCCTTGTTCCTGCGCTGGGCCTATCTGCCGCGTCTCTTGCCCTGGCTTCGGAAATACCTGTCGCATGCCAACGATGCCGACACCCGCCGCCTCGCCGCCGGGTTGGCGCCGCTGACGAGCGACAGCCCCGACCAGCACCTGGCCCTGACCGAAGGCCTGCGCGCCCAGCGCTTTGTGACGCAAAGCGACTATGCCTACGCCTTTGCTGATCGAGCCGCGTGGGAGGCGGATGGCTATGGCTGGGCTTTGCGGGCCGAGCATGGCTTTGTGCCGGAGGTTTTGGAGGGAGTCGCGGTGCAAGACTACGAGCCGGCGCTTGGGCCGTCCGTGGGCTGTCTGGCAGTGCTGAAAGACCACGGCTTTGTCCAGACGCCGGGTGAGTACATCGCGGCTCTGCTTCAGGATTTCGAGGATCTGGGTGGGCGTATGCTAGAGGCCGAGGTGCAGGACCTGACCCTTGAGGATGGGCAAGTGCGACAGTTGGAAACCACCGCCGGCCCGATCCCCTGCGATCAGGCGGTGGTGACCGTCGGGGCGTGGTCGGCGACGCTGCTCAAACGCCTGGGACTGAAGATCCCGCTGGAATCCGAACGCGGCTACCACGTGCATTTCGAGGGAACCGAGGGCGCGCCCCAAATGCCAATCCTGTTGACCATGGGCCAGTTTGCCGCGACGCCCATGCAAGGCGGGCTGCGCTGCGCCGGGGTGCTGGAGTTTGGCGGGCTGCAAGCGCCGCCCAGCCGCGCACCGTTTGAACTGTTGCGCCGAAGCGCCCGGGCGGTCTTCCCCGGCCTGCAGGCGGCCAAGGAGACCGAATGGATGGGCCACCGACCGGCCTTGCCTGACAGCCTGCCGGTGATTGGCGAAGTGGGTCAAACGGGTGTCTTCGCCGGTTTCGGACACCATCATGTTGGCCTTACAGCCGGGCCGCGCACGGGCCGGATGCTGGCGGCCAAAATCACTGGTCGCCCGGTCAATATCGACCTTGCGCCCTACCGGCCCGAACGCTTCGCATGACCGGTTTTCCCGCCCTTGCCGCGGTTGGCCTCTCTGGTCTGCTGGTCCGGTTCGGCGACACGCTCTCCGAGCCCGCAAACCGCGCCGCCTTGGCCTTGCGTGCCGCGGTCGAGGCCGAAGGCTGGGACGGCGTCGAGGAATGCGCCACGTCGCTGGTGTCGACCTTTCTGCGCTTTGACCCGCTGCGCCTGCCGTTGGAGACGTTGGAGGCGCAGGTCCACACCCTGCTGCAAAGCCGCGACTGGTATGCCGAGCCTTTGCCGCAGGGTCGCAGCCTGATCCGCATTCCCACCGTGTATGGCGGTGCGCATGGCCCGCAGCTGGAGGAGGCCGCCGCGGCCGCCGGGGTCGATACGCAGACAGCCGTGGCCGAGTTGTCGTCGGCGCGGACCCGGGTCACCACGATCGGCTTTGCCCCCGGTCAACCGTATCTCGGCACCTTGCCAGAGCACTGGAATATCCCGCGGCAGACCTCGCTGACGCCGAATGTGCCGCGCGGGGCGCTGGTGGTGGCGATCCGGCAACTGGTGTTGTTCTCCAACCCGATGCCCACCGGCTGGCGCCAAATTGGATTGACCGCGGTGCAGCTCTTTCAACCGGACGCGCCAGAACCATTTGTGCTGAAACCTGGTGACGAGGTGGAATTCCCAGCCGTCTCAGCCGAGCGGCTCGCCGAATTGCAGGCCAGCCAGATGGGCGGCGCCACGCGGGAGACGCTGCCATGACCCGGTCGGTGATCGTTCATAAACCCGGCCCGGGTGTGACGATGCAAGACACCGGCCGGCCCGGCTTTCTGGCTTATGGCCTGTCGCGGGGCGGTGCGGCGGACCGGCTGGCGCTGGCCGAGGGGGCGGCGCTTTTGCGGCAGGATGAGGCTTTGCCCGCCATCGAAATGGCGGGCTATGGCGGGACGTTCGCATTCACGACGCCGACGCGGATTGCGCTGACCGGTGCGCCGATGCGTTGCACTTTGGACGGCGAACCGCTGGCTTGGAATGCCAGCCATGCCGTCGCACCCGGCCAGCTGTTGGAGATCGGCGGGGTTCAAGCTGGCGTCTATGGCTATCTCAGCATCGGTGGCGGCATCGCCGTGCCGCCGCGCCTGGGGGGCAGCGGCGCGCATCTGGCGGCTGGTCTGGGGGCGGTTCTGACGGATGGCGCCAATCTGCCGCTCGCCCCCGATAGCAAAAGCGAAACAGGCCTCTGCCTCACGCCTACATCGCGCCTGGACGGCGGCACCTTGCGCATCTTGCCCAGCCTGCAAACCGACGTCTTCCCGCCCGAAACCCGGGAGCGCTTCACCTACACGGAATTTACCCGTGACGCGCGGGGCAACCGGATGGGGGTGCGTCTGGTGCCGCCGGAAGAGGGCTTTGGTCTAACCGAAGGGCAAACCATACTGTCCGAGGTCATCGTGACCGGCGACATCCAGATCCCCGGCGACGGCGCGCCGTATATCCTGCTGTCGGAATGTCAGACCACCGGCGGCTACCCGCGGATCGGCACCGTGATCCCGGCGGACTTGCCCAAGGTGGCGCAAACGCCCCCGGGGGCAAAACTGCGCTTTGAGTTCGTCACGCGCGAAGCCGCCTTGCAGGCGGAAACGCACTACCGCAAACACCTGACGGGCCTGCGCAGTCAGGTTAGGCCGCGCCTGCGGGATCCGTATGACATGCCCGACCTTGGCGCCTATACCTTGATCAGCGGCGCCATCACCGGAGAGGAGTAAGCCATGACCAGTGTCGATCTGAACGCCGATATGGGTGAGAGCTTTGGCCCCTGGGTCATGGGGCAGGACGCCGCTCTGCTGGAGATCGTGACCTCGGCCAATATCGCCTGCGGCTTTCACGCCGGCGATCCGGACGTGATGGCCCAGACCATGAGTGACGCGCAGGCGCGGGGGGTCGGGATTGGGGCGCATCCGGGCTTTGCCGATCTGCAGGGCTTTGGCCGCCGGCGCCTGCACCTGCCGGATGCCACGCTGCGGCACCTGGTGCAGTACCAGTTGGGCGCGGCACAGGCGATGGCGCGGGCCGCTAGCGGGCAGGTGCGGCACCTGAAACTGCACGGCGCGCTCAGCAACATGGCGTCGGAAGATGCAGGTCTGGCCGAGGCCTGTTATGCCGCCGCGCTAGAGGTGGATCCCGACATCATCATCATGGTGCTCAGCGCCACGGCGCAGCAGGGCGTGGTCGAGCGATTGGGGTGCCTTTGGGCCGGTGAGATCTTTGCCGATCGCGCCTATAACGCCGATGCCACGCTGGTCGATCGCAGCCTGCCCGGCGCGGTGATCCATGACCCGGACTTTGCTGCCGAACGGATCGTCGGCATGGTGAAGGCGGGGGCGATCTTGCCCGAGAACGGCGATCCCATCCCGGCGGCCATCGACACGATCTGCCTGCATGGCGACGGTGCGACGGCGCTGCAGATCGCCCGCGCAACGCGGTCGGCACTGGAGACGGCGGGCATTTCGCTCGCCACGTTCAAAGGCCGCCGCGGCGCCTTCGGCTGATTTGGTGCGGCTCAGCTGGGGTTACGTTCGGCCCAGCCGGCGAAGATGTTCTCGAGAAACACCACGATGTAGTAGAGCACAATCCCAAGGGCGGCGAGCGCGATGAGCACGGCGAACATCAGCGGGTAATCCGAATTCGTCTTGCCACTGTCAAAGAGCGCGCCCAAGCCGCGGCCATGCGGGCTGACGATCTCCATCAGGTTGGTGCCGATGAACGCCAGGGTCACCGCGACTTTCAAAGCGCCAAAGAACTCGGGCAGGGTTTTCGGCAACGCGATCTTCCAGAAAATCGTCGTCTTGCTGGCGCCGAGCGAGCGCAGGATGTCGCGATATTCCGGCTCCAAAGTCGACAGCCCAATCGAGATCGACACCGCGATGGGGAAAAAGCTGATCATGAAGGCGATCAGCACGGTGTTGAAATCATGTGCTCCGACGAAAAGCAGCGCCACGATGGGCACGACCGTGGCCTTGGGAATCGCGTTAAAGCCCACCAGCAGCGGGTAAAGCGCGTCGCGCATGGTCTGGCTGAAGCCCATGATCATGCCAAGGCCAATCCCCACCGCTATCGCAATGAAAAGCCCGGCAATCGTGCGCCACAGCGTCTGCCACCCCATGACGATGAAAAGATCCCAGTACTGCACGTAGGCCGGGAAGAGATCACTGGGCGACGCCATCTTGTAATCCGGCCAGCCATTGGCCCAGACCAGGAATTCCCAGGCCAGCAGCAGGATGACAATCGCCGCCAGCGGGACACCGATCTTGCGCAGGGTCATGCCGCGTCTCCTTCCTTGCGGCCCTGTGCGATGCGGATCTGGGTGTGCAGATCCTTGAGCATTTGGGCCGCCTCAGGCGTGTAGAGCGTATCGATCGACCGCGGCCCGGGGGTGAGCTCGAGCACGTATTGCGTACGCGCCGGACGGCCCGACAGGACCACCACGTGATCGGCCAGATAGATAGCCTCACGCAGGTCATGGGTGATCAGGACGCCAGTGAACGGCTCTTGTTCTTTCACGTCATGCATGATCTGCCAGAGGTCTTCGCGCGTGAAGGCGTCAAGCGCGCCAAAGGGCTCGTCCAGGATCAACACTTCGGGCTTGTGCACCAAGGCCCGGCACAGCGAGGCGCGCTGGCGCATGCCGCCCGACAGTTCGGACGGGCGTTTGTCTTCGAAACCGGCGAGCCCCACAAGTTCCAGCAGATAGCGCGCCCGGTCGCGCTGTTCGGATTTCGACAGCGAGTTCTTCACGATCTCCAGCGGCAGCATGACGTTGTCGATGATGCTGCGCCATTCCAGCAGGACGGGGTTTTGGAACGCCATACCGACAGTCGCGCGCGGGCCTTTGACGGGTGCGCCATGCAGCCAGACCTCGCCCTCATCGGGGATCAAGAGGCCGGCGACCAGCCGGGTGAGGGTGGATTTGCCGCAGCCCGACGGGCCAACCACGGCGGTAAAGCCGCCTTCGGCCACGGCCAGGTCAAGACCGTCCAGCACCGGTAAAGGGCCCGCAGCGGTTGCAAACGCATGCCGCACGCCCTTGATTTCAATCAGATTTTGCATTCCGGTCTTCCAGTGTTTGGGGGCGCGGCCGCACCGCGCCCGGGATCATTTCACTGCAAAACCGCCCTCGGGCAAAAAGGCATCGGTGAAATAGAGCGACGCATCAGGCGCGTTCTGGAACTCATACACCGTACCGATCTGTTCGATCGCCTTGGCCAGACGGTCCGGCACGATATGGCCCATGCCATTGGCGCTGGTGTAATCGGTGACGACATTCGACGCGATGGCCAGCTCGAGCCGGCGCTGTTCCAGCGCCGCGTCCGCCGCCGGGTTGCGCGTCATCAGGCTTTCCACCGCTTTGGCCGGATCGGCGATGGCATCGGCCCAGCCCTTGCCCACGGCGGCGACAAAGGCTTTGACCACGTCTTCGTTTTCCGCGGCAAAGTCGGTGTTGACCAGGATCGCGTTGCCGTAAAGCTCGACGCCGTGATCGGCCATCAGGATGGTCGAAATGTCGTCTTCGGGCACACCCAGGCGCACGAGGTTCAGGAAGGACGAAAACGAAAAGCCGGTGACCGCGGCGACATTGCCCTCGGCCAGCATCGGTTCACGCGTGGGAAAGCCCACCGGTTCGACGGTGATCTGCCCCATGTCGAGGCCGTTGGCATCGGCAAAGATCGGGAACTGCGCCCAGGCGCCATCGGGCGGCGGTGCGCCCAACACCTTGCCCATCAGATCAGCCGGCGCCTCAACCCCCAGCGACTTGCGACCAATGACGGCAAAGGGCGGCTTGTCATAAACCATCATCACGGCCGTCACAGGCGCCTCGGGGTTCTGGTCGAGGAAGCGCACCAGGCTGTTGATATCGGCGAACCCCACCGGGAAAGCACCCGTGGCGACCTTCGGAATGGCATCGAGCGAACCTTTGCCGGCGGTGATCTCCACCTCGAGGCCAGCGTCAGCAAAGTGGCCATTGTCAATCGCCAGGAAATAGGGCGCCGAGGGCCCTTCGAATTTCCAGTCCAGCGCAAAGGACAGCTTGGTTTCGGCCGCAGCCATTGTCCCAAGCAAGACCGCACCCGCGGTCAGAACCGATTTGTAGAACATCCCATGTCTCCCGTTCTATCGCCGTTCCAACGGCGATTTTCGTTTTCGATTGCCGCCATGTTAAGAACTGCGTTTTCGGGTGTCCAGATTGCCCGGCGCCGCCAAAGCGCCGGCTGTCCTTTCTTGCAGCGTGGATTGCCGGTTTCGCTGAAAAATGCGGCCCTTTTTGTCGCTGTATGTCGGGCTTTGGGGGCAGAGGGTCGGCTTCAGGTGGAGGCGGCTGCAGGGCCACAACTGTCGATAGAAATCGCGGCGCCGTTGGTCCGGCGCAGAGTGTTACAAAAGCAGGAAAAGTGGTGGGCGACCTTGGAATCGAACCAAGCGTGCGTCTCCGCGAGGGAGTTACAGTCCCCTGCCACACCTTGCGGCCTGTCGCCCACTAACGCCGCATCCCTGCGGCGTGAGGGGGTGATTACTCGCGGCGAAATCCGGCGTCAACAGGAAATTCCCTTGGCAAATGCTGCGCTCGGGTGCAAAGGAACCCGGCAGGAAAGTGGGGCGGTATGGCACGCAAACCAAAGTGGGTGGTCGCGAAAGAGCAGACCAAGAAACGCGAGGCCGCGCAGACCGTCTGGCTGTTTGGCCTGCATGCGGTGCGCGATGCGTTGGAAAACCCTCGTCGTGCGCGTTTGCGCCTAGTGGTGACGCTCAATGCGGCGGAAAAACTGGCCGATGCGATTGCCACCTCTGGCATGATGCCCGAGATCAGCGATCCGCGCCGCTTTGCGGCCCCGCTAGACCCGCAATCGGTGCATCAGGGCGCAGCGCTCGAGGTCAAACCGCTGGATTGGGGGCGGCTGGAGGATGTGGCTTTGGGTGATGGCACGCACCCGCCGCGGCTGGTTCTGCTCGATCGGGTGTCGGACCCGCATAACGTGGGTGCGATCCTGCGCTCAGCCGAGGTGTTCGGCGCGCAGGCGGTGATTGGCACCCGCCATCACGCGGCGCCGGAAACCGGTGCCTTGGCCAAGACGGCTTCGGGTGCCTTGGAGCGTCAGCCCTATCTGCGGGAACGCAACCTCGCCGACACAATGGAGGCGCTGCGGGGCATGGGCTACCTGATCCTCGGCCTCGATGGCGAGGCGGATTTGACCGTTGAAGAGGCCCTGGAGGGCCGGCGGGACCGCGCGGTGGCGCTGGTTCTGGGGGCCGAAGGGCCGGGCTTGCGACCCCGCACCAAGGAGACCTGCGACCACCTTGTGCGCATCGACGCGGCAGGGGCGTTCGGGTCGCTCAACGTGTCGAACGCGGCCGCCGTAGCGCTTTACGCGGCGCGCGCTGGTTAGGCTGGGTCCTCGGGGTCGTTCAGCCATTTGATGACCCGGCCTTTGACGAGCCAGGAAAACCCAAAGGCCCAGAGCGCCAAAGCTTCATAGACCAGCGTCAGGTTCTGCGCATTCCAGGCGCGCAGCGGTTCCGGGTCACAGGTCGTGTCGCCCGGGGCGCATGACAGCCAAACGCTCTTGTAGACCAGCATCGCAATGCAGACAAAGATCGCGATCCCCATCAGCCAATAGATCAGATTGCGCAGTTTCTTCTTGAAGGTCATCTGCCAGAACGAGGCCATCATTCCGTCTGGCCCATCAACCATCGGCACCACGCCGTCGCGCCGCGCGCCGCGCGATTGCACACGGGTAAAGACAAAGGCCGAGATGTAGCCCAACACCAGGAACATGATCAGCGCGCCCAGATTGTGCAGGTTGCGCAGCAGCCATCCCGCGGGCGCGTCCACGGCCCAGAAATCAAAAGCCAGGTTGGAATTGCGCGCCTCGGGCGCCGCTTCGAGCAGGGCAAAGAGGCTCAGAACCGCGGGCTCTTCCAGCGCATAGGCCGCGGCGAAACCGGGGGCGGTTTCGACAAAGCTGCGCACGACCTGACCGTTCAAGCTCTCACAGCCGGTGCCGGACGTTGGAAAGAAGGCGATCAGAAAGGCCGCCGCGCCGGCGCCCTTGATGGCCCAGCGGTCGAATGTGGTGAAGGCCATGGTGCCCGGCGCGGGGCGTTTGGGGATCACGTAGAGAAACAGCAACAAGAGCCCGATAAAGGTCAGCGACCCCACGAAATAGTCCGACCCGAAGCGGCTGTAGTAATAGTGGCTGAGCGAGTCGAAATCGCAGGTCGCCGTCACCCGTGACAGCAAGACCAGCACAACGGGTAAAAACGCGGCGGCGAAGCCCACCAGCAGCGTCACCCGCTTGGGATCGATCTTGAAGGGAATATCCTCTTGGCGGAGTTCGGGCATGGGGTGTCCTCCTGCGGTGCGATCTACCTTGACGGTAGCACAAATCGCGCGGGCCCGACGGGTTTTCCTGCGCCGCATCAGCGCCTATGTGATGCGTCAAAGGAGAGCGCGCATGACCAAAGGAACCAAGATCGCCACCTGCTGTTACTGCGGCGCCCGTACGGCGCTGGTTTTGCGTGGCAAGGAGCGGCATGAGCTCAGCTGCGCCTCCTGCGGTGCACCGCTGCACGACATGAAGATGCTGCGCGCCGACAAGGTGGTGCCAGAGGCGCATGTGCCGCCGCAATCAGGGCAGAAACGGCCGCGCCCCGAGGTGCACGCCACCCCGCTCGCGCATTGGGAAAAGGCCGCCCGGTCCGACAAGCGCCGCAAGAAGAAACGTCGCAAGCCATTGGCGCGGCGGATGTTCGAAGAGGTGTTCGATCTGATCGAAGACGTGGTCGACTGACCCGCTGGCGCAGGGCACATAAGCGCAAATTCCGGCTTGGCGCATGCGCGCGACCTGTCTAAGGTCACAAAATTCGTCGTGATATCAGGCATAAGCCATGCTGACGCTCGATCACATCGCGGTTCTTGGGGAAACGCTGGAAGAGGCCGCCCACCATGTGGAGGCCGCTCTTGGCCTGCCGATGATGCCGGGTGGGGTGCATGCCCGCTTTGGCACCCATAACCGCCTGCTGGGCCTCGCGCCGGCGCTTTACCTCGAAGCGATTGCCATTGATCCTGCCGCACCCCCGCCGGGCCAACCGCGGTGGTTCGCGCTGGATGCCTTTGCCGGGCCGGCGCGGCTGGATAAGTGGATATGCCGGGTGGATGATCTGGATGCGGTGCTTGAGGCACTGCCGATGGCCGGGCACAAGGTGGAGCTGACCCGCGGCGCGCTCAGCTGGGCAATGGCGGTGCCTGAGGACGGCATGCTGCCCTTCGACGGGCTCTTTCCGGCGCTGATTCAATGGTATAGCGACGTGCCGCCGGGCAAGATGCTGCCTGGATCCGGCTGCGAGTTGCAGGGGCTGACGGTTGCCCATCCCGAGGCGGATGCGCTGCAAGCGCTTTTGGCGCCGCATCTGGACGCGCCGCTCGTAACCTTCACAAAGGCAGACAAGCCGGGCCTGACCGCGCGGATCACCCGTGAAGGGAAGGACATCGTGCTGCAATGAAGATCCGTCCAGCGCAGGGCGATGACGCGGCTGAGATCGCGGCGATCTGGAACGACGTGATCGACAACACCGCCTTTACCTTTACCACCGAACGCAAATCCCCCGAGCAATTGACCCGCGACATCGCCGCGCGCGGCCGGGCGTTTCAGGTCGCGACGGATGGCACGCGACTCCTTGGTTTTGCCACCTATTTCCAGTTCCGCGGCGGTCCTGGCTATGCCCACACGATGGAGCATTCGATCCAGCTACGCCCCGACGCGCGCGGGCTGGGGGCCGGGCGGGCGCTGATGGCGGCGATAGAGGCACATGCGCGCGCCAATGGTGTGCACTCGATGTGGGCCGGTGTCAGCGGCGAAAACCCCTCTGGTGTCGCCTTCCATGCAGCACTCGGCTACGCCCACATCGCCACCTTGCCCCAGGTGGGTCGCAAATTTGATCGTTGGATGGATCTTGTGCTGATGCAGAAAATCCTTTGATGCCGCACTGACATGGCCCGCCGCATGGCTTAAACTGCGGATATGTCGATCTGGTCCCGCATCACCCAAGCGCTGGCCGCCCTGCAACAGGGCGAGGGGCTGACGGCTGTCTTTGAAAAGCTGCGCACGCCGCCGGAGCGTTCGATCGCCTTTACCATCGCGGTGATTGCGCTCTCGGCCAAGATGGCCAAGGCGGATGGGCTGGTGACGCGTGACGAGGTCACCGCCTTTCGCGAGGTGTTTCACATTGCCGCCGAGGATGAGCCCGGGGCCGCCCGGGTGTTCAACATGGCACGGCAGGATGTGGCCGGGTTCGAGGATTATGCCCAACGCATCCGCAACATGTTCTCAACCGAATCCGGCACGCTCTGCGATCTGATGGAGGGGCTCTTTCACATCGCCATGGCCGACGGCACCTATCACCCGGCCGAAGATGCGTTTCTGGAGCGGGTGGCGGATATCTTTGAGCTTAACCCCGACCAATTCCGCACCTTGCGGGCACGGTTTGTGCCCGACACCACGCCCGATCCTTACACCGTGCTGGGTGTGTCACCCGACATGCCCATCGACGAAATTCGCAAACACTGGCGGCAATTGGTGCGCGACAGCCATCCCGATGTGATGCAGGCCCGCGGCGTGCCCGAAGAGGCGATCAAGCTGTCGGAGAAGCGGCTGATCGATATCAACCACGCCTGGGAAGAGATCGCCGCCCGGGAAACCGCCTGAAATGCGGATCGCCACGTATAACGTGGAGTGGTTCGATGCGCTTTTTGACGATCACGGGCATTTGCTGGCGGATGAGGAATGGTCGGCCCGTCACAAGGTGACCCGCGCGCAGCAGGCCGAGGCTTTGGGGATCGTGTTCACGGCGCTCGATGCCGACGCGATCATGCTGATCGAAGCACCCGACACCAATCGCCGCCGCGACACGGTTGCAGCGCTGGGCACCTTCACCAAAGCCATCGGATTGCGCGCCAACGCGGTCGAGATTGGCTTTGTGAACCCGACGCAGCAGGAAATTGCGCTGATGTATGACCCGGCGGTGCTGACCGCGCGGCACGATCCCATCGGCTCCCCCACTTTGGATTCGGCCATCACCGAAGCGCCGCGGTTCGACAGCGTTTTCCGCATCGACCTGGATATCGATTCAACCGAAGACAAGGTGACGTTCTCCAAACCACCGCTCGAGCTCGACGTGGTGACCGCGCAAGGCACAAGGCTGCGCATGATCGGGGCGCATCTGAAGTCCAAGGCGCCTTATGGCGCGCGTAACCGGGATGAGGTCATGCGCATGGCGATCGCCAACCGCCGCAAGCAGCTGGCACAGGCGATCTGGCTGCGCAGCCGGGTGGATTCGCATCTTGCGGCGGGCGAGAGCGTGATTGTGCTGGGGGATCTGAACGATGGCCCGGGTCTTGATGAGTATGAAAACCTCTTTGGCCGCGGCTCTCTCGAGATCCTTTTGGGGGATGGTGGGCCACGCCTTTTTGATCCGCATGCGGTGTCGGCGCTCAAGTCCCGGCTGGGCCCGCATCCAACCACAGCGCGGTTCTATCTGGCGGATCAGGAACGCTATCTTCAGGCGATGCTGGACTATATCCTGGTGTCCGAAGATCTGCGCGGGCACAGCCCGAAATGGCGCATCTGGCACCCGTTTGACGACCCGGTCTGCTGGCAAACGCCCGAGCTGCGTGAGGCGCTGCTGACCGCCTCGGATCACTTCCCGGTTTCGGTCGATATCGACATCTGACCCTTATCAGAGCGCGCTTTCGTGCCTATATTCAAGGTTATGAAACAGTTTGCCCCGTTCCTGATCGCCCTGTCCCTGAGCACCACACCCGCCCTTGCGCAAGAGCAAGAAGAGGGCCTGAGCCTGATGGAAAGGGGCGCGCAGCTCTTTTTCCGCGGGCTGATGGACGAGATGGAACCGGTGCTCGACGGGCTCGAAGGCATGGCGCGGGAAATGGAGCCGGCGTTGCGCGACTTTGCCCAGCAAATGGGCCCGGCGCTGCGCGATCTGATGGATGAGGTGGAAGACTGGTCGGCTTATCATCCACCGGAAGTCCTGCCCAATGGCGACATCATCCTGCGCAAGAAAACGCCGCAGGAAATGGCTGAACCCCAGGGTGAGATCGAACTGTGATCCTATTTGAAATCGACCTTCACATGCGCGGCGCCCAGCGACACCGCCAGTGAATTCAGCCGCGCCTCGGCCACTTCGCCGTAAAGTGGCGCGGCGGCCTGGTTCATCGTCAGGCTCAGCGTCTTTGTCTTTGGCGCCCAATCCAATGACGCGCCATCCTTGGTGACGTCCGACATCCACAGCATGGCGCCAAAACGCAACGCCTTGCCCAGGATCTCGGCGCGTTTCCGTGTGGGTTCATCGATCAGGTCATAAAGCTCTTCGAACCGGGTGCCTTCGCGCTTGTTGCGGTATCGGTGCAGCAGTGCCAGCCCCAAAAAGATCCGCTCACCATGTTTCAAACCACCCAGGTTGGCGCGCGTGGCATTGTCAAAACAAACCTCGGCCCGGTAGTCGGGATGCGCGCGCCAGCTGACGTCGTGCAACAGGCACGCCGCCTTGATCAGCCGCCGATGCGCAGTGCCGGCCTGCGGAAAGAGCGGCTGGACGAATTTGTAAAGCTTGCGGCCATAGCCGGGTAGCCGCGCGTCTTTGGCTTCGGCAAATCGGCAGGATTCGATCAGCGGATCGCGGTCACGCAGCTCTTGCGGCATCTGTTCGTAAAGCAGGCCCTCGCGGATGCCATAGCTCGACATCGCAATGTCCTTTGGCTCGAACGTGGCGACAAGCTGTGTCAGCACCTCGGCGGCGTAGGGCACCAGCTCCATCCGTGCCGACGACACACCGCACTCGCGCCGCAGCGCTTCGAGATCGGCGTTTTCGATATAGGCCACCGTTTGCGCCACCGCATCCGCATCCATCCGGTATTCATGCAGCACGTGAAGCGGATAGCCCCGGCGCTGCATGTCGATCCGCGCAATCGCCCGCCACGACCCGCCCACCAGAAACATCCGGTCGCGCTGGGCGCCCATGTGTTCGGCCAGCCGGTTCATCGTCTTGCGGATATGCTTTTCGCGGGCTTTCTTGCCGCCTTCCAGGTCTTTGAATTTCAGGGGACCGAGGGGTGAGGTGATCCGTCGACCCACGTCGCCGCCCTGTATCTCGGCCAGTTCCAGCGACGACCCTCCGATATCGCAGACCAGCCCGAAAGACCCCGGCCAGCCCAGCAGCACACCTTGCGCCGAGAGGCGTGCCTCTTCCTCGCCATCGATGATCCAGACCTTGATACCGGTCGCGGCTTCGATTTCGTCGCAAAAGGCGGGTCCGTCGCTGGCTTCGCGCATGGCGGCGGTGGCGACGGCTGTCAGCGGCGACACCTCCATCCCTTGGGCCAGAAGTTGAAAGCGCTGCAGCGCCTCTAACGCGCGCAGTTTGCCATCGGGGTTGAGCTTGCCGGACTCGGCCATGCCGGCCCCCAGTCCGCACATGATCTTTTCGTTGTAGAAATAGGCAGGTGAGCGGGCGGCGCCGTCGAACACCACCAATCGGACCGAGTTTGACCCGATATCAACGACGCCCACGCGGGACAGCGCCCGCGCCTTGGGATCGTCAAACAGCGGCCGTCCAAAGGGCCCCCAATCGCTATGGCTGGCGTCGTTAAGACCGTCCATAACCTTTCCTCATCACCGCAAGCAGATTGACCGAGCGGCCAATCACGGTCAAGCCGCCTGACCACGCTTTGGGCCGTCTGACGCAAGGTCAGACATCATCGGTGTGGGTCAGGATCGGCACGTCGCTGGCCCCGGCCGATCCGCGCCCCGAAAGCGACGGGTTTTCCATAAAGAACCGGTGGCAGTTAAAGGCGAATTCGCCCTCGGGCACCGGGTGGCGGGTAAAGCTGCCGCTGGGCTCCATCACCCAGCTTTGCGCGGTGTCGGCAAGGTTGGCGGCCATGATCTGGCTGACGATCTGTGCCTTGACCGTGGCGTTGTGAATCTCGACCCCCGTTTCAATCCGGCGATTGAGGTTGCGGCCCATCCAATCGGCCGAGGAAATAAACACCCGCGCCTTGGAATGCGGCAGCCCCTTGCCATTGCCGAAACAGACGATGCGGCTGTGTTCCAAAAACCGCCCAACGATGGATTTCACGCGAATATTGTCCGACAACCCCTTGATCCCAGGACGCAATCCACAAATCCCGCGAATGACGCAATCAATCTGCACGCCGGCTTGGCTGGCGGCATACAGCGCGTCGATCATGTCCGGTTCGATCAGCGAATTCATCTTGATCCAGATCTGCGCCGGCTTGTCGTTGCGGGCATGTTCGGCTTCGGCTTCGATCAGCTCGAGCATCCCGGGTTTGAGACTGTGGGGCGAGATCTGCAGGTTTTCCAAGCCGTCGGGCTGGGCATAGCCCGACAGGTAGTTGAACACTTTGGTCGCATCGCGCCCCAGCGCCGGATCACAGGTAAAGAACGACAGGTCGGTATAGATCTTGGCGGTGATCGGGTGGTAATTCCCGGTGCCATAGTGGGTGTAGGTCACCAGCTCATCGCCTTCGCGGCGCACCACGGTGCTGATCTTGGCGTGGGTCTTCCAATCAAGGAACCCATAGACCACCTGCGCGCCCGCGCGTTCCAGCCGGCGCGACTGGCGGATATTGGCGGCCTCGTCAAACCGCGCTTTCAGCTCGACCAACGCGGTGACGGATTTGCCGTCTTCGGCCGCCTCACACAGCGCCTCGACGATGGGAGAGTTGCGCGAGGTGCGATAAAGCGTTTGCTTGATCGCCACCACATCCGGATCCCGCGCCGCCTGGTTGAGAAACCGCACCACCATGTCAAAGGTCTCATAGGGGTGGTGCAGCAACATGTCCTTGCGGGCGATGGCGGCGAACATATCGCCGTCATGGTCCTGCACCCGTTCGGGCACCCGCGGGTGAAAGTTCTGCCAGAGCAAATCGTACCGGTCGTCGATCACCAGCTCTTTGAGGTCGGCGATGCCGATCATGCCCTCAAGCTCGATCACTTCTTCATCGCGCACATGCAGTTCGCGCATCACGATAGAGCGCAGCGCCTTGGGCGGATTGACCGAGGTGGTCAGGCGCACCACCTGCCCGCGGCGGCGGCGTTTCAGCGCCACCTCGAATTCGCGCACCAGGTCTTCGGCCTCTTCCTCGACCTCCAGGTCGCTGTCGCGCAAGACGCGAAAGCCGAACTGGTCTTTGACTGTGTAGCCCGGAAAGAGGTTGTCCGCGTGCAAGAGCAGCACGTCCTCTAGCGCGATGAACCGCATCTGCCCCTCGGGGGCGGGCAGGGCCATGAAGCGGTCGATCTGCGCCGGGATCGGCAGCAGCGCCTGCAGCGGGCGCTTGTCCTTGCTGCGCTGCAATTGCAGCGCCAGGCAATAGCCCATATTGGCGATGAACGGAAAGGGATGCGCCGGATCGATGGCCAGCGGTGACAAGACCGGAAAGACCTTGCGTAGAAAGTCGGTCTTTAGATGGGCGACATCCGCTTCGGTGATCTGCTTGCGGCCGACGATGCAGATGCCGGCGGCCTCCATTTCGGTGCGCAATTGGGTCAGTACGCGCTGCTGCGACGCCATCAGGTTGCGGGCGTCCTCGTTGATCAGCACCAGCTGTTCGGCCGGGGTCAGCCCGTCGGCGGCAGGGGTGGTGTTGCCCTCTTGCGCCAGCTCGCGCAGGCCGGCGACGCGGACAGTGTAGAACTCATCGAGATTGGCGGCGGAGATGGACAGAAAGCGCAGCCGCTCCAGCAGCGGCACACGGGGGTTTTCCGCCTCTTCCAATACCCGCCAATTAAAGCCCAGCCAGCTGAGCTCACGATTGTGGAACCGCGCCGGGCCGGTCAGGTCAACATCTTCGATCACCTGGGCGGGTGGCACCGGAGATTTCAGAAAGTCGGCCTGGGTCATGGCGCGGGTATACCTTTGTCATTGCAACGATTTGGCGAAACACATGCCTATTGTGGCAGGTTTTCCCCGGCCTGTTCAAGCTGCGCCAGCACGCGCTGCGCCAATGGGCGGTTCACGCCCTTGGCGGTGCCGAGGGCAGCGGCATCGAGCGCCGTCACGATGGCCCGCGCCATGGCAAAGCTGCGCGGCATGTGGCGGATGAGGTAGGGGATCACCTTGGGCGTCGGCACGATCTGCCGGTCGGCAAAAAGCTTGGCCAGAAGCGCGGCCAGTAGGGTGTCGTCGGGTTCCGACAAAGTCGCGGTCTGGCAGCCCATCATCCGGCTTTTCAGATCGGGCAGCGTCAAAGCCCATTCCACCGGCGGCGTGTCGGCGGTCATCAGCAGCGTGTGGCCCTGCGCCAGCACCAGGTTGTGCAGGTGAAACAGCGCCTCTTCTGCCGCCCGATCCTCCGCGATCTCGGTCACGTCTTCCACCACCACGTTGCCCTCGGCCAGGGCCGGGATATCGGCCTCTACAAGGTCTCGCGCTGCCAAGGTGTTGGCCCAGCTCTCCTGCGCCCAGATCCGCGCCAGGTGCGTTTTGCCGGCTCCAGCAGGCCCCACCAGCACCAGCTTGCGCGGCGACCAATCTCGCCAGCCATCTATCAGCGCCAAAGCCATCGCGTTGGCGGAAGACACGAAATAGTCCGCCCGCCCCAGTGCCTGTTCGGTCGGCAGGGGCAACGGCATCTGGCGATCGGAGGTCATTCGCTGTCTCGGTGACTCAAACCGCGATAAAGCCGGCTGTCGCGGTATTGCTGCGTGGCGAAACGGGCAATCACGCCAAGGGCGGCGGCCAAAGGCACCGCCACCAGCATCCCGACAAACCCAAAGAGCGACCCAAACACCGACAGCGCCAGCAACAGCCAGACCGGGTGCAGCCCAACGCTGGAACCGACAAGCTTGGGCGTCAGGATGTTGCCTTCGATGAATTGGCCGGACTGGAAAATCGCCCAGACCGCGATGATCCAGACCCATTCGCCCCAGAACTGAAAGAGCGCCAGCCCAAGCGCCAGCGCCCCGCCGACGATGGCCCCGACATAAGGGATAAAGGTCAGCACACCCGCGACCACGCCAACCACCAGCCCAAATTGCAGCCCCACCAGCCACAAAGCGATGGCGTAATAGGTGCCCAGGATCAGACAGACCGAGCCCATGCCGCGGATGAATCCGGCCAGAACCCGATCCACCTCGGTCGCCAATTGCCGGATCGTCGGCGCATGATCCCGCGGGATCAGCGTGTCGATATGCGCCACCAGCCGGTCCCAATCCAGCAGCATGTAAACGGCCACGACCGGCACGATCACAAAGAGCAGTACTAGGTTTAACAGCGACGCGGCCGAGCTCAGCGCCGTTTCCAACAGCTGCCCGCCACGTTCGCGGATCGTATCGCCAAGGGAGACCAGCGTCTCCCGCACGGCGCTGCCTTCGACCAGGATGTTGGGAAAGCGTTCGTTCAGAAAGCTCTGCAGGTCGCGGAAGAGCTGCGGTGCGAGGTTGAAAAGCTGCAAGGTCTGCTGCACCAGCGCCGGAATGATCGCCAGAAAGACAACCACAAAGGCCAGGATGCTGAAGATCGTGATCGTCGCCGTCGCCGCCCCGCGCGACAGGCCCATCTTTTCCAGCCGGTCAGCCACCGGATCCAGGCAATAAGCAATCGCACCGCCCAGCACGAACGGCAACAGCACATCGCCCAGGAACCACAGCACCACCACAAAGATGGCCAGGGAAACGCCCCAATACTTCACCTGATCGCGGACCGGCAATGCCATGTATGAACTCTCCTTACCCCTACATCGCCCGTTCGCAGGCGCGGTTCAAGGGGTTGAAAAGCGGCAGGACGCGGCAGGTTAGGTCGGCAGCGATATGCAAGCCGAAATCCGATACAGACACCAAGGTGCCGGTTTCAAAGGCAGGTTGGGTGGTGAGGTGGCGCGAACATGTCCCGCGCCACCCAATGTTTTTCGTCGGGTGCATGCCGATCAGGCAAGGCACCGCCCAATCAGCCCGGCTTGGCGACGTCAGAAGATGAAGTCGTCGTTGTCAAGCTGCGCCGCGGTCACGTTCTGCAGGAAGATCGTGCTATCCCCGAAATAGAGCATGACACCGCTCACATCATTGACAGTCATGTCGGCCGCATTCAGTTCGGCGTAAGTGTCGATGCTCGGATGTCCGATCAGGTTTATCTGGTCTACGCCAACCGTGAAATCCGTGATCGTGTCGTCCCCGTCCGCAACCAGGTTGTTGAACAGGAACACGTCTGCACCCTGACCGCCCGTAAGGAGGTTGTCGCCTGCGCCACCGTTTATGGTGTCGTTTTCACCGCCGCCAAAGAGCGTATCATTGCCCGCGCCGCCACTAACGCTGTCGTTATCTTGGTGGCCTCGGATGAGGTCGTTGCCGTTTCCGCCGGAAAGCGAGTCTTCACCCGCGTTTCCATAGATAGTGTCTTGGCCGTCACCTCCTTGGAAGACGTCATTGTCGCGGCCGCCATACATTATGTCGTCGCCAGTGCTGGCATTCATCGTGTCGTTTCCATCGCCGCCGTAAACGGTGTCGTTCCCTGCGCCGGCATTCAGGCTGTCGTGGCCGTCGCCACCTTTGATCGAGTCGTCGCCCGGTCCACCGCCACCACGGTCATCGCCGGCACCACCTTCCAGCGTATCGTTGCCTTCGCCGCCACCCAAGGAGTCATTGCCGGCTCCGCCAAGGATCGAGTCATCGCCTTCTTCACCGGGCAGATTGTCATTGCCGCCCCCACCGTCCAAAGTATCGTCACCAGACTGACCTTTCAGGGCGTCATTTTCAGTGCCTCCAATCAGATGGTCGTTCCCGGGCCCACCAAATAGGGAGTCGTTGCCGCCTTCTCCCAACAACGTGTCATCGCCACTTCCGCCCCAGACTCTGTCGTTGCCGTCCCCGGCTTGGACGCTGTCGTTGTTTAGGCCTGCGGCGATCACGTCGGCCACGTTGGTACCTAGAATTGGGATGAGGTCCGCTGCGGAGTCATCTACATCGTTTATTGTGAGACCATCGGGGTGCGCTGATCCAATGTATTGATCTGGAATGTGATTGACCGGATCAACATAAGGCACCGCGGACAACGAACCGAAAATCGGGTATGTCTGCTGGTTTGTGAGGAAATGGGATTCTTGTGCACCGCCGCCGCTCCCGTCCTTGTTTGCACCGCCATCTCCATTCATATCCACCCGCGCACCTTCGAGAGCGTAGAAGACATACCCGCCTTCGCCCGTCTCAATCAGGAGCCATTGTTGCGGCTGGGTGCCGGGATCGTTGTGATCACCATTCGAGAGAACAATTCTCCAGCTGTATCCTGCTGTCGTTCCGCTGCCATTCTCGAGTTCCGACTGTGTAATCGGCACGCCGTCGATTGCCAACGTATCCCGGTCAATGTCGAAGTCTTCTATGCGCCCTTGAACAATACCGCTGACAGTGTCGACTCCAACGAAATTGAAAGTGTCGTCGCCCCGGTCAATGTCGCCATCGCGATCACCGCGTACATGGTGGCCGTGAACTTTGGCCCATTGGTTATTCGGAGCGTATTGGTCCCCACCACTGTAGAACACCATATTGATGAGATCGTCACCTTCGCGAGCATAGATATGTGTCTGTTTGACGTGATCATAGTCATGGGCGGTGATTGTGTCATTTCCTTCGGTCCCAGTGATTTTTCCACGATATTTTTCGGTGGAACCCTCGGGCAATTCCGCGGGCACATGATCCGCCAAGTCAAATACAACGCCGGCGGTTACTTGATGGTCAAAAACGGGCATACTCTGTTTAGCCTTTCCTCTAGTTGGTACAGAGAAATGAACTACTAATTCTGTTGGGTGCCAACAGGATTTTGTGCCGGCTCTCGGTTGCGATCTATCAGGGTGAGTGCGAATTCAAAGCCAATCCCATCCCGTTCCGTCATACAGGGGCGGTATATTTGACCTCTCTATTGCTATTTGAACTGCACCGAATTCGAAATAGGCGCGGCAATTACACGCAGTCAAACCGGCCAGGTTGGAAAACTTCCAGAGCATTGGGTCGAGACCCGGCAGCAAAGTACTTCGACGAGCAAGCGGCAGTGGATGGCTCGCCTGTCCAAGTTAGTCGATTACCGTCGACGGAGTTCAATACAGATTATTGGAGGCGAGTACCGGAATCGAACCGGTGTACACGGATTTGCAATCCGCTGCGTCACCACTCCGCCAACTCGCCAGAGGGTGGGTTTGCTTAGAACCTCGCAGGCGGAGCGTCAAGCGGTTATCCCGCCTCGCTGAGGGCCACTTGAGGATTGGCGATCTGCCGCAGGGGTGGGCCTGTGGTTTTTCGTGTTGCGACATTGCCGGGCGGGGTCAACTGTGGCACAAGACCTCAAAGTTCTGAACGAAAGAGTTTAGTCCATGTCAGACTTCACCACCCGCCGGCGCATGATGGTCGATACTCAGGTGCGACCCTCGGACGTGACGGAGTTTCCGATCATCGATGCCATGCTGACCATTCCGCGCGAGGCGTTTGTCCCGCGGGACAAGGTCGAAGCCGCCTATATCAGCGAAAACATCGAATTGGCCGATGCCCGCGTGCTGCTGGAGCCGCGCACCTTTGCCAAGATGCTGGATGCGCTGGATCTCGGCAACGGCGACATGGTGCTCGATATCGGTTGTGGCTTTGGCTATTCGGCCGCGGTCATCGCCCATATCGTCGAGGCGGTGGTCGCTGTTGAGGACAATGAAACCCTGGTCGAAGAGGCGCAGCCGCTGCTGACCGAACATCACGCCGACAACGTCATCCTGCATCAGGGTCCGTTGGCCGCCGGCGCCGCCGAGCACGGGCCATATGACGCGATCCTGATCGAAGGTGGTGTCGAGGAGGTGCCCGAAGAGATCCTTGGCCAGCTCAAGGATGGTGGGCGCATCGCGTGCCTGTTTGTCGAGAACGCGCTGGGGACGGTGCGGGTGGGCCACAAGCTTGACGGGGCGGTGTCCTGGCGCTTTGCTTTCAATGCGGGTGCGCCGGTCCTGCCGGGTTTTGAGCGCGCGCCAAGTTTTGCCCTGTAAAGCCGCAAAGGCATCGAGACAGTGAGAAGGGACGACAGGTGTTTGCCAGGATACGACAAGTCGGAATTGTAACGGTCGCAGCGGCGGTTTTGGCGGTGTCCGGCCTGCAGGCGCGGGCCGAGACGTTGGGATCGGCCTTGGCGGGCGCCTACACGCATAGCGGCCTTTTGGAACAAAACCGTGCAGTGCTGCGGGCCGCGGATGAGGATGTGGCCGCGGCTGTGGCGGCGCTGCGCCCGGTGGTGCGCTGGACGGGGAGCATCACCCGCGAGTTTGGTACGGTCGGGTCGTTTACAAGCACGTTCAATCCGGCGACGTTGGCCTTTGCGCGGGTGTTTTCCGAGTCCGGATTTGCCAACCATGAGGGCACGATCCGCCTGCTGGCGGAACTGACGCTTTATGATGGCAGCAGCCGCAAGCTGCAGCTCGATGCCTCCAAGGAAATCGTGCTGGCCACACGTGCCGGGCTGGTGTCGG
>JAAUYB010036732.1_pt1 | contig 43147 bp, 40 predicted proteins | sample 7278071 | NCBI WGS metagenome assembly JAAUYB01 (sample SAMN14350121, study PRJNA611818) | marine sediment metagenome | isolation source: surface marine sediment (1.8m) | place: French Polynesia: Moorea | collected 2018-08 | reverse complement strand
TGGTTGTTTCAAGAAACTTGGGATCAAGGAATCCGTTCTGATTCCTTGAGGTGGAAAAGTCAGGAGCAAAGAATCAGGTCTCATTCTTCGACCCGGAAAAGTCAGGAGCAAGGAATGAGAACTGATTCTTTGCGCACTGAAAAGTAATGTCAAAGAAATCACCTTTTTGGGTGTTGAATGGTTCGATCGACCGAAAATCATCAACTTTTCCCGAAAAAAGACCCTTTCAAACAGACTTAAGGAGTCCATCGCCCGGGAATGGGACCACCCGGCGGTCCCAAAGGTGGTTCCGTTCCCGGGAGTGATACCGGTTGCAACCTCGACAGGTGGTCCCGTTCCCGGAAATGATTCCCTTGGGCGATGCCGATGCGGTAGTTTTCCCCGGAAAACGGCCCAACCAAACGTCAGCTCGGGTTGTATTTTCCGATTAAGGACGACAGTGCCGGCGTTCGGAAGCATCTAAACCGGGCTGAAGTTGTCAAATTTTTCGCCGAATCGAACCGTTCCCGGGATCGGAGGCTCCTTCTCCGAATCGAGAGGTCTTCATTCTATCGAGAAAACCGCTTTTTTGGACCCGACCGGACCGATTCCCGGGACAGGTGTTGTGTTTTTGGAAACAACAATCCCGGCTCCTGGGAACGGAACCGTATTCCGCCAGCCTTCCGCTTATCTTCCCGGGAACGAGACCTACCTTTCGGCACGGCATCGGCGCCGGGAGTTTTGACTATCCTTATGTGTTCCCAGGAATAATCGAGTATCGGACGCCGGTATCAGCGGTCCGAGTCAAGTGGGATAAAGTGAGGCGCCTATCCCGTCGTTATTTGGGCTTCTTGTTCTTCAGGTCGAGTGAAACAAAAAAGAACGGTATGGAAGCAGTCACCGAAGTCTTGTTCAAAAGGCATATAAACGGGCGAGATGGGTCGAATTTTAGCAGTCGACAGTTACATTCTTATTTTTCGTAGATATCAGTTTTTCTCTGACCTAAACCTAACAAATGACCCATTTGAAATCCCGGCCGGCTTGTCAATTGTTCCCATTTTCGGTCTAGACAACCGCACCCTTTTTGACATATACAACAGCCTTGTCGCGCTGTCGGCAAACCACGTGAGACGATGTCAGGTAACCATGTGAGTTTTCAGTTAGTTAAATTCAAGATATTTAAATCTAGATACTTAAAGTTATTGGGACTTATTTTGAATTGACCCTTGAGACACCTTCTCGGATGTGGTACCATTTGCTCCCGTTTTACAGGAAGTCTCCTATTATAGATAGCATCTTACAACGGGATTTTTGTGGGGAGGGAATACGTTTGTCTTTTGTGTGGAATCGCATCCTTGAGGCGCTCGAACATCATATATCCAGGGATTCCATCGATGAGTGGCTTCGCCCAATGAAATTTATTGAAGGTGAAGATAATTCGGTAGACCTGGTAGCTCCGTCAGACCTCCATATTGAATGGGTTAGAGAAAACTACCTTGAAGAAATTTATTTGGTAATCAAGGAATTAAAGTTACCTCATAAAATTAACTCTTTATCTGTTGAGGGTCAAACCAATCAAAAACCGGATGTAGTCAAGGAAGAACCCGAGACCATCGTCAACGGCGCCAAAGAGGCGATCAAGCTGAATCCCAAGTATCTTTTCGATTATTTCGTGGTGGGTTCCAGCAACCAGTTTGCTCATGCCGCCGCGCGTGCCGTGGCCGAATCGCCTTCCTCCACTTACAACCCGTTATTCCTTTACGGGTCCTCGGGTCTGGGGAAGACCCACCTTTTACACGCCATAGGCCACGACCTGGTCAAGAAACGCCCGGATCTAAAGATCTGTTACAACACCTGCGAGGAGTTCACCAATCAATTCATCAACTCCATTCGTTTCAACAAGGGTGAAGTCTTTCGCGAGCGTTATCGAAGCGTAGATGTTCTGCTGATAGACGATATCCAGTTTCTCAGCGGCAAAACCCAGACTCAGGAAGAATTTTTCCACACCTTCAACACCCTGTTCGAACAGCAGAAGCAGATCATCGTCAGCAGTGATTCCTCACCGGGCGATATCCCCAAGCTGGAAATGCGCTTGATCAGCCGATTCCAATGGGGCCTGATTGCCGACATCCAGGCGCCTGCCCTGGAAACGCGCATTGCTATTCTCAAAAAGAAGAGTGAGGCCGAGCGTGTCCACCTTACCGATGACGTCGTTCTTTACATCGCCGGCAGGGTCAAAACCAATGTCCGCGAGCTGGAAGGCGCACTGGTCAAACTATTGGCCTATGCCTCCCTGGGCAATCGCAACATCGATGTGGAACTGGCCGAACAGGCGCTCAAAAATTACGTCAAGGAAGAGAATTCCGCCATATCCTGTGACAAGATCAAGAAGTTTGTTGCCGATCGCTACTCATTGCAATACAAAGATCTTACCGCCAGGAGCAACGCCAAACGCATAGCTCAGCCGCGGCAGATCGCCATGTATTTAACCCGCCAACTCACCGGTATGTCACTGCCGGAAATCGGGCAGGCCTTCGGCAACAAGCACCATTCCACCGTCCTCTACTCCATCCAGAAAGTCGCCGATCAAATGGCAAAAAATGCCGATTATTCGGCTATGATCCACAATTACAAGAGAGCACTGGGCTGACCCCGTTCACCCGGGTGCGGCGCCCCAATCCGGCCGTCAGGAGCAAAGATTGAAATCCAGGTTACTCCACCCCTCAGAGATTTCCACAGACCTGTATCGTTCTGTTTCCCCGGTCGACCTACGCCCTGTCGATTTTCCACAGATTTCCACAGGAAAACTTCCACATGCCTGTCAAAAACCTGTTAAAAATAGGGGAGGACGCCCGGCTCTCGGGGAGACTTGTGGAAACTACCGTGCTTTTCCACAGTTTTCCACCGGCTTTTCCACATCGCTTCAGGTCAAGTCGGGCTTTACTTCCCGTCGCTTTTCCACAGTTTCCACAGGGACTGATAAAAAGACTCTTAACATAAACTTATTAAATCTGTAACTCAAGGGTAACAGAACCATGGAATTTCACGTCATTCGTAGCGAGCTCCTCACCGAACTTCAATTGATGATGGGTGTCATCGAGAAGAAGAACACCATGCCTATCCTGGCCAACATCTACATCCAAGCTGAGGACAACCAGCTATTGCTCAAAGCGACCGATCTTGAGGTCGGCATCATCAGTCACTGTCCCGCCCAGATCGTTGAACCGGGTGAGATCACCGTCAATGCCAAACAGCTCCAAGATATGCTCAACACCTTCAGCGATAACCAGGTTTCGTTTTCTATGAACGAAGGTTCCATGTTGGATCTGGTCTGCGGTAATGCCTCGTTCTCCATCGAAACCATGTCCACCATGGATTTCCCAAGTATTCCCGAGTGCGACTTCGACGATTCGATCACTTTTCAGGTGGGCTTTTTCAACGATTGCATTAACAAGGTGCTGTTTTCGGTTTCAACCGATCCTCACAAATATGCCTTGAACGGAGCCTTGATGAATCTGGTTAGCGGCGAGTTGAGTCTGGTCAGCACTGACGGCCACCGCATGTCCATCGTCGGCAGGGAGATGGGCGGTGATCTTCAGGACAAGACCCTGGATATCATAATACCCCGCAAGACACTGATTGAATTACAGAAATCCCTGAAAGCCGAGGGACCCGAGGACGAGTTCAAGATGGCCTTCCTGGAGAACCGCATTTTCTTCAAGGTGGGTGTTCGCGTGCTCTTCAGCCGGCTCATCGACGGCAAGTTCCCGGATTACAATAAAGCCGTGCCTCAGAGTAACGATATCGTCTTCGATTTGAAGCGTGGCGACCTGCTGAATATAGTCCGTCGTAAAGCTGTTTTGTCCAGTGACAAGTCGAAGTTGGTGCGGCTGACCTTTTCACCGGGGGAACTGGTCGTTGTTCTTAAGAATTCCGAGCGCGGCGAATCCGTTGACAAGTTGGCTGTCGAATACGACGGTGATTTGTTGGACGTGGGTTTCAACGTAGACTATTTGCTGGATTTTCTCAAGAACATGAGCAACGACAAGATCCAGATCAAAATCAAAGACGAGGCAAGCCAGGGCTTGTTTACCGTGATCGATGAGACCCATGACGTGGACTACAAACACGTGATCATGCCAATGAGGCTGACGGGTTGATCTTTGTGGATCCAGCAGTGTCAGACGACCAACTTCAGGAATTTGACCGACGGTCGGATTCAATTTGAGTCCGGCCTTAATTGGTTATACGGCGCTAATGGTCAGGGAAAAACCAATTGTCTGGAGATGGTTTATTTCGGATTGACCTCCAAGAGTTTCAGGGTTTCTCGCATAGGAGAACTATTGAGAGAGCCCGGTAAGGAAGGGGTGGTTCGATGCGAGGTCGTCAAGGGGAATCACATTACCCGATTCGGAGTTTCGGTAAACAATGGCAAAACCGTTCGATACCTGGGCAACAAGCCTTGCAAGTCCATGGAATTTTTCAAGTCAGCCGCTGTAATAGCGTTCACGGCGCGCAGTAAAAACCTGGTCGAAGGTTCACCGGACGATCGTCGCCGTTTTCTCGATAGGATGGTTGCTTATCGAGATCCCTATCACGTGCTGACGCTGGCCCGGTATCGGAAGGGGCATTCCCAGCTGAGGAGAATTCTCCATGGTGATCGAAATCTAAAGGTTTACCGTGGTTTTAAGGCCGGCTTGTTACCTGTTGCGAGGAAAATTGCACAACAGCGGCTGAAATTTTTAAATGACATCCGCGAGCGTGCTTCGCAGATCTACGCTTCGGTTTTTTCCGGCGAGGGGAGCCTGTATTTCGCATACAAAACAAGAAACGTGGAACATATCGATCAGTTGGAAAAGCGCATGATGGATTTGTGCGCCCAGGAGGTTCTCCACGGTAGATCCATGGTGGGGCCGCACCTGGATGACATGGAAATTCTGGTGGAAAAGAACAGGGCCAGGAGGCGGGCGTCCTCGGGTCAGGTTCGGGCAATTGTGCTGAGTTTGAAAATGGCAGTCCGAGAATCCTACAAAAACACGCTTGGATACCATCCTATCTTGCTTTTAGACGACGTTGATGCGGAATTAGACCCCCGGAGGTTAGAAGGGCTCATTTCTTATCTTTCCGGGCGAGGACAAACGTTAATTACTACATCAAAGTATGGTACAATAACCGGTGATAAGCGAAGTTGTGTTTTTGAGGTAAGCGCTGGGCGTATCAGCCCCTTAAGGAATGGTGAATGACAACAGGACAAAATGGCTATGGTGCTGAGCAGATTACTGTTTTGCAAGACCGAGAGGCCGTTCGCACCAGGCCCGGAATGTACATCGGCGACACCGACGACGGGTCGGGTCTGCATCAATTGGTTTTCGAAGTAGTCGACAACGCCATCGATGAGGCGTTGGCCGGGTACTGCGATCTGGTAAATGTGATCATTCACATGGACGGATCGGTTACCGTTGAAGACAACGGACGCGGCATTCCCGTGGATATGCACAAGGAGGAAGGACGTTCCGCGGCGGAAGTCATTATGACCGTGCTGCACGCGGGCGGGAAATTTGACAGTAACTCTTATAAGGTATCCGGGGGCCTCCACGGTGTCGGCGTCTCCTGCGTTAATTTTCTTTCCCAGGAATTGGAAATGGAGATCAAACGCGAAGGGAAGTTGTACGCGCAGCGTTATGAATCAGGTCGCCCTACCGGGCCTATCGAGGAAATTGGTTTCGCAAAAAGTAAGGGTACCAAGATTCGTTTCCTGCCGGATCCGGAAATTTTTTCCAACACCGAGTTCAGCTTCGATGTGTTGACGGAGCGCCTTCGTGAGTTGAGTTTTCTCAATGAGGGTGTGCGTATTGTTATTCACGATGAACGAACCGGACAAGAACATGACTTTTCGTTCAGCGGTGGTGTTCCGGGTTATGTCTCGTTCCTCAGCAAGAACAAGAAAATGCTTTATGAGGAACCGATTTCCTTTACCGGTGAACGTGACGACGTCGGGGTGAACGTAGCCCTGGCTTGGACGCAGAGCTATCAGGAAACCATTTTGTGCTTTACGAACAATATCCGGAATCGGGACGGTGGTACCCACCTCGCGGGCTTACGCGGCGCCCTGACACGGAGTATCAACTCCTATATTGCCGCACATCCCCTTCCTAAAAACGTCAAGGCAACTATTACCGGCGATGATGTGCGTGAGGGTCTGGTCGGTATTATTTCCGTGAAAGTTCCCGATCCCAAGTTCTCGTCGCAAACAAAGGACAAATTGGTTAGCTCGGAAGTCAAAGGGATCGTGGAATCGGTAACGCTGAGCCTGCTAACCAAGTTTATGGAAGAGAATCCGAGAACGACCAAAACGGTGATCGATAAGATCGTTGAAGCGGCCAGTGCACGCGAGGCCGCGCGCAAAGCCAAGGAGCTAACCCGTCGCAAAGGTTTCCTGGACATGGGTGGACTCCCTGGCAAACTGGCGGATTGCCAGGAGAAAAATCCGGAGCATTCGGAACTGTACCTGGTGGAGGGCGACTCCGCGGGTGGTTCTGCAAAAAGTGGTCGGGACCGCAAGAACCAGGCAATTCTTCCTTTGCGCGGTAAGATTTTGAACGTGGAAAAGGCGCGCTTCGAGAAGCTGATTTCCTCGGATGAGATCAAGCACATGATCAAGGCCTTGGGCACGGGTATTCATACCGATTTCGATATCAGTCGGTTGCGTTACCACAAGATCGTCATCATGACCGACGCCGACGTTGACGGCGCCCATATCAGAACGTTACTTCTGACGTTCTTTTACAGGCAGATGCCGGAGATAATCGAACGTGGTCACCTTTATATAGCGCAGCCACCGCTGTACAAGCTGAAGAAAGGCAAGAAAGAAGTCTATATTCAAAACGATGATGAGTTGGAGAATTTCCTTCTGAACCAGATCGCCGACGGTATCAAGATCGTCATCAAGAAGTCCGGCCGGATTATTTCCGGCGAGGATTTGAAGCCGATGATTCGTCAACTGCGCAAGGAATTGGAGATCTATGCGTTGATGGAGCGCAAGGGCATGGAGCGTAAGGTTTTGGATATCTTGCTCGATGAGGAAGACATCGATCAGTTAGCCTACTTTCAGGCTCGGAAAAACCTGGAAGGGTTATCCGAAAAACTGAAAGACCTGGGCCTTATCTTCGACAGTATCGATGAAGACGAAGAACTGGAGGCCTTTCGTTTGAACATGCATATTCACTCGAGGGGGCACCAGCACCGTCTGACCTTCGGTTATAAATCTATTCATACGCCCGAGTTCAAGATGATTCAAAACTATCATCAGGAACTCAGTCATTTTGATGGGACCTCTATTGAAGTCACTTTTAAAGACGGTGATCCGCGGGAAGCCTCAGGTAAAACGGAGTTGTTACAAATCGTTAACGATCTTAGCCGGAAAGGTTTTCAGATGACTCGTTTTAAAGGTTTAGGGGAAATGAATCCCAATCAACTTTGGGAAACAACTTTAGATCCAGAAACTCGTACCTTATTGAAAGTACAAATCGAGGACGGAATCGAAGCTGACGATTTGTTTACCGTATTGATGGGCGATGAAGTAGAGCCGCGTCGGCGGTTCATTGAAGACAACGCTTTGAACGTTAAAAACCTCGATGTTTGATGAAATGAATGGGGAGAACCGATGAGTAATGAATTACCCGTCAATATAACCCGGGAAATGAGGCAGTCCTATCTGGACTATTCCATGAGCGTCATCGTGGGTCGTGCGCTTCCCGATGTTCGTGATGGTTTGAAGCCGGTACACCGACGTATTTTGTACGCCATGTTCAAGGAAGGGCTGCTTTCCAATCGAAAGTACTCCAAATGCGCCGGGGTAGTCGGCGAAGTTTTGAAGAAGTATCACCCGCATGGTGATTCCGCGGTTTACGATGCGCTGGTACGTATGGCACAACCCTGGAACCTTCGCTCGATGTTGGTTGACGGGCAGGGGAATTTCGGTTCGGTGGACGGAGATCGACCTGCTGCCTATCGTTATACAGAGGCGCGGATGACAGCTATCGCGGAAGGTATGCTCAACGATATCGAAAAGGAAACCGTAGATTGGCAAGCCAACTTCGATGAAACCACGGAGGAACCGTTAGTCTTGCCGGTGCGTTTCCCTAACCTCTTGGTAAACGGTAGTGCGGGTATCGCCGTGGGTATGGCCACCAATGTTCCGCCGCACCACATGGGCGAGATTTGCGAAGCAGTGTTGGCGCTTCTGGAAAATCCCCAGATCAGTATTCCCGAGTTGATGGAAATCGTCAAAGGTCCCGACTTTCCCACCGGCGGAATTATCTGCGGCTTGGACGGCATTCGTGATGCCTATGAAACGGGCCGCGGGCGAATTGTTTTGCGTGCGAAAACTCACTTCGAGGAACAGAGTGACGGACGAACCTGGATCATTGTGGATGAAATCCCCTACATGGTCAATAAGGCCAAAACCTGTGAGAAGATTGCTGAGTTGGTCAAAGAACAGAAAATCGACGGCATCAGTGAGATCCGCGACGAATCCGACCGTCATGGTATGCGTGTCGTGATTGAACTCAAACGTGGTGAAATGCCGGAGATTGTGCTTAACAAACTCTTCCAGATGACTGCCTTGCAAAGTACTTTCGGTGTTATTATGTTGTCGTTGGTCGACAATCAGCCGCGCATCTTAAACCTCAAGAACATACTCAACCAATTTGTAGCCTTCCGGAAAGATGTAGTTACACGCCGGACCCAGTACCTGTTACGCAAGGCCCAAGAGCGTTCTCATATCTTGGAAGGCCTGGTCAAGGCACTGGATATCCTCGATGAGTTGATCGCCTTGATCCGGCGATCAGCATCACCGGCAGAGGCGCGTTCCGCGATGATCGAGCGCTGGGAATTCAGTCATGTTCAAGCTCAAGCCATTTTGGATATGCGTTTGCAGAAATTGACCGGTATGGAACGTGAGGCCATCCTGCGTGAATTCCAAGAAATTCAGGAAGAAATCAAGGGCTACGAGCTTATTCTCAACGACTACGGTGTCTTGATCGGCGTTATTCGTGAGGAAACGGAAGCTATTCGCGACCGCTTCACGGATGATCGTCGTACCGTTATCAGTGATCGCGCCGTCAGTTTTTCAGTCGAAGATTTGATTGCCGATGAACCGGTTGTCGTCACCTGTACCCACCGCGGCTATATCAAACGCACCACGTTGGATACCTATAAACAACAGCGTCGTGGCGGTAAAGGCCGTCTGGGCATGCGTACCCACGATGATGATTTTGTCGAGTACCTCTTCCTGGCCAGTACTCATGATTACCTGATGGTGTTCACCAATTTGGGTAAGGTGTACTGGCTCAAAGTACACCAATTGCCACAGGCCGATGCTGCGACCAAAGGGAAGGCCATCGTGAACCTGGTGCAATTGGAAGAGGGCGAAAAAGCCGTGGCGTTCCTTTCTGTTCGGGAATTCAGCGAAGATGTACACCTGATCTTTGCCACCAAGCAGGGCATGATCAAGAAAACGGTCTTGGCCGCTTATAGGAATATCCGCACCAACGGCATCAAAGCCATTGGCATTAAAGAAGACGATGAGTTAATTGCAGTTCGCCCCCTGGATCCCGATCAGGAAATTTTCCTGGCCACGCGCTTGGGTAAAGCCATTCGTTTTAGCCAAAATCATATCAGAGCGATCGGTCGTTCCGGTATGGGTGTAACCGGTATTCGTCTTAAGGAAGAAGATGCCGTAGTCGAAATGGCTGTCATCGGTAAAGAAGGCGGCTCCATCCTAACGATCAGTGAAAATGGATATGGTAAACGAACTTTGGTGGAAGACTACCGTCTGCAACAACGCGGGGGAAGTGGTACGTTAAGTATGAAGCTCACCGATAAGACGGGCCTCATTAGTGGGGTGCGTTATATTACCGGTAGCGAATCCGTACTCATTATCAGCCAATTAGGGAAGTTGATCCGATTCGACCTTAGCGAAACCAGAGATATCGGCCGCGTCACTCAAGGCGTTCGTTTGATTCATTTGGACGATAAGGATGATCGGGTTGTCGGTATTGGCATTATTCGTGAGGATGAAGATCCCGAAGCAGAAGACATGCTGGAAAGTGAAGTCGGAAGTGAAGGTGGCTCAGGTCTTACGGCCGCTTCTGAAGAACCTTTACCTCCCGCTGAAGATGAAGAATGAGGTTAAACGATGAAGTTCTTTTTAGATACAGCTAACTTAAATGAGATTCGCGAGGCCGCTGATTTGGGCCTGATCGATGGGGTAACCACCAATCCGTCGCTTATCGCCAAGGAAGGCCAGGACTTGCGTACCGTTGTTGCGGAAATTTGTGAGATGGTGGATGGACCTGTCAGTGCCGAGGTAATCAGCACCGACTTTGACGGTATGGTTCAAGAGGCACGCTCCTTAATTAAAATCCATGAAAATATTGTGGTGAAAGTCCCCCTGACCGAGGCGGGTCTAAAAACTGTTTCCACTCTGTCTCCCGAGGGGATTCGCTTTAATGTCACTTTGTGTTTTAGTTTGGCTCAAGCACTTTTAGCCGCAAAAGCGGGCGCCTTCTTTATCTCTCCATTTGTCGGACGTTGGGACGACATCAATACCCATGGTATTGAGCTGATTCCCGAAATGGTGCAGATGTATGATAATTATGGTTTCGATACGGAGATTTTGGTAGCTTCGGTTCGCAGTCCTTTACATGTCACTGAGGCGGCTTTGGCCGGTGCCCATATTGCCACCATCCCCTATAAGGTGTTTAAGCAATTGTTTAAACATCCCCTTACCGATATTGGTCTGGAAAAGTTCCTGGCGGATCATACTAAGGCAAATGCCTGAATCTTCTTAAGCTAGACGATGGTTGTTAAATTGTTCCACGTGGAACATTGGGGAAAAAGGCTCCTCTTTGCATTTCACGTGGAACATTTTCGTTGTAGGGAAAAGGAATTGTTCCACGTGGAACATGGGAGGCCGGGTTGGAATACAGCGACCGAGATATTATTGTAGCCCCGGCGACGGCTTATCAAGTGCGTGCGCCTTTAGCGATAATTCGGCTTTCTGGTTTTGGTTGTATCGATATGGTTTCTCTTTGTTTTCGATCCGCGGGAAGCCGTACTCAGAATCCTTGGGAGCTTCGTTATGGTGATTGGTGTGATGAAGATGGTTTGGTCGATGACGTGATGCTGGTTTGTTATCGAGCGCCGCGTTCTTATACGGGTCAAGATATGGTCGAGATTTTCTGTCATGGCAACCCCTTGTTTATCGACGATATTATTCGCTCGTTATTGTCTCGAGGAGCACGCCGTGCGAGACCGGGTGAATTTACGATGCGGGCAGTGATCAACGGTAAGATGGATTTGCTTCGAGCCGAGGGTGTGCATGATTTGATTGAAGCAAATACGCGCTATCAGGCGGATTTGATACGGCGTCAGTCCGGCGGTCCACTAGTAGATTTTGTTAAGGAGTCTGTAGAAGAGATTCTTCAGATACAGGCACATATTGAAGCTACAATCGATTATGGCGAAGAAGATATCGATGCCCTGGAACGAGATGTGATGACAGGGCGTCTCCAAAATTTATGTATTCGGTTCGAGAGACTTGATGAAACAGCCGGATTTACAAAGTCTATGCGAAGGGGTTTTCGAGTTTTGATAACGGGTGCTCCGAATGTCGGTAAGAGTACTTTATTTAATACGCTTGTGAAACAGGAACGCGCCATTGTAACTCATTTGCCCGGAACGACACGTGATTTAATCAGTGAGGAAATAGAGATCGGTGGTTTGCCAATTGTACTGATTGACAGTGCGGGGGTACGGGATACGCGGGATGAAATTGAAGAAATCGGAATTGCTAAAATTTTTGAACTACTGCATGATGTCGACCTGGTCCTCTACTTAAGCGAATCGGATGAAGATGAACCTCCCTATGAACAATTAAAAGAATTGCCGAAAGAGAAGTGGGTCGCTGTAAAAACAAAATCTGACCTCAAACCGGTACAAACTTGTGGGCGAATGATAATTTCTGCCCGTACCGGGGAGGGTTTGGAACGACTTGAACAAGAAGTCGTGTTAAGATTGTCGACAGCGATGAAAGGTCAGCCGGTTTACCTGATTAATCAGCGCCAGGAAGAATTGATTTCAGATGTATTACGACAACTTCAAACCGCCCTTGATGAATATAGAGCCGGATTTGGCGAAGAGGTTGTTAGTAGCTATCTCAATAGCGTAAGGGGATTATTGGGCGAACTAACCGGTGAAACCGGTGTGGAAGATATTTTAGACCGCATGTTTGCGAATTTTTGCTTGGGTAAGTGACCATGAAAACGGATGTAATTATAATTGGCGCCGGCCATGCCGGATGTGAAGCAGCTTGGGCGACGGCCAATATGGGTTTGGAAACAACGGTCTGTACCATTAATTTGGATATGGTAGGTCAGATGTCCTGTAACCCCGCGGTAGGTGGCTTGGCCAAGGGGCATATGGTCCGAGAGTTAGATGTCCTGGGCGGGCTGATGCCTAGGATTGCGGACGATACCGGAATCATGTTTAAGATGTTGAATCGCAGTAGAGGTCCGGCGGTTCAAGCGCCGAGATGTCAGTCGGATAAAGTTGCCTATCGCGAACGCATAAGGACAGTTTTGGAAGCCCATCCTCGCATCATGATAAAACAGTCTATCGTTACCAGGGTTTTGTATGAAGGTGATCGTGTTCGCGGTGTCAGGTTGAAAGACGGCGATGAAATCTATGCTGATTATGTGGTGGTGACAACAGGCACATTTCTGGGTGGGAAGGTTTTTGTCGGCGATACCACCTATCAGGCGGGTCGTTGTAACGAATTGGCTTCGTTGGAACTGAGCGATTCCATATTGGATCTAGGTTTTAAACTGGGTCGCATGAAAACGGGAACACCCGCGCGTCTTCATAGGAAAACGATTGATTTCAGTAAGTTTGAAGAGCAATGGGGTGATGAAGATCCGGTATTCTTCTCCTATGAAACCAGTCAACTGAAGATGAAACAGGTGTGTTGTTTCCTGGGCTATACCAACGAAACGACCCATCAGATGATTCAGGATAACCTTCATCGTTCTCCTCTCTTTTCGGGAGATATTCAAGGAGTGGGTCCCCGCTATTGTCCCAGTATAGAGGATAAAGTGATTAAGTTTCCTGATCGGAACCGTCACCAAATCTTCCTTGAACCTGAATCGCACAGTACGATTGAAATCTATGTAAACGGTATGTCTACCTGTCTGCCGGTGGATGTTCAGAAACAAATGTATCGCAGTATCCCGGGCATGGAAGTTTGCGAGATAATCCGTCACGGCTACGCGGTTGAATACGATCATATCGATCCTACCGAATGTAAGCCCACCTTGGAAACCAAGAGAATGAAAGGTTTATACATGGCGGGTCAGATAAACGGCACCTCCGGTTACGAAGAAGCTGCCGCTCAAGGTTTTGTCGCGGGTGTCAATGCGGCCCTGGCTTTTAAGAATCAAGACCCCATGATTTTAAACCGCGACCAGGCCTATATCGGGGTTCTTATCGATGACCTGGTGACACGGGGCACCAATGAACCCTATCGCATGTTTACTTCACGCGCCGAACATCGACTTTTGTTGGATGTATTTAGTGCCGACGAGCGTCTGGCCGCGATCGGCAGGCGAATTGGTTTGGTCGGCGAGGAACGATATGCTCGTATCGAAGCAAAGTATCAAGCTATCGAGAAGGATATTGCAACCCTTAAGGCCTTTAAAATTCGACCTGATCGAGATACCCAGTCCGCCTTTGCTGCAAACGGGATTTCCATTAAACAGGTTACAACTGCCTACGATATTTTGCGCCGTCCGGGGATCAAACTCACCCAGATTCTGGACAGCGCCGATGATCTGGTAGTTGAAAGCGAGTATTTGGAATTACTTGGGAACAAAATCCGGTATGCACCCTATGTTCAAAAAGAAAATGAAGAACTTGCCAAGATCCAAAACTTGAGGTGTTTTGAGATACCGGAGGACTTCGACTATCAAACCATCCCCAGCATGCGCCGGGAGTTGTACGAAAAGTTGAGCAGTATTCGGCCTAAAACCCTGGACCAGGCTTCCAGAATAAGTGGGATGAATGCGTCAACACTAGCGATATTGCACGTCTTCGTTAAACGCTTCGTCGAGGAGCGTCGTAAGACGGCCTGATAACCGCCATGCTCATAACGGCACATAAATCAATGCCTTAGGAATAGAGGAAATCAGCCATGGGAAAAGTAATTGCTATAGCTAATCAGAAAGGTGGAGTCGGCAAAACGACTACTACGGTCAATCTGGCCGCTTCACTGGCCGCTATCGATAAACGCATTCTCATTGTGGACTTCGATCCACAAGGCAACGCTACAAGTGGTGTGAATATCGACAAGCAGACTAGTCCGAATATTTATCAGGTTCTTGCCGGCGAAATCTCGCTTCAAGAAGCCATGCATCGATGTGAGTTGCCCACTCTGTTTGCAATTCCTGGTCACCGAAACCTGGCTGCGGCCGAGGTTGAGTTGGTCGATCAGGAGCGTCGCGAATACCTCTTAAAGGAAATCTTGGACCCTATTACGGACCAGTATGACTTTGTGTTCATCGATTGCCCTCCATCGCTAAGCCTTTTAACAATCAACGCTTTAACAGCAGCTGACGGAGTCCTCATACCCATTCAGGCGGAGTATTACGCCTTGGAGGGAGTACGAGATTTGATGGATACGATTCATCGCGTCAAAAGTAGCCTGAATCAACTGTTGGCAATTACAGGTATCCTTATTACCATGTATGATGAGCGTACCAATCTGTCGCAACAGGTTTTACATGATGTCAAAACCCATTTTGGGGATAGTCTATACGCAACCATCATTCCAAGAAATGTACGTCTTAGCGAGGCGCCCAGTTTTGGAAAACCCGCGATTCTTCATGACATGCGCAGTAAGGGTGCACAGGCATATCTGAAACTGGCCAAGGAGTTCTTAAATGGCTAAAAAGTCAGGACTTGGTAAGGGCCTCAGCGCCCTTATTCCCCAAACGGCGTCGGAGGAAAAAAGGCCCGATGATCAGTTTTTCGAAATATCGGTTGACCTCCTGGATCCTAACCCGGAACAACCTCGCCATCAATTTCATGAAGACCAGTTGCGGGAATTGGCGGATTCAATTAAACACAACGGTGTTATCCAGCCGATTATTGTGACGAGGGGTGCCAATGGGCGCTATATCGTCATTGCGGGGGAACGTCGTTGGCGGGCCACCATGCTCGCGGGGTATGAAAGGATACCTGCAATTATTCGAAAGGTTGAGAAGGGGCAAATGTTGTCACTAGCCCTTTTGGAAAACATTCAGCGGCAGGAATTGAATCCTATCGAAGAAGCTCTGGCCTATAATAAGTTATTAGATGACAATAACTTCACACATGACAGCTTGGCTTCAAGACTCGGGAAGAGTCGGGTGACTATCACCAATACGGTGCGACTCTTGAAATTGCCGTCCATGATCAAGAATATGATTCAAGATCAGAAATTGAGCTTCGGTCATGCCCGTTGCCTTGTTGCCATCGATGACCAGGATTATATGATGCGCCTTGCCGGTAACTGTATCGACAAACATTGGTCCGTTAGAGAATTAGAGCGGCGCATTCAGCAGGACAGGGAAAAAAAGAACCATCCGAAGACTCCAAAACCCGACAAGACGCTCAAAGAAACGGCAAAACGGATTTCCAACGCCTTTAAAAGCAAGGTTTCTATCGCGGGTGACGGAAAAAAAGGTAAAATATCTATCTCGTACAATTCCGATGCGGAATTTGATAGGATTGTTGCCTTTTTAATGAATGAAGAATTATCCGCGGAGTAATTTACCTAATGGCAGACAAAGGAATGCTGAGCGGGCTCATCTTGGAGGGTACTCGCTTCGAAGGTAAGCTTTTTTTCAAAAACAAGATGCGTATCGACGGTGAATTTGAGGGCGAAATACAGTCGGAGGACCAATTGATCGTCGGCCAGAAGGCGAAGATTCATGCCCATATCAAGGTAAAACAACTGACGGTTATGGGACGTGTAGAGGGTTCCGTCTCTGAATGTGACCTTCTGGAAATTCAAGAGGGTGGCCAGGTATTTGGTGAAATTAGTGTAAAGACACTTAATATCAAACCCGGTGCTATCTTCGACGGTAAATGCAGCATGATCAAGGATCATCAGAACTAAAATAGGGCGGTTGCGAGAGAGATATGTCTTGGTTTATCAAAAAGCGAGCTCCGATTAAGAGTCCGAAAGACAAGATCAAAATTCCAGAAGGTCTCTGGGAAAAATGCCATGGATGCAATGAGGTTATTTATCGCCAAGAACTTAACCGAAATGAAATGGTTTGCCCTAAATGCCAATACCACTTTCGCATCCCCCCCAGGGAACGTTTGGACAAACTATTCGATGATAGCAAATACACTTTGCTTTACAACGACATCAAATCGGAGGATCCGCTTAACTTCAGAGCCGTGAAGAAGTATCGAGATCAGCTTAAGGGTCTGGAAAAAAGAGGCTTGGAAGAAGATGCCGTGTGGGTGGCCAAAGGTCGACTCTCTGGAATCGAAACCATGGTTGCTGTGATGGACTTCAGTTTTTTAGGCGGCTCCATGGGTTCGGTCGTTGGAGAAAAGATCACTCGAGGCATTGAAGCCGCGGTGGAAGAACAAATCCCGGTCATCATTTTCTCCTGTAGCGGCGGAGCCAGGATGATGGAAGGCGCCATTTCTTTGATGCAAATGGCCAAGATCAGCGCGGCTTTGGCCAGGTTATCGGAGGGTGAATTGCCTTTTATTTCGGTACTTACCGATCCAACGACCGGCGGTGTTACCGCCAGCTACGCAATGTTGGGTGATATAAATATTGGAGAACCGAAGGCTTTAATTGGCTTTGCCGGTCCCAGGGTAATTCAACAAACCATCAAACAGGAACTGCCGGATGGTTTTCAACGCTCTGAATTCCTGTTAGATCACGGCATGCTTGATATGGTTGTCGAAAGGAAGGAATTAAAAGCCGTTTTGAGCAGGTTTTTACGATATTTCACGAAGGAAAAAGTATAGACCGGAGGAGCGGAGCCTTTGTGGCAATTTTAAGTCCATATGACGGTATTAGTCAGGGTGGTATATGAGCCCGCTGCCGATCTTCGAACAGCTTCTCGAATGGAACAGTTTTTCTCCAGGCTTGACTCGTGTTAGAAGAGTGTTGGAGCGTTTGGGCAACCCCTTTAAAAATTTTCCACATATCCTTGTCGGGGGAACCAATGGAAAGGGAACCGTGGCGACTACCGTGGCCGGCGCGCTTCCAGGGAAGGTTGGGTTATTTCTTTCGCCGCACTTGGTCGACATACGAGAGCGGATCACAATAAACGGGCATTGGCTCCCGGATAAGGCGTGGCAAGCTGCCTATCGACGAATCACCTCGGTGACACCGATAGATGATCTGTCCTATTTTGAGTGTCTCATGGTTTTAGCTGTGGATATCTTTGCGAAGGCCGAGGTCGATTGGGCAGTTTTTGAAGTAGGGCTTGGTGGGCGAACCGATGCGGTTAATTGTCTGGAACCTACTGTGTCGGTTATCACCAATGTCAGTTTGGATCACCAGAAATGGCTGGGAAAAGAGCGGCATTCAATAGCGTTGGAAAAAATCGAAATTGCAAGACCGGGAAAACCTCTGGTTCTACCGCGGGAAGTATTGGAATTAGAAGGGGTTGCGATGCGGTTGGAACAAATTGGGTGTTATCCCCAGCCGGTATCAACCCAACAGTGTTACGAGGATAACCTCACTATAAGTAATAAGTTGCTAGATATGCTGGGCTTTTGCCAAGTTGTGCAAAGCGCTCCAATTATCGGAAGACGGCAGTTTTTGGATATAGGCTTTGGAGTTTATTTGGACGGTGCTCACAATGAGGCTGCATGGCGAGATCTGGTCTGTGATATATCAACTAGAGGGCAGAAGGTAAACATTCTCTGTTCCCTATCTTCAGACAGGGACCCGTTTTTGTTCCACGAAATCATGGGACCGGTTACCGATAGGTTCTTTTTATGGAAAGCCGGATTCGAAAGAGAGTTACCTGAAAGCGCCTGGCCGTCAGAGATCCAATTGATAGAAACCGAAAATCTGGGCGCCCTATTGGAAGGTCCGCTATTGGTATGCGGGTCATTGTATGTAGTGGGCGCTTTCATTCGCTGGTTAGAACAAAATGGCATTAATAAATAACATATATTCAGTTACTTAAGAATGGCATTCACCTTTTCTTCGAGGGTTTCGGGCGTCATGGGTTTCACAACATAATTGTTGACACCGGCCTTCAACGCTTGAATGACATCGTCTTTGGCTGCATTGGTAGTGACCATCAAGATGGGAACTGCTTTGTAGGGGCCCGAGCGAACCTGTTTCACAAATTCCAGTCCATCCATATTCGGCATGTTCCAATCGGTGATAACGATGTTAATCGATCCATCCAGCTTGGAAAGCGCATCTTTACCGTCCTCAGCCTCGGTAATATTGCTGTATCCGATTTTTTTTAGTGTGTTGCTGATGATCCTTCTCATCGTACTGCTGTCGTCGACAACCAGAAAATGCATGACAACCCCCATTCATCAGGTTGAGATAAAACGCATTGGAGTTTATCGGCATATACCCGAAAAAACCTGAACCCAGACCGAAAAAAAGATAGCCGGGGGGATAAGTCTCGATTTGGGAACCCATAGATTCACATTTCCAGGTTTTTATATGCGTTCCATGGGCTAAAATCGGGCAGAGGAATTGAGCATGAGCGATCACAGGTATTTACATAGGAAAAATCAGGCCGCGCTTGTCGAAAAATACCGGATGGTCGGTGAGTCGGAACCCTTTTTGGATACCATGCAGCGTGTATCGAGAGCGGCTCGAGTCAATCGGCCCGTTCTCATCATCGGTGAACGAGGAACCGGTAAGGAGTTGGTTGCAGCTCGCTTACACTATCTTTCTCCCCGTTGGCAACAACCTCGTATCGCCATTAACTGCGCTGCCTTTAACGAGAACCTGTTGGAAGCCGAGATTTTCGGCTATGAGGCGGGCGCCTTTACCGGAGCGGTGCGTAGCAAGCGCGGGCGTTTCGAGTTGGCAAACGGCGGTTCACTGTTTTTGGACGAGTTGGCTCAAAGCCCCATGGCACTGCAAGAAAAATTGTTGCGCGTTCTCGAATACCAGGAGTTCGAGAGAGTGGGTGGTACTGAAACCATCCAAGTGAATGTGCGGGTAATTGCCGCCACAAATCAGGATCTACCTACGTTATGCGAGGAGGGAACCTTTAGGGACGACCTTTTAGATCGGCTTTCATTTGAAGTAATTACCCTACCTCCGCTACGTCATCGCAAAGACGACATACCCCTGCTCATTCGTAGCTTTGCCGTGAAAATGGCTCAGGAGTTGGAAATGAAATCCCTGCCGGCTTTTGGGGAGCGGGCATTTTACACCCTGATGGATTATGACTGGCCGGGCAATATCAGGGAGCTGAAAAATGTAGTTGAACGAGCCGTGTATCAAAGTCAGGGTGATCCTATCGAGGAAATAATGATCGATCCTTTTGATTCTCCCTACCGCCCGAATCAAAGAATCGGTATAAAAGAAAAGGAACAGGTCGTTATCCCGACGGAAACCAGATCTGTTCAGGAAGCAAAAAAAGAAAAACCCTCTCCTCCCGGCGACAGCATGGCTTTACCCGAGGCCGTGGAACGTCTTGAACGAGAAATGGTCACTCAGGCTCTGGAAAAGCATCAGTTCAACCAGAAAAAGGCCGCGGAAACCCTGGGCGTAAGCTATTATCAGCTACGCAGAATCTTGAAACGTCTTGAACTGCCGTAACTATTATGATTCATTTCTATCATGTACATCAAAGTTACCAAAGAAACATACTGGCCTTAAAGGATATCAGTTTCGATTGCCTACGCGGCGAATTCGTTTTCCTGACAGGGGCGAGCGGTGCTGGGAAAACAACCCTGCTTAAGTTGATCATCAGGGAGGAGATCCCTTTACAAGGCCAGATATTGGTAAACGGCCAAAACGTCTCTTCGATACCGGTCAACAAAATACCAAGGCTGCGCAGGGCGATCGGCGTTGTGTTTCAAGATTTCAAGTTGATCCGGGGGAAAACGGTCTTCGAGAATGTAACCTTTGTCCTGAAAACACTGGGCATAGACCTGAAAGAACGCCGAAAAAGAGCCTATCATGTGTTGAAACAAGTGGGTTTACAACACAAAACCAACGCCTATCCGCTTGAGTTGTCCGGCGGGGAGCAACAAAGGGTTGCCGTGGCCAGGGCAATCGTCAATGATCCCGTGTTGCTGTTGGCGGATGAGCCCACGGGGAATTTGGATCCGGACATGGCCGTGGAAATCATGAATCTTTTTTCCAAAATCAATCGACGCGGAACCACGGTATTAGTGGCCACCCACGATCGTGAAATGATCCGCAGAATGGGCAAACGGGTAATCACTCTGGACAAGGGCCAGTTGATCCACGATACGGGCAGTCAGATGCAAATCGAGGAGACCTGATGCTGCGCTATCTGATCTTCGCCGTCTGGGAAGCGGCAATAAGCTTATGGCGATCTAGAGTGCTGAATCTTCTTGCGGTGGGTACCATTATGTTCGCCATGTTCATCCTGGGCTCCTTTGTCCTGGTGGGCATCAACCTTCAAAAAATAACCGTTAACTGGCGTGACCAAATCCAATTCAATGTGTTCCTGGCAGATGATATCGACCAGTCGCAAATAGAGGCTGTCAGGGGTACCATCGAGGGGAGCATGCTCGTTAAAAGTGCCCAATTTATTTCGAAGCATCGAGCACTTGAACTGTTCGGTCAAGATTTCCCGACTTATCAAACTACAGTTAACGCTTTGGAAAAAAACCCCTTTCCCGCATCGTTCCAGGTTTCTCTTATACGTGGAACCGAGCGCGCTCAATTCGATGAATTGCGGGTCGTCATTCTGTCCCGGGAAGGCGTTGAAGAGGTCTATTACGATGAAGAAATATTCAAACGACTGGATTTCTTCATCCGTCTCATTCGTCTGGCAGGTTGGTTCTTCGGCAGTATTATGGTTACTTCCTCCATCTTCTCGATCTCCAATGTCCTCAAGTTGACTTTCTTCACCCGTCGTGAAGAAGTGGATATCATGAAACTGGTCGGCGCTTCCCGGGCTTATATCCGCGGGCCGTTCATCGTGGAGGGCATTTTAATCGGCCTTTTAGGTTCGCTCCTGGGCGTAAGTTTGGTCTACCTGGGCCATCTCCTGTTGCAAACCTATGTTGCCGATGCGGAGCCGTTTCTTATGGCCAGCCTGGAACCGGTATTTCTGCCCATGAGTTGGGTGTTTATATTGGTCCTGGCCGGTTCCTTGTCTGGTTTTTTAGGCAGCTTGTTTTCGCTCCATCAATTCCTGGAAGAGCACATCAGTTACCAATAAGATGCCGCATAAAACGGAGGGAACCGAGTTCCTCACCGCGTAAGACTGTGGAAATACAGTACATCAGGGTTGGGGAGCAGAACCCGTATTATCGACCCTTCTGGTGACGTAACCCCTTGTAAATCCTTATATTTTGAGGTATAATAGCTCTGGCATTTTGTTCGATTGAGGGACTTGTGTATGTACAAACCGGGAGACCATGTCTTTTATCCAAAAGGCGGCGTTTTCGTCATTGAAAGAGAAAGTGAAAAGAGTATCGGGGGAAGAAGCATTTCTTTCTTCGACCTCATTTCTAGCGATACCAAAACAAAAATCAGCATCCCCAAAGCCAATGTGGATCGAGTTGGTGTGCGTAAGCTTGTTAGTGAAAAGGAGTTGGAAGGGCATATCGAAGCCTGGGCACCCGATCTCAAAATCTCCAAGCTGCATCATAAAAACCGGAAGAGCCGTTTTGAAACCCTACGGCAAACCGGTAGCTTCACGGATATGGGCAATGTCATTGTCACCATCCACTATCTGATTCACAAAACCAAGGCTACCTTTGAAGAAAAGCGGATGTATGACCAGATCCGTAAAAGGTTGATCAACGAGATTCAGATCATCAAAACCCTCGACGCCATCAAGGCCGAGGATCTCCTTGAAGGAGCCCTTGATCTGGCGATCACTCGCGAACCCGTGATCAGAGAAGATGAGGATGGAGTGCCGGCAGAAGCCGTCGCACAACCTGTTGAGGATTAACGGGCCGTTCCCATAACCCACAAAGCCTTTAAAAGGAAGGCCGGTGCTTCACCGGCCTTTTCCTATTTCTACAGCTTTGATTCTAAAATTTTTCGACCTGTTTCTTGAACCAGGTTTCCAGCTCATCCATTTGTTTCTCGAAGCCTTTGGTGTCGATCTTTCCGTTTTCCAACTTTCTGGTCAGTTCCCGATATTTCTCGGCTGTCTTTTTACGGAGTTTCTCCAGGTCCCTGGTCGCGCTTTCGGTGTTAAGGGATTTTTCCGCGTCCTCAATCCAACCGTCCAACTTCCTGGAAAAGTTCTTCCAACCGTCGGAAACCCTGTCTTTCATATCGTCCAATCTGATATCGCCCAAGGCTTTTCCGATATCCGGGTTCCTGATCCAATCCATCGGTTTCCAATCCCGGGTGTCGACAACCGGGGCGCCTAGCGAAAATTCTTTTTTCCGAATAAAGTGATACCCGCCCTCCGTGCGCACCACTTGAAAAGCGCCCGCAAAAACCAATACTACGGCCGCCAAAATGGCAAGCACCAGTAAGCGTTTGATATTTTTGAGCATGGGGACCTCCGCGAATTTCTTCTACTGCAATCATAGCCTGTATTGGCTATGATGTTGACGGAAAGGAGATAGCGATGCACCTGGCCGACCTACAAGAATACATGACGTATATGTCCCAATTAGGTTTCACCGGCCTTGCTTTGGAAACCGACCCCTTTATTTTGACACCCCAAAGAAAAGTCCCCGCTCCCCGCTTGGTGGTTACACCGAAAGCGGATCCGCCGTCCAAACCCAAGGGACCCAATTTGGTGGACATCATGGAATCCGTCAATCTGACCATGACGGAAGAAGACACTCAGACCATGGTCAACGGTGTAACCGGCAACGACCCGGTCGAGGTTTTGCGAAATCTATACAAAATATTCCGTTCCTGCGAATCATGTGCGCTGGGTACCACAAGGCGTAAATTCGTTTTTGGAGAGGGCCCGCATAATGCCCGACTGATGTTTGTCGGTGAGGCCCCCGGCGAGGACGAGGATGTCACGGGCAGGCCTTTCGTTGGTGCTGCCGGTAAGCTGTTGACCCGTATCATCGAGGCCATGAACCTCAGCCGAAATGAGGTTTTTATTACCAATGTCGTCAAATGTCGACCCGCCGGAGACCGCCCTCCCTTACCGGACGAAATCGGCAGTTGCAGCCCTGTTCTTGTCAAGCAGATCGAGACTGTGAAACCCGAAATAATTGTGGCGTTGGGGGCCACGGCCTTTCGATTTTTCAAAGGCGGAAACGGCTCCATCATGCGCGGTCGCGGCAATATGCTGGAATGGCGCGGTATTCCCGTTATGCCCACTTTCCATCCGGCCTATATTCTTCGCAATCCCCGATCGAAACGCGAAGTATGGGAAGACATGAAGAAGGTCATCGCTATCCTGGCCCGTTAGAAAATCTGTCGAGGCACAACAAGGATCAAGGATCGGCAGCTTAACGGATTCGGTGCGTCTCCATCATCTGACGTTCAAAAAACACAACATATGCTAATTAAAACAACTTTTTCACCACCAACTTTGTACAATGACTTTTAATGTAAAATTCGGCCAGGAGGAGGGCTTTTCGTTCACCAATTGGCTTAAGTCAAATATTTCCTGATAAACCCTGGCAAATCAGTAAGTTGTGGGGTCGATGATCAAAACGGGAACTCCCATGTCAAGAAAGAAGATAGCACAATCAAAAAAATTGTATTTGTAGCGGAATTCGTGTTTAACTACCTAAAAATATTGTGTTTCAAGACAATTTCACCTTGATTTTTCTTCGGGGCGACATTAACCTACAACTTACAAACATTGAACAACTTACCGCAACAGCGGGAGTACTCTATCAGGAGGTATCACTATGTCTTCACAACTCGGTCGTCCCATGAAATACGGAGCTTTGTTGCTCGCACTCGAAGACAGCACCCTTTATTCACCCGCCGGCGTTGCAATCAACGGTGAAAACAAAGGTTTGCTACCGACTAATATGGATCATGATTCGCTCATGAACCAACGTCGTAGGGTGCGCCACAGTATGAACCGCTACCGCATCAATCACAACTTTCCCCCCGATGGGGACGGGCGAATAAAGCTTAGCGGTCAAACCGAAGCAAAAGCCTGGTTCGGAAGGCGTTGGAAGGCGCGCGTTTTGGAACGGGAAAGTAGTCGATAGCACCACTTTTCGATTCCCTCGCGGTCTGCTATGATCGGTCGTGTTCCTGGAATCGCATTACGAGGTGAGGTCATGGTAGACATCATTGCATGGAAGGGTGATCGCTTGGAATTAATTGACCAACGGTATTTGCCCTTCGAAACCAAATACTTTATATGCCGAGATGCCGAGGAAACCGCGTTCGCCGTCAAAAACATGGTCGTTCGCGGCGCCCCGGCTATCGGGGTCACCGCGGCCTACGGTCTTGCCCTGGCTGTTCGGAAAAACCCCTCTTCAAGCGCCTTTAAAAAAGCCTGTGATGTGCTGGCCGCTTCTCGACCCACGGCAATCAATCTATTCGATGCGATCGATCATATGAAAACTCATTTGGGTGATCCCGGTTCCATTTCGGATCCCTTCGAGAAGGCTGAGGCAATCGCCAAAGCCTACGACTTGGATGACCAGGGGAAGAACAAGGCTATCGGGAAACACGGGGCCTCTATCCTCCCCGGCAACCGAAAGGTCCTCACCCATTGCAACACGGGATCGCTGGCCACCTCGGGATGGGGAACAGCCTTGGGAGTCATTCGCCAATTAAACGAAGAGAAGCGCTTGGACATGGTCTACGCCGATGAAACCAGGCCGTTTCTCCAAGGTGCAAGGCTTACCGTGTGGGAATGTCGTCAGGACAATCTACCCGTAACCCTGGTTACCGACGGCATGGGCGGTCATTTGATGACCCATGAACTGGTCGATTGCGTGATCGTGGGTTCTGATCGAATTGCCGCCAACGGTGATGTTGCCAACAAAATAGGCACCTTCATGCTGGCTATGGCCGCCAATTATCACAATATCCCCTTCATCGTCGCCGCTCCCACTACGACCATTGCTCTCGGCACGCCCACGGGTCGGGACATCCCCATCGAACAGAGACCCGGTGATGAAATCACCCATGTTCGCGGGCAACGGATTACCCAGGAAGGAACCGCGGTATTCAACCCCGCTTTCGATGTAACGCCCGCGAAACTGGTCAGTGCCATCGTCACTGAGGAAGGGGTCTTTCGCTATCCCTACGACTTCAGCAAACAATGAAATGGCCCGGACCCGTTATTCACGGTAAGTACCAAAAACGCTATAAACGATTTCTCGCCGATTTCCTTCTGGAAGACGGCACACCCGTCACCGCCCATTGCGCGAACACCGGGAGTATGAAAACCTGCCGGGAGTCCGGTGCGCCCGGATTACTTACCTTCCATGACGATCCCAAACGCAAGCTGAAATATTCCTGGCAAGCCGTGCAAATGCCCGACGGATGGGTAGGTATCAACACTGCCCTGGCCAATCACCTTGTAGTCGAGGCTATTCAATCCGGCGTGGTTGCCGAGCTCCAAAATTACAGCGAATGTAAAACCGAACAAAAATACGGTAAGGCTTCGCGCATCGATATCCTTTTAAGCCGCGAGGATCGGCCTTCCTGCTATGTTGAGGTCAAAAACACCACGCTTCTTCTGGCCGATGGTATCGTCGGGTTTCCCGATGCGGTAACCCAACGAGGCACCAAACACCTGCGTGAACTCCAGGAAATGGCCGGGCAGGGGCATCGAGCGGTTTTGTTTTTTTGTGTTCAGCGGGAATCTGCTACCAGGGTTCGACCGGCCGATGATTTCGATCCTGAATATGCTCAAACCCTCCGGGAGGCAGCCGAAAACGGCGTCGAAATACTTGCTTATCGTGCCCGGATTTCGGAGGAAGGCGTGTCTCTAAATCAGGCTCTGCCCGTGGATTTGGATTGACCAGCTTAAACTCAAAACCAGGACTTGTCAGCCTTGAGGAAAATTTTTGCACTTTCAGTCGTATTTCAATGCTTTCTGTAGGAAAACGGTCTCGCCGTACTCGGTGCTTCTATTTTTGGTAGGGAAAACGTTGTCGCCGCGCTCGGGGAGTCCATCTTCCGGGTAATTAAGTTGTCGCCGGTGGCGGGAAGCCCGTTTTAGAGTTTTTCAACCGCCTTCCCGGATACGGCCGGTCCGGTTTTCATCTCCAATTAAAGCTAACGAGAATAAGGTTTGATAATTACAAGCGGGTTTTCAGATCTCAAAAGCTACACGTGTTAAAATGATTTGCGGGGTGCCGATCATGATTAGCTTTCATCAGGATCCTGACAGTTTTCATGTTGAGGAGAAACTTTTTTATAACCCTCGGCACGAAGGACCCTATGTCTTCGTAAGGATCAAAAAGCGTGGGATCTCCACACGTACGGCCAAGTTGCGTCTTTCAGAGATCACAGGTGTTCCAATGAAGGATATTCGGCATGCCGGTTTGAAAGACACCGCTTCCACATCAATCCAGTGGTTATCCTGGGAAGCCTCCTTACAACGGAGCGAGTTGAAAGGAACCGAGGATTTGGAGATACTGGACGTTACCCGGCATACGAACAACCTCTCCGTGGGTCATGTGTTCAAGAACCGGTTCCAGCTGCGTTTTCAGGTGAAAAACCACGACGTTTTCCCGGATGAAGCGCGTTTGGGCACTTCCTTTCCCAACTTTTACGGCCCGCAACGGTTCGGCCGCGCTCACTACACGCGCACCTCTATTCGGGAGAGTCTCAGTCGGCCCAAGCCGAACCGGCGACGGGAGATTTTGTCAGCCATGCAGGGTTGGCTGTTCAATGATTACTTTATTGCCCGTATAGGCGAACATGGCCGCAAACCCTTAAGCGACGATCTTTGGACCGCCAATAACGGCAAGAACTGGTTTCAGGACGAAAATGATGAAACTCTCTCGGAGAGGTTTGCCCAAGGGGAGATCTCACCGACGGGGCCGGTGTTCGGCTACAAAACGAAGTTCACTGTATCCGAGTTGACCTATTTGGACCGTTTGGGACTGGAAACGCAAACCTTTCGATCATGGGGTAAAAGTGCTAAAGGTAGTAGGCGGGTTCTTTGGGTCAAACCGAAAATCTATGGGGTCCAAAATGAGGGAGGCTCGGTCAGCCTGGATTTCAAACTTACATCCGGTTCCTACGCTACGGTTTTTATCGTCAACCTGTTCATGCCGCACCTTATCGGCAGACCTATCGAGGAATGGCCGAATTTCACCCGGCCGGTTACCTTAAACGGATGACCGACCCCCGGCCGAAACCGGCGGGCCGGAACAACTTCGCATCAGCTTCTGGTGAACTTGCGGTATTTGATGCGGTGCGGCTGGTCTGCCTCATCACCCAGGCGCTTCTTACGGTCTTTTTCGTAGTCTTCGTAGTTACCTTCAAACCAAACGACTTCCGAATTGCCCTCAAACGCCAGGATGTGAGTGGCAATACGGTCCAGGAACCAACGGTCGTGGCTGATGACCACGGCGCATCCTGCAAAGTTCAAGAGCGCATCTTCCAGTGAACGAAGCGTTTCCACGTCCAAATCGTTGGTAGGTTCGTCCAGCAGAAGCAGGTTACCGTTTTCCTTGACCGTCACGGCCAGATGTACCCGGTTGCGTTCACCGCCGGACAGGCTGCCCACCTTCTTTTGCTGCTCGCTGCCTCGGAGATTGAAGCTACCCACGTAGGCACGCGAATTCATCTGACGATTACCCAGGGTGATGATATCCTCGCCGTCGGAAATGGCTTCCCAAACGCTCGCGTCCGGATCCAGGCCGTCGCGGCTTTGGTCTACGTAAGAGACCTTGACCGTGGGCCCGATGCGCAAAGATCCGGCGTCGGGCTGCTCGTTGCCGGTAATAATGCGGAACAGGGTAGACTTACCCGCGCCGTTAGGTCCGATGACGCCGACAATACCGCCCTTGGGCAGGCGGAAGCTCAGGTTCTCGAACAACAACTTCTCGCCGTAGGACTTGGTCAGGTTATCGGCTTCCAAAACCAGGTCGCCCAGGCGAGGTCCCGAAGGAATGACGATGGCGCCTTCGATGCGTTTTTCCTTTTCACTCTGGGAGGCCAATTCCTCGTAAGCGCTGATCCTGGCTTTGCTCTTCTTATGGCGCGCTTTGGCGGACATGCGAATCCATTCCAGTTCGGTCTGCAAGACCTTGCGGCGGTTGTCCATTTCCTTGGCTTCTTGCGCCAACCGCTTTTCCTTTTGCTCCAGCCAACCGGAATAGTTGCCCTCGTAGGGAATACCCTCGCCGCGGTCCAGTTCCAGAATCCAACCGGCCACATTATCCAAGAAGTAGCGATCGTGAGTAATAGCCACGATGGTGCCTTCGTATTTATGCAGATAACGTTCCAACCAGCCTACCGTTTCGGCGTCCAAATGGTTGGTGGGCTCGTCCAGCAGGAGCAGGTCGGGTTCCTGCAGTAACAGCTTGCATAGGGCTACGCGGCGCTTCTCACCACCGGACAGATTGGTAACCGGCCAATCGCCGGGAGGGCAACGCAGGGCATCCATGGCCATGTCCAGCTTCGATTGGATGTCCCAAGCATTGCGCTGTTCGATCTGGTCTTGGATACGAGCCTGTTCATCCAATAACTTTTCCATTTCATCCGGGTCGGCGGTGGCAAAGGCGTCATTGATCTGATCGAAGCGGGTGAGGAGGTCCATTACCTCGCCGACCCCTTCCTGAACATTCTCCGCGACGGTTTTGTCCGGCGTCAATTGGGGTTCCTGGGGCAGGAAACCGATCTTTACGCCCTCGGCGGGCCATGCCTCGCCTTGGAAATCGTTGTCCAGTCCCGCCATGATCTTGAGCAGGGTTGATTTACCGGAACCGTTCAGACCCAAGACGCCGATTTTGGCGCCGGGAAAGAAACTGAGCCAGATATTTTTTAGGACCTGAGCACTGGGGGGATAGATTTTGTTCAGGCCTTTCATGGTGTAGATATATTGGTACGACATATTTTTGCCTCAGCTGCATGGACATTCAACGGTTCAACATCCTACACCTACACGGGCGTGTCATCAAGCGGCAAGAAGCATCCGAGGCCACGAAGCTGCCGAAAATATCGTTTTAGGGCCAAAATACGGCCAGGGCAAGGGCCAACCAGATAGCAAGGGCAATGGGTACTTTGGACAGCGTGCCTAGAATACGACCGATGGTGGCGCCCATGGCGGGCTTCAAGGTTTGGTGAAACTCTCTTGTCTCTTCCTTGTCGGTCAACTCTCCAATCATCGCCCCGGCAAAGGTGCCCAGCACCGCACCGATTAGAGTGCCCACAATCGGAACGGGAATTCCGGTGCCGAAAACTGCGCCGACAAGGCCGCCGATAAAAGCGCCCATCATACCTCTCTTGCTGCTGCCGGCTTTTTTGGCGCCCAGCAATCCGGCGAAAAACTCGAGGATTTCACCGATGGCGGCGAGAGCCAGACAGGAACCCAGCAACCACCAATTGAAGGTTTGGTGATCGCCGGCCGGCAAGTAATACTGGTCCAGCAACTCGATAAGAAAGGCCATGCCCAACAGAATCCAGGTACCCGGTAATCCCAGGACCACTAACACAACGCATCCGCCGCCCAAAATACTGAAGAGTGCGGCCACCAGGTAGAAAACCCATTCCATAGCGAACCTCGCCAATTGAGCCCGCGGGCATTAAGCCCAAGGGGTTGAACAATATACGCGCCCAGGGCAATCGAAGTTTAGTTGGGCATGGCTGCCTGAACGATTTCCGATTGGTTCCATTCCGAGCGGAACCAGGGGCCGAAGACGGCCATGTCGACGACATATCCGCGGGCGCCCTCGTCCTTCCAAACGCCCATTTCCCCGCGGGCGTCGGCCCGTCGTTTGGCCTGGTACCTGATCTGCTGAGGCGTGCACGGGATGAGTTTGCAAACATCGGTAAGGTAAAAAAGCCCCTCCTGCTTGAGAATGTCGTTTCCGTCCCAGTCCGGTGCTACTTCCCGGGTCTTTTGGGTGAAATTCCTTCGATAGTAAGGTGCGAAGACCTTCATGCGAATCATCCAGTGATTCCACACCTTGCGGACGCCCATGACCTTCCAGGGTTCTCGTTTTTTTTCGATCAAGTTGCGGACCCTCTTCTTGATCCGGGTAGAGTCGATGTTCAGAATCCCGGCAACATCCTTGAGAAAAAAAATACCCGATACAGCCAAGAGCTCTTCGGGCGACCAATCAGCGCGGACATCGATGAGGTTCATTTCATCCTCGGCAAAGACGCGATCATCAGTGTTCTTTTTGCTCATAAGACACCTACCTTCTTCGATTAGATGAAGTATCATTTTATAGTCATTAATACTATAGCCAAATTTACGGATAAAGCAAAAAGAAAAACGAAAAAAATAAATGATATTTTGATTCGCGAACAATTAAAAACATTTTTATTCGCGGATATAAATTGGCTTGAACAATATCCACATGTTATCATAAAAAAAATTCATTAAAAGTATGGTAAGTTCAACATAATTATCTTATGATGCCTATATGAAGAAGCCAGTCGGTAGACCCATGAAGTACGATTCGATTATATACCACTTGCAAGACGACCTTGTGTACTCCCCCGCTTCCATCACCCAAATTGCCGAAAAAATGGGCTATTTTTCCAAGGGGACCAAGGAAGATATCAAGAAGAGGAAGCAGCGGATGCGTCTTTCCCTCGGTCGTTTCTCCAATAACCATGCATTCCCTAACGGCGGGGATGGTCATGTACAGATCAAGGGCCAGAGCCCTACCCCGGGGTGGTTCGGATGGCGCTGGAAAGCTGCTCTCAAACGCTAATAACCACTGTTCAGCTCCGTATTTACTTTTCTCGGAGGCTCGTTATGGGTATAATTCCTATTAATCGAGATGATCTACGCTCGGCTTTTTTATCCCGAACATCGAGATCATCAGGTTAGGCCCCGTTAGAAGTGGAAAGATAATTCCAAACGCTATTTTTTTATCCCGAATAGATGTTATCCATCATTTTTTTGACGATTACTACCTAGCGAATAAAAAGTGTGATCAGGTTATTGTTCTCGTACTCAGTCTTCTTTGGATAACTTGAAAAGTATATCGATCCAAGGAGCCTTTCCCGCTTTATCGAAGACCTTGATAGAAAACGGCACATAGTTTACCGATAACTTTTTTCTCGCTTTTCCCGCATCTATTTCCCAAAGATCCAGGCCGTTGGTCTTTATCTCCCCGTTTTTCAATTTTTGCCGCTGGTGCTCGATCAAGAGGAAGGGACCCAACCGGCACTCTCGATGAACCAGGCCCGTTTGCATGTCCTTCCGGTCCTCGCCCCGTTGCTTCAGCAGATCGCGGGCGCATGTAACGATCCGGTTGACCAGATCCCTTTCCTCTTCTTCGTGCAACAACATATTTGCTTCCCCTTTTCAGTCTGATATTGTACCCCGAACGGGTATGAGCCCGTTTTTTTTCCAGGAGGCCGTTTTCATGAGAGCGGAAAAGGCCCCGGCGGGACCTTTGGATATTCTCTATCAGGACGAGTATTATGTCGCGGTTTATAAACCCGCCAATCTTTTTGTTCATCGTACGGCCCTTTCACCGGAAAAGGATGTCTTGTTGCAACGCTTGCGAAATCAGATCGGTCGGCGTATCTATCCGGTTCACAGATTGGATAGGGCAACCGCGGGCGTAGTAGTTTTCGGACTCTCCTCGGAGGACTCCGCCGCGCTTTGTCGTTGCTTTGAACAAGGCGAGGTGGAAAAGTCTTATCTGGCCGTGGCGCGTGGGTTTATCTCGGAACCGGGCGTCATCGACTCGCCTTTGCGCGATGACGCCGGGATCGAGCGTGACGCCGTCACTCGCTACCAACCGTTGTCGACGGTGGAACTGCCCCACGCCGTAGGTCGGTATCAGTCGGTACGTCTTACCCTGGTGGAGGTCTCGCCGGAAACCGGTCGTCGCCATCAGATACGCCGCCATCTTTCCCGAGCCGGTCATCCAATCATCGGCGATTCGGTACACGGCGATCATCGGTATAATCGGTTTTTCTTGAACTACCTCCATCGGCGCCGCTTGATGTTGCTTTCTCGAAGCTTGAGTTTTATCCATCCGATTTCCGGTGAAGTCCGAAGCATTTCGGCCGAACCCGATGACTCATTCAGCGGAGTTCTCTATGAACTGTCCCTTTCGTTGTAACGGCTTGAAGGCCCCGTTTCTGTTGCTGACTTGCCTTCCCCGTCCTGTTAGAATGCGCTTTGAATAGCGCTCCAACGTGGAGGATGCCTGCCTTGTATACAATTTGGTGCCTTTTATTCCTTTTTGCTCAGTCCGAGGACGCCGCTGTCAAGTCGACCGTTCGCATGGAGCGTCCCGAGCATCATTTTTACCAGGTCGAAATCGTATTTCCCAAAGATGACAAGATCCTTCGCGAGATCAAAATGGCCGATTGGACCCCCGGTAGTTATAAGATTCGCGATTTCGCCAGGAACGTAGAACAATTCCAGGCTTTCGATCCCGATGAGAAGCCGCTGACCTGGGTCAAGACCGATAAGTCCACATGGGTGGTTAACGTCCCCGACAAGACCGCTTTCAAGATCAGCTATCTGGTGTTTGCCTACGAATTTACCGTACGCACCAGCTATCTGGATAACTCCTACGGCTTTATCAACCCCGCCTCGGTCTTTTTTTACGAACCGGAAAAAATCGATCATCCCTACGAGGTCCAGGTTTATCCGGCGCAAGGTTGGTCCGCCGATACCTCCATGAGCAAGCGCGGTACCAACCTCTACCGTGCCGACGATTGGGACGAACTGGTCGACTCACCCATTCTGTTCGGTGAGTTCAGTCGCCATAACTTCGATGTTCGCGGCATTCCTCATTACTGGTTGATTGCCGGTGAAACCAATATGAACGTGCCCGGCATGGTCAACGCCATGAAGAAGATCGGTGAAACCGTGGGTGATGTGTTCGGTGGGTATCCATTTGCCAACTACTACATCTTCTCCTGCTTCCGCTTGGACGGCGCCGGTGGTGGATTGGAACACCGCAACAGCACCATGGTCTTCGGCACCGCGGACGCCTTTCGCGACAAAAAAGGCTGGGACCGCTTTCTGGGCCTCATCATTCACGAGTATTTTCACGCCTGGAATGTCAAAGCTATCCGCGACAAGAGTCTGGGCCCCTTCGATTATCAGAAGGAAAACTACACCAATCTACTTTGGGTACACGAGGGCTGGACCAGCTATTACGACACTTTACTCATGGCCCGCGCGGGCTTCTGGAGTGACAAAGATCTGCTCGCCGATTTTGCCAAGAGCCTCGACAGCTACCTGAAACGACCCGGGGTAAAGCAACAAAGCCTTTACAGCGCCTCGTTCAACGCCTGGATTCACCTGTACCAGCCTAACGAAACCACCGGCAACTCGCGCATCTCCTACTACAGCGGCGGAGCCATGTCAGGCCTTGCTTTGGACCTGCTTATCCGTCACAAAACCAGGAACGAAGGTTCTCTTGACGATGTCATGCGCATTCTCTACCAGGAATATGCTCAGCAGGGCCGCAACATCGATTTCAGTATTCTCACCGAAACCTTGACCGGGGTTATGGGCGAGGACATCACCCCCTTCCTGGACAAACATATCAGGCAGCCCAATCCCTTCGATTGGGAAACGTTGCTGGGATATGCCGGGTTGGAGATGACCTATGAAAAACCCAAGAAAAAGGAGAATGGCGAAGACGCCGAATCCAACGGGGACGACGCGGAAGAAACAGAGAATGAATCGAATGAAACCGAGGAAGCCGATGCGGAAGATGAACCCAAGCCCTACGAGGCAAACCCCAAGGTAACCATGGGCATCACCACCCGTAATCGCGACGATGCGGTGATCATCCGCGATGTCCTCCGCGACGGTCCGGGTTGGACGGCCGGTCTGGATTTCGGCGACGAAATCATAGCGATCAACGGGCGTAGGGTGCGCGGCAATATCGACAAAGTGCTGAGTTGGTCACGACCGGGTGACGAGGTTCAGGTCTTGTTATCCCGCGGGAATAAGATCATGACCCTACCGGTGAAACTGGATCCCAAAAAGGAAAAACTCCGGCTGGTGTTGAACGAAAATGCTACTGAGCTGGAAAAGAAAATCTACGACGCCCTGTTCAATCCCAACGGCGACAAGGAGTAGGTCATGGACTCTATCGATATCGGCATTCTCGGCGGCAGTGGTTTCTACAACATGTCGCGGTTAACCAATCGCAGGGAAGTTGCCCTGGAAACCCCCTTCGGCACACCCAGCGATGCTTATCTGGTCGGCGAACTGGGCGGCAAGCGAGTTGCCTTCCTGGCCCGGCACAATCGCAAGCACAACCTGATGCCCAGTGAGCTGAATTTCAGGGCCAATATCTACGGATTCAAAATGCTGGGCGCGCGTTACCTGCTCTCGGCCAGCGCCGTGGGTTCCCTGAAAGAGGAATACGCGCCCACTCATTTCGTCTTTCCCGACCAGTTCATCGACCGCACGCGCCATCGTCCCGATACCTTCTTTGGGGGCGGTATCGTAGCCCATGTGGCCTTCGGCGATCCCATCTGCACTTATACCCAAGACATACTTCACAAAGCCGGTTTAGAGGCGGGTGTTACCTGTCACAAGGGCGGCTCCTATATCTGCATGGAAGGACCGCAGTTTTCTACCAAGGCCGAATCCTTTCTCTACCGCCGTTGGGGCGCCGATATCATCGGTATGACCAACATACAGGAAGCCAAACTGGCCCGAGAAGCAGAAATGGCATATGCCACCATTGCCATGGTGACCGACTATGACTGTTGGCACGAAGGTCATGACGACGTCACGGTGGAACAGGTCATCAAGATTCTGCACACCAATGCCGATGCGGCCGCAAGAACCATAGAACTGGCGGTGCAAAACATCGACCTGGACTACGAAAACCCGATCTTCGACGCCTTGAAAATAGCCATTATGACACGCCCGGAGGATGTGCCCGCCGACCGCAAGGAACAGCTGAAACATCTCCTGGCCAAATACATGTGAGGGAGCCAAGCATGAGTATTTTGACCGTGGGTTCGGTTGCCTATGACGACATCGTGACCCCCTACGACACACGCCTTCGGGCTCTGGGTGGGTCCGCAACCTATTTTGCCCTGGCCGCGCAGCATTTCACCCAAATCAGCCTGGTAGCGGTGGTCGGGGAGGATTTCAATCTTGCCGACGAGGACTTGCTGCGCCACAAGGGAATCGACCTGAAAGGCCTGGAAAAGGTAGCCGGAAAGTGTTTCTATTGGAAAGGTGAGTACCTGGCCAATTGGAACGATCGCGTCACGCATGACACCCAGCTCAATGTCTTCGAGCATTTCCAACCCAAGGTTCCCGACAACTATCGCGACGCCAAATATGTATTCCTGGGCAATATCCACCCCTCGCTGCAAGCCGAGGTCCTGCGCCAGATGAACGACCAGCCCAAGATGGTGGCCCTGGATACCATGAACCTGTGGATCAAAGAAACGCGCCAGGACCTGATCGACGTGTTGGGCGGTGTGAATGTGCTGCTGGTCAATGACTCCGAGGCCATGATGCTGAGTGGTCAAAACCACCTCATCGACGCGGCGCGAACCATCTCACAAATGGGTCCTCAAACCTTGTGCATCAAGCAGGGCGAACATGGCGCGCTACTCGTCCAAGGCGATCGCATTTTCATTGCACCCGCCTATCCCCTCTGCAAGGTGATCGATCCCACCGGCGCCGGTGATTGCTTTGCGGGCGGTTTCATGGGCTACCTGGCTCAAACCGGCGATCATTCCTTCGAAAACATGAAACGCGCAATTATTTACGGCAGTGTTTTGGGGTCTTTTACCGTGGAAGCCTTCTCGGTCGATCGCTGCGCCGGTATCGATATGGCCGCGATCTCCAAGCGTTACCACGAATTCGTCGACCTCTGCCACTTCCACGAATGAGATGTTGATTCTTATCTTTTCGCTCCTGTCGGTTCAGACCGACGAAACCAAAAGCGAGCCCGATGTTTCTCGGGCTCGCGTTCGCATCTCCACTATCGATGCGGACCTCGAGCGACTGGGCAACAAGTTGGACGAAATGCGCCGTACCGGACGCAGACTATCCGGTGAGATCGGTCAGCTGGAGATCCAGCGCGCCATACTGCGCGGTCAGATAGAAAAAAGCCGGCTTGAATTACAAGAAGCCGAAAAGGGCCTGGAAAAAAACCAGGAGCGTGAGATCGAGCTGGAGGCGCAAATTGCCGATCAGAGGCAGGTTATCGGCAAACGCCTGCGCGCCCTTTACAAGCGAGGCTCCCTGGGTTATTCCCAACTACTTTTGAAGCAATCGCAACTTGCAGAATTGATCGGAGCCTACCACTACGCCAAAATTCTTACCGAGCGCGATCAATCCACCCTACGTACCTTTACCGAGACGCTGGCCAAACTGGATCAGGTCCGGGCCGACCTGGAACTCATACGCGCCGAGGCCGCCACGGCTCAAGAACAACTCAACACCCAAAAGAAGGAACTGGAAAAGCTACTTGCCGAACGCGGCCGGCGCCTCGGAGAAATCCGCAAACAGGCATCCCAGCAAAAAAAATTATTCGAAGAACTGGATTTGGAGAAACAGGAGCTACACATGATGATCCGTCGCTTCACCGAATCCAATTTCGATCCCATGGATCTGCGCCTGCCCGTAACCCGTTACAAGGGACGTCTGCCCTGGCCCGGCGCCGGGGACCTGATCCGCAAGTTCGGCGTCTACCGGGATCCCGAATTCAGCACGAAACGTATGATCAACGGCATCAATATCTACCTTCCCAAGGGTCGCGAGGTCCGTACGGTCTATTCCGGAAAAGTTCTCTATGCCGACTGGTTTAAAAGCTACGGTAACCTGGTTATCATTGATCATGGTGACAAGGTCATCAGCTTTTATGCTCATTGCGACCGCCTTTTAGTTAAGAAAGGCGATTTTGTAGACCGTGAAGCGGTGATTGCCCTCAGCGGCGACACGGGATCCCTCGAAGGTCCCATGCTCCACTTTGAAATCCGCAACAAAACGATTCCCGAGGACCCTTTAACCTGGCTGGCTCCCAAGAAATAACTCAAGTTTACCCCTCATTACCCCTGACAAATTACCGATCGTGTTTTTATGAACACTCCGCGGAACGGTGACAGTAAACTGATCTTTACCATCCTGGCTTTCATTGCCGTGGTCTGTTTACTTCTATGGCCCGCGAAAACCCGGATCGACGCCGGCTATAGACAGCAATTGGTGCAAGACACCGATTCTCTGATCGCCGTTTTGAAAAACCAACTGGGAAATGACCGGGAGTACCTGGGCATGTTGGCCAGGCGGGCGATGTACAACCTGATGGATGCCCCCGCCTTTGAAAAAATCGCGACACGATATCTGGCGGAACGACCCGCTATCGGCTTTATGGCCTGGCTGGACGCTGACGCCCGGCTGATTGCCGTTGCGCCCGAAGCCGAAGGGCCGGCCATGGTGGAACTGTCCCTGAGTAGGGAGGACGCCCTCTTCGCCGCGAATAATGCCGCCGCCGGGAAACCTGTCTTCAGCGATCCCTTTCAGTACAGTTCGGGCGAGCCGGGCTTTCTGCTTTATGTACCCATCCTGAAGGAAAACGAGGTTACGGGCTACCTGGCTGCCGCCTACCTGGGTCCGCGGCTTTTGTCCATGGTATCGCCCGCTGAATTCAGTTTGTTTTATCGCATCGAGATGAAGGATCGATCGGGCATTCGCCTGGCTCTATTAAATTCAAAGGACGGCCCGGTGACCGGTCTCGATCATACGGCAGTCCTGTCTGAGCCGCGTCTTTCCATTCGGCTGACCCGTTATCGGCAAGCCTTGGAGCCCACGATCGTTCTACTTCTGTCGTTGTCTATTTTCCTGGTTTCCGTTCTCCTTCTTGTCGTGCGAAACCATCGCGTGGCGGGAAAACAACGTAGGGAAATGGAGCGCGCCTTGCGGGAAAGCCGGGACCGTTACCACCAACTGGTTGATCATATCGATGTGGGCATTGCCCTGGTGGATGCGAATCGCAAGGTGATTCAAGCCAATGCGGCCATGGGTCAGATCTACGGCATCGAGCCCGAAACCTTCACCGGACAGGAACTTAAGGAAGAGGTGCCCTGGCCGAAGGGCCTGCAACCCATTGAAGTCGAACGCGATTGTCGTCGCGCGGACGGCACTCCGTTTACGGGTCTTATCAAAGTCTTCCCTTTGTTGGATGAACAGGGAAAAGTGGTGCAGTACATCGAGATGGTACAGGACATCACCAATCGCAAGCAGGCTCTCGAGGAAAGGTTGGGCTTGGAACGCCGTATACAAAGCGCCCAAAAGCTGGAAAGCCTGGGAATTATGGCGGGCGGCATTGCCCATGATTTCAACAACTTGTTGATGGGTGTGCTTGGAAATGCAGACCTGGCCTTGTTGCACTCCAATCCTACCGCGGTCGTTCGCGAGAATTTGCAGGATATCCGCCAGGCGGCCCGGAGAGCCGCTGAACTGTGCAAACAAATGCTGGCGTTTTCCGGCAAGGGCCGGTTTGTTGTGGAAATCATCGACCTGTCGCAACTAATCGAGGAAATGGCGCACCTGCTCCAGGTCTCGGCTTTGGGCGGGACTACCCTGGAATACCAACTGGCTCGGGGTCTCCCGCCTATCGACGGTGATGTCGGCCAGATCCGCCAGGTGGTGATGAACCTGGTCACCAACGCCGCGGAAGCCATGAACTCCCACAAAGGCGAAATCAAAATCGTCACCAGCGTAGGCGAGTATGAAACCTCTGACCTTCACGAACCCTACCTTGACAAGGAACTCCCCTCCGGAACCTATGTCACCTGCGACGTCATCGACAACGGCATGGGCATGAAGGAGGAGACGCGAGAGAAGGTTTTCGACCCCTTTTTCACTACTAAATTCACCGGTCGCGGCTTGGGCATGGCGGCAGTTTTGGGCATTATCCGGGGCCACCAGGGCGCCGTCAAAATCTATTCGGAACCTGACAAGGGAACCACCGTGCGCTTTTTTCTACCCACCACGCGCCGGAAGATGAAGGCGGTGAAAGAGGTAGACGCCAAGCTTTGGCGCGGCAGCGGTATCGTCTTGCTCGTCGATGACGATCACATGGTTCGGCATCTTTGTATGCACATGCTGGAGCACCTGGGTTTCCAGGTTCTGGTAGCCGAGGGGGGGCGCCGAGCGTTGCAACTTTTCACCGAGCAGGGGCAGAATATCGTCTGCGTTATTCTGGATCTGGCCATGCCCGACATGGACGGCGAGGAGACCTTCCGCGCCTTGCGTCGTATCAGGGAAAATGTGCGCGTTCTGCTTGCCAGCGGTTTCAGCGAGCAGGAAGTGGCGGAGCGATTCCAGGGCCTCGGTTTATCGGGGTTTATTCAAAAGCCGTTTCAAATCAAGGAACTGGCCGGCAAGCTCAACCAAATTCTCAACCATTGAAAAAGCTCGCGATCAAGATAGAGCGAGACAACTGTCCTGGATTTGAGTGACCAATCGCGGATCGCCCATGGCGTCCAGTTGACGTTGCAGGATGTCTTCGTAATTGGGTTTCTGATGGTAGACCAGCACCTGGCAATCCTGTTTCAACTTGGCCAGGTCGGCCGCCAACAGGTTCGGTGTCATGTGCCCGCTGACCAGGGCGAGTTCTTCCTGCTCGTTGGGGAAGGAACAGTCTACCACCACCGCCTTCAGATCGTCACAGGCGTTGGCCAACTCCCAGATTCGATCCGTCGTGGTGGTATCCGCCGTATAGATGAGCGACGTACCCGTTTTTCTGCAATGCACCATAAAACCGGTGCAGGGAATGGTGTGATTGACAGGAACGGCGGTGATTTGCAACCGCCCTATGGTAAAGGGCGCCTCGGGCCTGATTTCCCTGAAGCATATGACCGGGTTGTCGGGATCGGGGAGCAGGGTGAAATCCGGCCAGGTGATGTTGTTGAAAATGTGCTGTTGCAACCCTTCGATGACTTCTTTACAGGCCCAGATCCGGATCGGCTCTAAGGTTTCACCGCACAAGTTATCGGCCAGGAAGGCCAAAGACTGCGTGTGGTCCAGATGCGTGTGACTGATCAGCACGTCGGTAATTCGGCGTTGACGATCGAGATCCAGCTTTTGGGTGAGGCAGCCCGCATCGACGGCCAGAAAATCATCCACCAGGAATCCGGTAAGGCTGGTGGTATCCGTAAGGCCGCCGTAAGTGCCTAGAAAAGTGATGTTCATGAAGACCGTCTTGCAGCATAGGGACTGAATAAGGGTTTTCCACCGTGTGCTTCAAAGGCCGGCAAAGACCCTACCACCATTGATTAGGCTTCAATAGTAACAGAGTCAAGGCTCGGCCGTTTCAGGGCCTTACTATTCCCGGGGGTGTGATCCAGGTCACAAATAAAGGTCCACCCGGCTTACGAATTTGCTAAAAACTTGTTGATTTTGTCCAGCAGCCTGGGGAAATCGATCGGTTTGGTGTCGTAGTCGTCGCAACCGGCTGCCAGTCCTTTTTGTCGATCACCGGACATGGCGTGCGCGGAGAGACCGATAATTGGGATGTTGCGGGTATCGTCCCGGGCTTTGAGAATGCGCGTGGCTTCCCAACCGTCGATCTCGGGCAGCGACATATCCATCAAAATAACGGCCGGCGCTTCACCCGCGGCCATATCGATTCCCTGGCGTCCATTTATAGCTTCGACCACCTCGTAACCCTTGCGGCGCAGGCGCCGAGTCAACATATCCCGGTTCATATCGTGATCTTCAATCAATAAAATCTTGGCCATTAGGAAACCTTATCCTCCAAGCTTTGATTCATATATAACACAATTTGCTGACGTAGGCGTTCAAGGAACAGGTGATCGGAATAATTGCCGTCGTTGGAAACATGGACGAAATCGCCCGGAGGGTGAAGCCGGCTCTCTTCGTTAATGCGAGCCGCCGAGACAAAAATGACCGGAATGTTTTTCCACGCTTCTTCTTTTCGCAATTCACTCAACAGGTCGAAACCGTCCATTCCCGGCATCATCAGGTCTAAAAAGATGAGCGCGGGCGGTTGCAGGCGCACCTTCTCCAGGGCTTCGGCGCCGTCCGCGGCCAGAGCGACGGACCAACCGGCACGCGTGATGCGCTTGCACATGATCTTGCGGGAAATGGCGTCATCCTCGGCAACCAATATGGGCGCATCGGTATGCACCGGCAGGTAACGTTGCAACATTTGTTGGAAGCGATGTTCACGCACCGGCTTTTTCAGGTAACCGATCACGCCCAGTTTGAACGTGGAGGTCAATTCGTCCATCATACTGGTCATGATCATCGGTATCCTGGCCAGGGAGTCTTCGCCGCGCAGGTCCTCCATAACGGCCCTGCTGACCAGACCCGGCATGAGAGCATCCAACACAATGACATGGGGTTTGACCGAACGGGCCAACCTCAAGGCCTCCTCCCGGTCTTCAGCCACGTGTACCGCGTAACCGTGGCTGTTGAGGAAATTGCTCATCGGGGCGCGGCTTTCGGTATCGTCGTTGATGATCAACACCCGGACCTGATCTTCGGCGGCAACATCGGCGCCGCCGGAAATATAAGTTGCCGGCAGCCGCACTGAAAAGGTTGACCCGACACCCGGTTTGCTTTCTACGGTAATATCGCCGCCCATGGCCTGGCAAAGGCTGCGGCTGATGGCCAGACCAAGGCCCGTCCCGATGTTGTTTCCGTCCTCGTCGCCGATAAAACTCGCGAACAGGTTGGACAGGATGTGAGGATCGATGCCCGGACCGGTATCCGAAATACGGAACAGGGTCCAGGGATTCCGCTCTTTCTCGATGGTCAGGGTCACCACGCCGCCCTTGGTGAATTTAAAGGCGTTTTGCAGAAGGTGGCGAAGAATCTGGTGCAACCGTTGGCTGTCCACTTCCAGTTTTTCGGGTGCTTTACCGGTCTCCAGAACCAGGCGGTTGCCGGAGGTTTCCAGTTCCATCTTCAAACCCGCGGTAATGTCCTGAACCAGGGCGCGCGTGGGAAGGATATCGGTGGCGATACTGAGGCTGCCCGCTTGAATTTTGGAAAGCTCCAACACATTGTTGATCTTGTCTTGCAGCTCCCGTCCCGCGCCGAGGATTTTCCGGATCTCCGGTAGGTTGTCTTCTCTTCCTTCCTGCCGGGTCAATTCTTCCAGGAGTTCGGAATAGTTGATGACGATATTGAGCGGCGTTCTCAACTGGTGGGAAATATGAGCCAGGAAGGAGGTTTGCGTGCGATTGGATTGCACACCCAATTTCTCGGAGCGGATGAGATATTGAATCTTGTTTTGCTCGATCTCTTCACGAACGTCCTGTAAATCGTGAAGTCGCCTTCGCAAATAACCCGCGTAAAAAGCCAGGGCTGTCAAGCCGGCCGCGGTCAGGATCAATAAAACCCAGAGGACCGCAGCGCCCGGTGTCGGGACTGCCGAAGCCCAAAGTCCGCTTGTCCAAAAATTCATAGGACCCTTCCAGATAGCACATGAGCGAGGAACCGGAATCCTCTTTTCCCTTATTCGGTATTCACCGGTCGTAGGTTAACCATGAAACCATTAGGGTGAATCATTTCCATGGTTTAATCCCGTGATCGTGGAGGCGGGCAAACCGTCCGAACATCTCTTTGCCGGGGTTCTGAACTGAGTAGAGGGCATTCCCTAAGGGCTGTTGTTTGGTTGAGGAAGAGGGGAGTTCAGAGCCTCGTTTCCAGTTGTCATTCGTTGTGTCTGCAAATCGAGGAGCAAAGAATCGGTTCTGATTCCTCGACCCGGAAAAGTCAGGAGCAAAGAATCAGGCCTCATTCCTCGACCCGGAAAAGTCGGGAGCAAAGAATGAGAACTGATTCTTTGCTCCCCTAAAAGTAATGTGAAAGAAATCAGTTGT
>JAAUYB010228705.1_pt1 | contig 43267 bp, 25 predicted proteins | sample 7278071 | NCBI WGS metagenome assembly JAAUYB01 (sample SAMN14350121, study PRJNA611818) | marine sediment metagenome | isolation source: surface marine sediment (1.8m) | place: French Polynesia: Moorea | collected 2018-08 | reverse complement strand
GGTCTGCATGCGGTTTCATGATAGGTCCACCCGCCGGCTTCAGTTTGCGTCAGGCCGGGTTCCCGGTCCGAGGGCTCCGCTGTCGTTATGCCGTTTGGAGAAATGGTCAAACCGGTTGCCTGGTTTTGTTCTTCAGCCGAGGCAAGGGTTTGAAGGAGTTCAGCATTATCCGAGTTCAGCAGGCAGGTAATGATTTTTTGACTGCCCGCGCAGATCATGCCGCTTCTGGCTTCTTCGGGAGCGTTGTCCCGGTGGATTTGCTCGACCAGGTCGATGCCGTGTTCGTCCCGAGCCAGGGCCTGTTTGGCGCTCTCGGCAAGCTTGTGTTCCATGATGCCGCCGCCGATGGTCCCCGATTGCTCACCCTCCGGCGTCAACGCCATCTTAAAGCCCAATTTACCCGGCGCACTGCCCCGGCTTTCCGCCACAAGGAAAAGGGCCGCCTTTCCGTGTTTTTCCAGAAAACCGCGCAGGTCTCGCCAAATGGTGCTCATGGTCTAACCCTCGTAGTAGATTCGGTAGATAACGTCGGCCGCGTCGTCGGAAAGCAGCATGGCGCCGTCCGGCATCACGATGATTGCGACCGGCCGTCCCCAAGGCGTTTCGCCTTGCAGCCAGCCCTCCGCGAAGACTTCATAACCCAGCGCTTTATTGCCTTTCAGGCGAACCAGGGTAACGCGGTAACCGATTTTCTTGCTGCGATTCCAACTGCCGTGTTCGGGGATGAAGATCTGGTTGCGGTACTCCTCGGGAAACATGGTCCCGGTGTAGAACCGCATACCCAGAGCGGCAACATGGGGGCCCAGGGGTTGCGCGGGCATGACGTATTGGTCTTTGGTATGACCCTTACCGTATTTGGGATCGATTTCACCGCCTCCGTGGATGAAGGGAAAGCCGAAGTGCATGCCTTTTTTAGGCGCGTAGTTCAATTCGTCAGGCGGAATATCATCACCCATTTCGTCAGCCCCGTTATCGGTGAACCACAGCTCTTTAGTTACCGGGTGCCAGTCGAACCCCACGCTGTTGCGCACGCCGCGGGCAAAGGTTTCCAGACCGGTACCGTCCGCTTTCATGCGGCTGATGGTGGCGTAGGGCTCCTTGCGATCGCAGATATTGCAGGGCGCGCCCACGGGTATGTAAAGCAGGCCGTCAGGGCCGAAGTCGATATGTTTCCAACCGTGCCAGCGATCCTTGGGCAGGCTGTCGATCACGACAACGGGTTCGGGCGGATTGTCGAGCCGATTCTCGATGTCGTCGTAGCGCAGAATACTGTTGACGGCCCCCACGTAGAGAGAACCGTCACGAAAAGTGACCCCCGAGGGCCAGGCCAGTTTGTCGTCGATCAGATAGACCTTGTCGGCCTTGTTGTCCTTGTCGGTGTCCACCACGGCGTGCAGCTTCTCGGCGCGACGAGAGCCTACGAAAACGACGCCGGACGGGCTGACGGCCATGGCGCGCGCGTTGGTCACGTTTTCAGCGTAGATATCGATCTTGAAACCCTCGGGCAGCTTGATTTTTTCCAAGGGCAGGTCGCCGGCCGGGGCAAGCGACGGATATAGCAATATGGATAAAATTAGAATTCGGATGATCACGATTGGTCCCCCTTCACGCCTTTTTTCGTTGTAAGTTATAGCGGAAACGGCTTCGTAAAGCTACCGCTGTCTGCTCTCCCCAAACGACCGAATTCCCAATCCCGAGGTGTTCATGTTCCTCTTGCTGCTGTTTTTGAGTTTCGCTGAAGCCGAGTGGCGCGCGGATGAATTGGAGATCTTCAACCCGCTGTTGCAAAACTTTATGACAAGTCGAACGGTGGTGGTCAGCGAAACGGGCCGGGTCTACATCCTGCATTTCGAGGACCGTGTGATCGTGCGCTTGGATGAAGACGGCACCAGGCTGCCCGATCTGGGCGGCAAGGGTCAGGGTCCCGGAGAATTCGGCGGTTTCGTGGGCGGCATCGATGTCATCGACGGCGTGATCTACGCGGTGGAAAACTACGGCAAGCGCATCCACCGGTTCAATGAAGGAGACGGCGCCGTCATGGGCTCCGTTTCCTTCAAGGGATTCGGCACGGCGCCCAGACGCACCGCCGCGGGTTGGGCTGTCCTGGACCTGGGCATATTCGGCGACAGTCGCGGACCGTCGGGCGCCCTCTTCGATGACGAATGGTCCCTACGGACCGAAGCCGTCACCTGGCCGAAAGAATTGAGTTCCTACGAAACCGGTCAAATCAACCCGGCGCCCGAAACAGCCCAAATGGCGGTCACCTTGAACGGCGAGCGCGTTTTCTTTTACGTGCCGGAAACCCGAGTTGTCTTGGGTTTCGACGCGGGCACCCACGAAAAGGTGATCACCATCGACCCCAAGTTCACCCCGGTACCGTTTGACGAGGATTGGGGCAAGCAACGCTATAAGGAAATGAAGAAGACAAGGCGACAACGCGGACCTCGCGGCAATGCAAGCATCAAACCCGTCTATCCCGACTTCTTTCCTCGCATCAGCCGCTTGGAAACGGGCCCGGCCGGCAACCTTTGGATCTACCCCGGCACCCATATCGCCTACGAGCACGCCCGCCCCAAAATTTTCGAACCGTTCAGCGGCAAAGAGACGACCTCGCCCGTTCCCTACGCGTTCCGCTACCGCGTCCTTGCCATTCGCGGAGACCACGCCTATGTGTCCCTGTTCCATGACGAACAAGGCGCCGGCGTCGCCAGGGTTCGCAGGGACAATCTGGTCGCTTTTTTGAGGGCAAACCCCCTCGCGGAGTGATTATTTGCCGGCGATTTGAGCGGCCAGGGCAAGGGCTTCCTTTTCATAGGCGGCGACGGCTTCCTTATCGCCGCACGCCTGGAGAATGCCTTTGGCGCCCTTGATGATACCCAGCAGTCTCTTGGGATCTTCTTTGTAGAGTGCGCGGTAAACATCGACTCCCTTGTGGATGTAGGGGATCGCCTCTTTGGCTTGTCCCAATTGTTGCAGACACTGGCCGATGCGAATACGAACAATGCCCAACTGAGACGCGTTCGGTTCGAGGATTTTCAGGCTGATGGTCTCAGCCTCTCGATACCAATCCAGAGCTTCCTGGAAGCGTTTGAGTCGCCGGAACTCTTCGGCGGCAGCGTAATTGATCTCGGCCGAAAGAAACTGGAACCGCCTGCCCTCATCGGCAAGGGTTTGCCTGATTTTTGCCATCATGTCGAAACCGATATCTTCCATCCCTCTTAATTTCAGGTAAAAATAACCCAGGTCGTACATCACATTGACAGACGGATCGATTTCCAGATTGCGGCAATAATAGATTTCGGCCTTCTCCAATTCACCCATTTTCAAGTACAGGGCGCCCAGGTTACGACCGATGTCGATCACCTGTCGTTGTTCGGGATCGATTGAGGCAGCAATGTCATATGCCTTCAGCAAATATTCTTCAGCTTTAAAGTACTCCCGGCTCTTGGATAAATTCACGCCCAGATCGTTGTAAAGCGAAATCAATTCGGGCGAATTGGGCCCGTAGGTGCGCACCATCCCGATGATCGCCTGCTCATATTTGGCCCGGGTGTCGGGAGAATGATTCAGGCTGTATTCCGTCCGGGCCTGATCAGCCAGGATTTTGCTGGTCCGCGCATGACCGGGACCATAGTAATCCACACACTCGCTCAAAGCCAGGTTCAGGTATTTCAATGCCTCGGAATTTTTCTTCTGGCGCCACAGAATGGTGCTGTAGGTATGCCAGACATCGATCTTGCTTTCAGGGGAAATCACTCCTTTGGTCATGATTTCTTCAGCCAAACGACCTATTTCGGCGAGTTCCTCGGGAGAGTCCTCTCCCCTGCCATATTCGGCCATTTGGATTTGGAGTTGGATATTGAGCCCGCGTTCATCCTCTTTGAAACGTCTGTTGAGAACCGCCAGGGCCGCTTCCCCGGCCTCGACGGCTTTGTCGTAATTTTGTTGCGTATGATAGAGATAGGCCCGTTGAGACAGGATGTCCACAAGGAAGTCGTCGTCTCCTTCTCGCCCGGCTGCAACCTCGGCCTTGTCCATTAATTCCAGGGCTTCGTCGAACCGCCGTAATTGTCGGTAGAGACCGGCCATCGCCAGTCGAACGGGGTAGATATCCTCCTCGGGAAGATCGCCTGAATTCAAGTTCTGTCGGGCCCTCTCCAGGAGTTCCAACGAAGTGTAGGCGGAGCCGTCCTCTTTATAGACCGTGGGCAGGTTGAATAATTTGACCAGAAACTTATTGGTCAGCTCAGCGCGTCGGAGCGCCTTGTCGGTGGCGGCCCGTTGGCCGTTGAGGGCAATACTCAGCCCGGCCAGACCCAGGACGACCAAAGCGACAAAGGAAACCTTGCCCAGGTTGCGTTTGACGAACTTACCCATGACATAGCGCATGGTCTCGGGCCGGGCGATGACGGGTTTGCCCTCCAGGAAACGCTGGATATCTTCCGACATCTGAAGCACCGAATTATAGCGGCGCGCGGGTTCGCGGCGCATGGCCTTGAGAATGATGTTATCCAGGTCGCCTTTCAGGAAGCGGGCTTTGCGTATATCACCCGCCCGGTCGTTCGAAAGGGTTGTTTCAAGTGCGGCGCGGCTGGGTTTGCGCGGGATTTTCTCGATGCGCAGCTTCAATTCTTCCGGATTGGTGGGATTGGTCTGCTCGAACGGCTTGCATCCGCTCAGTATTTCATAAAGGATGATGCCCAGGGTATAGACATCGCTGCCGGTAGAGATTGCCGTTCCCAGGATTTGTTCCGGCGATGCGTATGACGGCGTCATGATCTGTCGATTGGTTTGGGTCAGGACCTGGGTAACCTCGGCGTCGTCCCCCAAAAGCTTGGCAATGCCGAAGTCCAGCAGTTTGGGGTTCCCCTCCCGATCGATCAAAATGTTGGCGGGTTTCAGGTCGCGATGCACGATCAGGTTTTGGTGAGCGAAATGAACCGCGGAACAAATCTTCTGGAACAGCTGCAAGCATTGTCGGCCCGTCAAGGCATTTTCGCTCAAATACTGCTTGAGGTCGCCGCCCTGGACATATTCCATGACGATATAGGGCCGATTGTCCTCGGTAACGCCCGAATCCAACAAGCCGGCGATATGGGGATGGACCAACTTCTCCAGAATAAAGGCCTCGGTACGAAAACGCTGCATCTGGTCGGCGCTCAAAACATCCCGGCGAATAACCTTTATCGCCACATCGGCCTCGCCGTCCTCGGCACGCGCCAGGTAGACCACGCCCATACCGCCGTGTCCGATGCGGCGAATAACCCTGTACGGCCCGATGGCTTCCGGGTTGGTCAGATGTCGATCCACATCTTCCTCGGAAGGCTGGATTTGATCGAGGATATTTTTATCCATCAAGGATAAGGACTCTTCGTCCATGGCCATCAATTCGGCAACTTCCATACGCAGGCTGTGATCATCGCCGCAGGTACGATCCAAATAGGCTTCACGCTCATCGGCGGACAAGGTCATGGCATCTTCCAGAATCTGCTTCACCCTTTGCCATCGTTGTGCATCCATATAGACCTCCCCTTGATTGAACAACGGCCGAATTCCTTGACTGGAAAAGCGTAAAGCGGACAAATTCCAGCTCAATCTGCCGATCGAGCGGATCTTATTCCTCATGGCCTTTATGTGTGTTCACCAGCCTCGATTAGTGGTAGAAAGAACCAGGAAGATCATTCGACGAGGTGCCTACGATGTTGGTTCGTCTTGTTTTGCTCGCACTGTGTTGTAGTTTCTGCGTTGCCGCCGACACCCGGTCGGCTTATCTCACCACCGGTGACGGCACCAAACTGGCCGTGGATTTCACTCTACCCGAAGGTATCGACAAAGCCCCCGCGTTACTGGTGTTGACGCGATATTGGCGCGCTGCCGAGGATTTGCAGGGCAAGCCCTTACCCGCCTTGAACTCATTGGATCGGCTCTTCCTTGAAAACGGTTACGCCGTGGTCAAGGTAGATGTGCGCGGGTCAGGCGCCTCCTTCGGCACGCGGCCTGTCGAGTACGGGCCTCAGGAAGTCCGCGACGGTTACGATGTGATCTCCTGGGTCATCGCGCAACCCTGGTCCAACGGCAAGGTGGGCGCTTTCGGCACCTCGTACACGGGCACGACCGCCGAGTTCCTGGCCGCGACCAAACACCCCGCCCTGAAAGCCGTGATTCCCGGCTGGTCGGATTTCGACGTCTACCGCAGTCCCGCCCGACCCTACGGCATGTTGGCAAGCCGCTTCATCGAAACCTGGAGCAACTATGTGGGCGCTCTGGACCGCAACGACGACGCGGTTTTGAATCGGCGCGTCAAACGAGTGGAGACCGATGCCGACGCTAAACTTCGCGATGCAGCGGTAGCACAACACAAGGACAATCCCAATGTCTTCGAATGGGTCAAGAAAACCGAGTTCCGCGATCAACGTGTCAAGCCCGGAGGACCCAATTGGGCGGAAAGCGCTTCACTTCATTGGAAGAAGAATATCGAAGCCTCGGGCGTGCCCATGTTGGTTCTGGCCAGTTGGCTGGATGCAGGCACCGCCGCCGGCGCCCTCATTCGTTACCAGCACTACACCAACCGCCAGAAAGTCATCATCCTGGCTTCCAGCCACGGCGGCGGTTTTCACGCTTCGCCCTACACGGTGAGCGACAAACCCGGGGAGCCGGTTCCCTCGGTAGAGACCCAGATGCAGTGGCGGTTGGACTTTTTCGACTATCACCTGAAGGGGAAAGCCACGGGCGTCGACCAATGGCCGGGGATTCAATACTTTAACCTGGGCGAGGAAAAATTCCACAAAACCGAAACCTGGCCCGTGAAAGGTATGACCTACCAACCCTGGTACCTACACCCCGAGGGTAAACTGACCGATACCCGGCCCGGCGGTTCGAAAGGTGACGGCGACAGCTACAAGGTAGATTTCACCGCGACCACCGGCAAAAATAACCGTTGGATGACACAAATGGGCGCGCCCGTTTTCAACCTGGATCGTCGCGAAACCATGGCAGAGCGCATGCTGACCTACACCAGCGAACCGCTGCCGGCAGATCTGCAACTGACCGGCGATCCCCTGGTCACCTTGGAAGTGATCTCAGATCATAGCGACGGCGCCTTTTTCGTCTACCTGGAAGACGTTTCGCCGGAGGGTCAAAGCCGCTACGTCACGGAAGGCGGCCTGCGCGCCTTACACCGCAAACTGGCGCCGGACAAAACCTTGCCCAAAAGCAAGCAGATGCACAGCTTCAACCGCGCCGACGCCATGCCGCTGAAACCGGGAGAGCCCGCCCGGCTTGTTTTCAACATGTGGCCGACCTCGGTACTCATCCGCAAGGGACACCGTATCCGCATTGCCGTCGCGGGCGCCGACGCCGATATGTTCGACCGGATACCGACACAAGGCAATCCAACTATCCAGATCCTGCGTAATAAGGCGCAACTTTCCTTTGTGGACCTGCCGGTGGTTTCAAGGTAGCCTCGCAGTCAGCGGGTTATGTTAAAATCGGGCTGTGGAGGCCGTGATGAGTCGAAATACGGTTAAAGAAAATGCCGGAGAGATGGTAGACCAGTTGCCGGAAGGGGCGACATGGGATGACCTGATGCAGCAAATCTATGTCCGTCAAGCGGTAGAGGCCGGCTTGGAAGATTGCCGCCGAGGCCGGATGATCGAGGTTGGTGAACTGAGAAAACGGTTCGGCTTAGGTGGATGAAGGTTTACTGGTCTGATAACGCGTCATCCCACCTCTTGAATATTTATGAGTACATAGCCCGCACCTCCGAGACATATGCGATCAAAACCGTGGACAGGCGAACCGGAAGATCGATGCAAATCGCTGATTTCCCCATGTCCGGCCGTATGTCAGAGAACAAGCCACTTTGGCCATACAGGCGCGCAAACTCGCTGACCATCATGACCAGGTAGACTACTCCGTGGTGAAAAATGCCCCGGCATCAGAAACCGCTTGCAGGGGGCCGGCTTGATTCGGTTTGACGGCATGCCCTCTCCGTAAACCTGTTCAGTCCCTACTTGACCTTGAACGTCGCGAAGCCTACATTGGAATTATAAGGTTTCAACGTGGCGCCGCAGAAGTGTGGTATCGATATGGCGACTCTGAGTTTGAACGTCACGGCTTTATTGCAGGCCCTGCTTGACGGGTCCGATCTGGATTCCGCCTTTCTGGAAGACGTTTATCAGGAGTTGCGCGGTCTGGCTCGCGGCGCCATGTGGGTAGAGCGGTCCGATCATACGCTCCAACCAACCGCTCTTGTCAACGAGGCCTATCTGCGCCTGCTCCAGGGCGGCCGTCTCCAATTACAGAATCGGGCACACTTCTTTGCTCTTGCCGCCAGGGTCATGCGTCTGATTCTGGTGGATCACGAGCGCGCTCACCGGGCCGAGAAACGCGGCGGCAGATTATTGCGCGTCTCTCTCGACGAGCACGTGCAGGGCATGGACCGGGAACCCGATCTCATCGATCTGGACAATCAACTCAACTTGTTGGCGCGGCTTGATTCCAGGCAGAGCCGCATCCTGGAACTGCGTTTTTTCGCGGGCTCCAAAATCGAGGAAATCGCCGATGTGCTGGGTATTTCCCAAGCGCTCGTCTACAGGGAACTCAAGGCCGCTCGCGGGTGGCTCTACGGCAGGCTTAACGATCGGTAACGTCATGAGCACTCTACAAAGGGAAGCGGAAATCCACCGCATCTACACCAGTGCGCTGGCCTTGGAAGGCGAGGCGCGGGTCGCGTATCTGGCCGAAGCCTGCGGCAGTGACGCCGAGCTGTTACAGCGGGTCGATCACTGTCTCCAGGCCGCGGAGGCCGGCAGTGCTTTGGATACTCGCTTCATGAACCGCATCGCCACCGGCGTCCGCCGTCTGAACCGGAACGCCGTCGAAGACATGACCGGTTGCAGCCTGGGCCGTTACAAATTGCTCGACAAGGCGGGCGAGGGTGGCATGGGCGTGGTCTACAAGGCCTTGGACACCTCGCTGGACCGCATCGTGGCGCTCAAGGTGCTGCGGCCCGGCACGGAATTGAATGCCGAAACCCATTTGCGCTTCGAGCGCGAGGGCAAGGTGATCGCCGCGTTGGACCATCCCAATATCGTCACCCTTTATTCGCGCGAGGTCGTGGACGGCCTGGTGTTTCTTACCATGGAATGGGTTCCCGGCCACACTCTGGATCAGGTCATTCCACCCACCGGCTTTGCCCAACAACCCTTCTTTCATCTGGCCCTGCCGCTGTTGGAAGCCATGAGCGCCGCACATCGGGCCGGCATCGCCCATCGCGATTTGAAACCCGCCAACATCATGGTGGTCGACGGCGGTGTGAAGATTCTCGATTTCGGCCTGGCCCGGCGCGAGCACCGCGCCGGCGGCGGCGAAGACGACCCCACCTTCACCACTACCTCCCACAAAGTCATGGGCACCTATCCCTATATGTCGCCCGAACAAATTATGGGCCGGCCCTCCGGCTGCCGCTCCGATGTCTTTTCCCTGGGCATTATCCTGACCGAAATGCTCATCGGCAAGCGCCCCTTTAGTGGCGGCAGTCCCGCCGAGTCGATGTCCGCCATTTTGCGCGATGACCCGGCTCCGCTCACCGGTTGGTCGGCAACCAGCCCGCCGTTGACCGCCATGGTATCGCGATGCCTCGCCAAAGATCCGCAAGACCGCTATTCATCGGCCGCCCCCATGGCCGCCGAATTGAAGACCGAGGAAACCCTCCGGCGCAACCGCAAGGCGCACTTCAGCGATGCCCTCCCGGCAGCCCGCGGTAAGCTCGCAGGTGGATTGGCGGCCGTCCGCCGCGTTCTGCAGAAGAATCGGGCGCTACTCGCCCCGGTGACGGCCCTCCTGGTAGTTGCCGCCGTGTTATTCTATCTCGATCGGACGACCGCCGCGCGGGAGAGGGTGCTGGATGCGGCCCGGCGGCAGGCCGATTATGAACTGGCCTGCATGTTCGAGGAAAGGGCGGCCGACGCCCTGGTGCGGAACCTGAGCCAGGAAGGTTGGCTATATACCCTGGCCGCTTTGAAACAGGAGATTCCGGCGGATAAGAAACTGGTGCGCGCCGGCGGTTTTCTACACGACCCGCACCTGCACGCGGCGGGCCGTTTGCTGTGGACTTCGCCGGTGGCGCCACGCTCCGGGCTGACGGCATTCGGACCGAACGGCGACCTGCTGGTCTTCGCCGCACGGGACCACAAGATCCGGGTCATCGATATCGAGAGCGGCAAGGGCAAGACCGTGTTTGCGGGCCATACAGCCGATATCACCGCGCTGGTTATCAGCCTGGACGGGAAGACCCTGGCCACGGCTTCCGAGGACAACACCATCCGCTTGTGGTCCTTGCCGGACACCCCCGCCGGAGCCCTGTCCGTAAATATCGAGGGCCCGCTACGCACCCTCATCTCCCCGGCCACACCGCTTGCGGCCCTTGCCCTTGCCCCCACGGGAGGCCGACTTGCCGCTTCCGGACCGGCGAACGCCGTCTATCTGTGGGACGAGAAGGGCGAGCGGCTTCCGGATATCCAGCTCGCGGAGGGTCAGACCGCCGGCCGCCTGGCGTTCCATCCCGGCGGTCACCGGCTTTTCGTTGCACTGGGCGACGGCCGCATCCTGTCCTGGGACCCGCGCAACCAACACCGGGCCGCCATGCTCGAAGGGCATAGCGCCCCGGTGCTGGACTTTGCCTTTACCGATCCCGATCAGTCCCTGGTTTCCGCTTCCATGGACGGAACCCTGCGGCTCTGGCGCAAAAACGGCTCGGTCGCCTCTCCCGGCAGGAAGGACCCGGTGATTGCGGTGACCGTCTCGCGGGGGAACCTGGTTTCCGTGTCCGCCAAAGGCGTGGTCAAACGCTGGAAGGTCGAACCTGACGAGATCCGTATTCTCGCCTCCTGGGAGTTGGGTCAAAGGAACCCCGTGACCCAATTGACCCTGGCGCCCGCGCGCAACCTCATCGCCTACAGTGTTCCGGCGGGCGTGAATCTGCTCATCAGGGACCTGGACACGGGCGAGCCACAAGGGTTGTCGCGGGGCCATTCGGGCAAGATTCGCCACGTGGCCTTCTCACCCAACGGCGATCAGGTCGCCTCGACGGCGGCCGACGATAATTTCAAGATTTGGGACATTCGCTCGGGCCACGCCGTGGGCATTGTCTTCGGCAGCGATCCCACGGCCTTCGCCTTTTCTACCGACGGGCGGGAGTTCGCCTTTTCCCGAGGCGGGGAAAACCGGATCGACCTGGTTGAGGGAAGCCGCTTGAAGCTCATCTTCCGGGGTCATGAGGACGTGGTCGAAGACGTGATTTTCTTAAATGACGGTCGTCTGATTTCCGCCTCGCACGACCACACGCTACGCCTCTGGAATCGCGCTCGACCCAACGAGCCCTGGATACTACGCGGGCATACCGATGCCGTGCTCGGTCTGGATGTTTCCCCGGACAATCGCCTGCTGGCCTCCGCCTCCCGGGATCATACGGTCCGGCTGTGGTCGATTGCAACAAACGGTCTTCTTCGGGTGCTTCGGGGTCATCACGGCGCGGTAGTAGACGTGGCCTTCTCCCCGGACGGGAGCCGGTTGGCCTCGGCGTCGACGGACAAAACCATTCGGCTCTGGAGCGTGGTGACCGGTGAGCCAGACACGGTGTTTACGGGTCACGACGGCCCGCTTACCGCGCTTGCCTACTCGCCGGAGGGCCGGCGATTGGCCTCGTCCTCCCACGATCAGACCATCCGGTTATGGGACGTAGCGTCAGGCCGGGTTCAACTTACGTTGGCCGGAAGAGCCCGCTGGTTCAGTGATCTGGCCTTTTCACCGAACGGCGACGCCCTGCTCAGCGGGTCGTCCGCAGGCGCCGTACAGCTGTGGGATGTGACCCTGGACGCGGCCCCCCAGTTTCCGCTTGTGCGGGGCAACGGGGTCAGCGGGTTGATCTTTGCGCCGGATGGCGCTCAACTGGCTGTCTGCGCCGAGAATATCGACCTGTGGCGTATCGACTCGGCAGAGAGAACCCACACCCTTTCCGGCCACTCCGGCGGCGTGACGGCGGCCGCCTTCTCCAATGACGGCAAAACCCTGGCGGCCATTTCAGGCGATCGCACCATCCGGTTGTGGGACGCCGTTTCCGGCGCCGAACGGGCCGCTTTCGGCGTTCCGGGGAAACACCTGAGCGGCATCGCCTTCTCGCCGGACGGCAAACATCTCGCGGTAGCCGTGGACAGGGCCGTCCGGCTTTGGGAGGTATCGTCCCGCAAACCCATCCGAGATTTCTCGGAACATGCCGATCTGGTCACCCACCTGGTGTTCTCACCCTCCGGCAATCGGCTGGCGACGGCATCTCGCGACCGCATGATCGCGCTCCGGGACCCGAACGGGCAAGAGGCGGCGATCACCGGCGCCGGTCATGCCGACTGGGTGTTGAACCTGGCCTTTTCTGCCGACGGGGCGTTGCTGGCAAGCGCTTCGGCCGATCGCACCGCGCGCATTTGGGACCCGGCCGACATGAAGACGCGCCTTGTGTTGGAGCACCGGAACTGGGTTTCGGCCGTGGCCTTCACACGCGGGGGCGCCCAACTCATGACGACGTCCGGGGATAGTGTGACCCTATGGGATACGGCTCGCGGCAAGGTAACAGCAGTTCTGTCGCATCCCTCCCGGGTGAATGCACAGGCCGTTTCACCGACCGGCGGCCGGCTGGCCACCGCGTGCCGGGAACAGATCAAGCTGTGGCTGCCGGAAGCCGCCGCGCCGCTTGATCCGGAAACCCTGTACCGCCGGGGCCTGCAAATCTTCGGTTACCGCATGCAAGACGCCGTGCTGATGCCGCTGCCCCGCTTTGAACTGGGCGGACTGCGCGACGGGCGCTATCGCGGACGGAAGCCCCGAGACGGCGTGAACCGGCCCCGTCCAATCGACGTGTCCCTGACGCAATGGCTCCTGGAGAGCGGGCCGCAATAAACCGCCGGAAATTTTTTTCGTGATTTGTAGAGGTTCGGCCGCCCTTTTGCGAATTCCCTAACAGAGGCGGCTATTGGACAGCCGCCGGGATGTTCGAAATCTCGTCACCAGGAGTTCGTCATGAAAAACCATCGGGCCGGCTCGGCTTTATTCCTCTCGGCTCTGTTCCTCTCGGGGCTCTGCTTGCCGTTAGCGGCACAGCAACGCATGATCACGCATGTGACCCGACCGGGCGGAGATTTCACCACCACCGTTCTGGTGGAAAACGCCAACTCGGAAACCGGCTTCATCGAGGTGCTTCCCTTCGGCCCCGATGGGAGGGCTTTCCCCGCAATCTCCCTGGAACCCGCGCCGAACGCGGTCACCCGGCTGGCCGCCGCCGATCTTTTCAGTGATCTCGGCGAAGTCAGTCACTTCTACATTACACGGGCCGATCCGGGCGTCAGCTGCTCGGTTGCCTATCTTGCTTCCTCCGGCAAAGGCAGCCCCGTACACCTGGATGAAAGCAAGGTGCAGTCTACCGATTGGACCTTCTATCCCGGCGATTGGAAAACGGTCTACGACGGCTTGGCGATGGTCAACACCGGAGAGACCCCCACGCGGGTCACGCTGCATCAGATCCACCATCAGGGCTACCGCCTGTCAACCGAGGTTTTGGCCGAGGACCTGGCTCCCGGCGCCAAGCTGCTTTACGTGGTAGGCAGCCATGGTCAATCCAAGTTCCTGGCCGATACCAATACCTTCTTCGAGTTGAGGTCCGATCAGCCCCTGGCGTTGACCGCGCTGAGAGGCGCGAATCGGCCGCCACATCTGCTATGGGAAAACCCGGCCGGCCCGGGCCGGCGCTTCCGGGAACGCGAGCCCTACCGGCTTCTGAGTGTGACGCCCGAGGAAGCGGGCTATTCAGCGGCGGCGCTGGAAGAGGTTCGGGGTCTTATCGAACAATACACTCAGGCGTCGGCCGTGATGCTGCTCCACGACGGCAAGGTTCTTTTCTCCTGGGGCGACATCGACCGCAACTTCTACCTGCACTCCATCCGCAAACCCATGCTCAATGCGCTTTACGGTTTCCATGCGGAACGCGGCGCCATCGACCTGAACGCCACCATGGGCGAACTTGGCATCGATGACATTCCTCCGGTGCTCACCGAGCCTGAAAAACAGGCCCGCGTAGTTCATCTCCTCAAATCGCGTTCGGGCGTCTATCACGAGGCGGCGGGCGAATCACAAAGCATGATCGATGATCGGCCCGAACGGGGCAGCCATGCGCCGGACACCTATTTTTATTACAATAATTGGGACTTCAACGCGCTGGGTTCCATCTTCCGCCAGGAGACGGGCGCGGATATTTTTGAAGAATTCAAAACCCGCGTCGCGGATCGCATCGGCATGGAGGATTTTCAGATCCGGAACTGCGATTATTTCTATAATCCTGACAAATCACAGCATCCGGTCTATCGATTCAAGATGTCGGCCCGCGATCTGGCCCGCTTCGGCCTTTTATATATGAATAACGGCATCCTCGACGGCGAGCGTATCGTGTCGGAGAACTGGGTGCATAACAGCGCCACGCCGTGGACCTCCGTATTGAAAAACGACAGGATCTATGCCTACGGTTATCTATGGGAAATGATCCCGACGGGAACCGATTTTGGTCGTACCATGTATCACGGGGGTTATGGCGGCCATGTTCTCGCGGTGTTGCCCGAACATAAGCTGGTGTATGTCTACCGCACCGACACGGAGCAGGTAACGGATAACAGCGCGGCGTTCCAGTCGGTCTTGACGGCGCTGATGGCGGCTCGGGATGATGTAAATTGTGACAACCCCGATATCACCGTACGCGACCTGGAACCCGTTGCCGATATGGCCGCTTTCGGCGAAGCGGTTGAGCAGTTCCGGCAGGATATGAGCATTCCGGGATTATCGGCCGGCATCGTCAGGGACGGTGAGCTTGTCTGGTCCGGGGGATTCGGTGATGCCGAGGTGGGTTGCCGCATCGAAGCGAGTCCGGAGACCTGCTACAGCGTAGGTTCGCTCACCAAACCCGTTGCGGCCGTGGTGATCATGCAACTGGTTGAAGAGGGGCTGTTGGACCTGGATACACCCGTCTCCAATTTCGGCGTTCCGCTGGACAATGCCCAAAATATTACGGTCCGACACCTGTTGACCCATACATCCGAGGGCAAGCCCGGCTCCTCCTTCAACTATGACGGCGACCGCTTTGCTTTCTTGGAGAACGTCATCCAGGGCGCCACGGGCCGACCCTTCGCCGACCTGGTGACGGAGCGCATCATCGATCCATTGAATATGAAGCATACCCTGCCCATGATCTATGAACAGGTCTGGCAATTGCCCAACGCCCAGGGCTATTGCCTTACCGGGAATTCAATTGTGCAATATAACTATCATTTCTCCCCGGCTGCCGGTTTGTTTTCCAATGTTCCGGACTTCGCCCGCTTCGCAATCGCCTTGGGCAAGGGCGACCTGCTGGGTCCCCAAACCCGCAAGGAGATGTTGACGCCCATGATCAGCAACGCGGGCGAGACGCTGCCCTATGGTCTGGGTTGGTTTATCCAGGAAATCGAGGGCGAGAAGGTGATCTGGCACGGCGGCACCTGGGAGGGCGCGTCCGCCCTGATGGTGCTGCTGCCGGACCAGGATCTGGCGTTCTTCATCATGGCCAATAACCAGATGCTCAGTTGGATGATGTACCCGGAGGGAGATGTCCGTTACTCACCCATTGCGCGCCTGTTCCTTGAATCCTTTGTCAATCGATCGACGGAGGAATAACCCACAAACCGCCGATCCCCGCCCCGGCCGTTACGGCCGGGTTTTTTTTTCGGCGCCGGCAAACATACGGCAGAAACCACGGAGTTGCTTACCAGGCCCGAGGACCCGAATCTCAAGAAAGTAACTATGTCATCCGGCGAAGCCAGGTTTCCAGCCCGGAGTCCGCGGACTTCGGGCTAATCGTTTGTCCTTCAGTGGTTTGTATAATCGTGATCAATTGAATGTCGGTGGAACCAAGAGCTCCCTTTTCACCGACTGAAAATTTGAAACGGGAAGACCCCGGGCACTCACGCCCGGGATCATCGAGTTCCATGGTATAAAGAGTCACATCAACTCGCGGGCTTATTGAATACGCTGTCCTGAACGGATGGGTTGACCTCGACCTTCTCAATGAAGTACTCGCGGCTGAAAATGCCTTCTTCCATGAAGACGAAATGGGCGATCATGATGCCGTCTACCTTGCGCCAGCCGTCGAAGATCCAGGAACCCGGCGCAAAGCGTCCGCCCCCGCCTTCGACCGCCATCTTGACGGGCAACCAGGTTTTTTTGTTCAGGTACCAGTGTTGCTTGCCGCCCCCGCTTCGGGTAATTTGAATTGACAAAAACAAGGCTGCCGTGTTACTTACTAAATATTATGCCTTCATAAAAAAACGGAGACAATTATGGAAAACTTGAAATATTTTTCAATTGGACTGATTTTTTCAGTCTATGCAGCAGCCACTATTGCTATGGATAAAGTTGAAGAGGAGCCGGAAATCCCTTACATCGACTGTGATTTAAATGGTTCTGGTATTTGTTGTCAGGTAATTAACAGCACAGGAAAAATCTTGAACTGTTGGACCGAGTATTAGGTTTTAATGCCGAACCAAATAACTTGTGAATGCATTCCAAGCCTAAGAAAAAAGCCACTAGCCTTAGTTTTTGGGTTGATGACAGGCTCTTTCTTGTTTTTCTTTCAAGTCGCTCTTTCATCTGACGTGATCAAGGATTTGGGAATACTTGGTATGGTTCGCCATGTAGGCAAATTCAATGCTGTCCATATACAAATGGGCCTATAAACATTCCCACCTGGTTTGCAAACGATGAGCAGGTTTCGGGTGAGAGTTTCGTCACGCCAGAAAAATCTCTCGAAAAAACTATTAGGATCAACAGCATGATTCCATCTCTTTTACTGGTGCTAGTATCATTGGATCTAGAGATTGCCGGCGATCCAGTGCTGGATATACCCGGGGTTTACGGGTTGCAGGGTTTTGACTCCCAAGGTAAAATCATTGTGTTGGCCCTGAAAATCTCGCCAAATGTTCGGCTTTTCGACCAGAAAGGTCAGCTTTTACGAAAGTGGGGTAGAAGAGGACAAGGACCTGGTGACTTTACTAACGTGAAGGACGTTGCAATTATTGACGATAGCATCTGGGTTTTGAACAAAATACCTAACAAGGTTGTGGTTTTTTCTCTTTCAGGAGTTTTCATAAGGGAAGTCAGACTAGACTGCCGACATGTGGTTCGTATGGAAGCCGGTCAAGGCAATGTTTTTATCCAAGACGGCGGTTGGTTTACACCGGACAATACTCTCCTCAGGTTTGATGGAAAGGCTGTGAGCAGAGTTAGATCGATTGATTTGGGAAAGACCGAGACATTAACCGCTAACGGCATGCCGCCGCTGACAATCCCTTCTCCATTTGCGCATAGAGATCATTGGATCGTTTTAGACGATGGTAAAATCGCTTATTACTCAAAAAATGATCGGGCCTTCCTATTCCTGAATTTTGATGGGTCTGTGATAGAGACTCTGCCCTTTAAACCGGAAGAATATCAGGTCACAAAATCCAGTTTTGATCTTTGGCTTAATCGAACTCTGCCTCGGACAGGAAAAAATATTTCATTTCCAACAAGAGGATGGCGTAAATTGGCTGCTGATTTAATTCCTCCACGGCATTATCCCCCTGTTCTCGACTTGATTGCGGAGGGGGGAAAGCTGTGGATACAGAGAGGCTACCAGAGAGAACATCAACTTTGGGAAAGATATGACAAGAAAAAGCAGACCGGCACAATGATGGCGCCGTCTCATTACCAAATTATCGGATTTAAAGCTGGGCGCGCCTTCTTTGTGGAAAGCCGAGAAGATGATGACTTTTTCGTTTCAGCCGGGTTGAAATCAGTCAACAAACAATGACACTTTGAGGAGTTTTTTATGCGAGAATTTTTCACTCTTTCTATTTTGGTTTTAGCTTTAGCGTTACCCATCTCGGCCTTTGAAAACAAGCACGAATTGCGATGCGGCCTCTATAATATTGGCGGTTGGCCGTTACCGCTATGCTGCACCATCGAGGTAGCTACCGGAGAAGTCGCTGATTGTGTGCCGATGATGCCATGGGAGCGGTAGGATGAAACAAAGGAATTTCATTAGATCGCAGGCGCTGTTATCGACGTAATGATGAATTGCCTACTCTTTTTTCTCATCTTCTTTCAAAACAAGGAACTATCCTTTGAGACAACGGTGTTCCTTGAAGATGCTTTTGATATTCAAACCATGGATGCTGAAAAAGAGGTTGTCGCGCTATTGGCAAAGTCGACGCCCTATGTGCGAATCTACAACTCAAAAGGAGTTCAATTGGCGGCTTGGGGGCAATTTGGTCATGGGCCGTCAGAAATTAGCCTTGGATGTAGTATCGCCATAGACAGTAATTCGGTATGGGTCCTGGACCGATCGCCGCCTAAAATTATGCAATTTAATTTCAACGGTCAGCTTATCAAAACGTTGAAATTAGACATGTTCATCCTATCTGCAAGGGTCGATGCCGGTGGTGGACGTGTTTTTGTTCAAGGTGGGGGGTGGTTACAGCCCGTGGACCAGTTGTACTCCCTTGTTCCTGGGGAAAAAAGAAAAATTCGGGATGTAAAACTTGGCCTCAAAACTAAATTAAAGAACCCTCACGGCGCCTCTTATACGATTCCCCGACCATACTCAGAACGTGACCTGTGGTCGGTGATGGGAGACGGAACCTTGACCTACATAGAGAAAGGCAGTTCTATAGTAATGTATCAAGGAAAAAATGGTAAGTTAGGCTATGGTTGGGGCTTTGAAAGCAAGAAGTATGCAGTCACCAAGCCGGCCGTCAAAAAATGGCTCAACAGATTTTTCCCAGGCCTGCAAAATGAAAAAGTTAACGCGGCAAGTTGGTTAGGACAGGCCCGAAGGATTCCTCCCCCTAAGTACTATCCCCCTGCGATACGCATGATTACGGATGACACCGACATTTGGTTGTTACGTTCCATCGGGATTGAGACCCAACTTTGGGAAAGGTATGTTTCGGGCAGCTTGGCAGGGAAGATTCATTTACCGATTGATTTCGATGTGATAACGATAGGAAATACCCAATGCTATGCCTTGGAATCGAAGGAGGAGCCGCGGCTGTTGAAGTTGAACATTCGGTGAGAGTTTCCAGGTTTCTTCCGAAAAGAGCGTGACTCGGAGGCAGGAAAATGCTCAACCCCCGGCGCTACCAGTTGGGCTTCCCCCAGGCTGCGCGATTGTTCTCCTCCTGATAACAGAACGGCGAGACGCCGGCGCTCACGGGAATACCCCATAGCCTGGCTTATCATGTTTGCAGGCGTGTCTTGTCGCCCTCCGAAGACTCTAAAAAGGAAAAAACCGGGAAGATCCCGAGCATTCACGCCCGGGATCATCGAGTTTCATGGCATAAACTCAGAATCAACTCGCGGGCTTATTGAATACGCTGTCCTGAACGGTTGGGTTGACTTCCACCTTCTCAATGAAGTACTCGCGGCTGAAGATGCCCTCTTCCATGAAAACGAAATGGGCGATCATGATGCCGTCTACCTTGCGCCATTCATCGAAAATCCAGGAACCCGGCGCAAAGCGTCCGCCCGCGCCTTCGACCGCCATCTTGGCGGGCAACCAGGTTTTTTTGTTCAGGTACCAGTGTTGTTTGCCGCCCCCGGCAAGGGTTACTTCCAAATGCCAGGTATCGGCGCCGTCCACGTCGGCGGAACCGACCATGAGGAGCTTGTGACCTTTCTTCTTGTAATCCACCAACGGACATTCGAAAGGGGCTTCGTTCTTCAGTGTTGCCGCGGCCTCGGCGGGTAGGGCGTAAGCTCCCTTCGATTGGCGGCTCTCGCCCATGCCCCAGGCTTCCTTGCCGTTGTAGGCGCGGACCACCTTGATCTCCGGACTGAACTGCGTACCGAACCGGTTCAGGCCCTGGATATCGAAGCGCACCTTGTCGTCGCGTTTGCGATGGATGACCATGGGATGCTCGATGCCGTTATAGACATACATTCCGGTCAGTTTCAGAGTAGAAATCGAGGCCTGCTTTTGGGCGCCGCCCACGGCCTTCAGATAGTTATTTGCCGCTTCCTCGACTGAGGGCGCGTCCGAAAAAGGAGTCGGCGCCGACAGCATTAAAAGAAGCATCAGTGTGGCTTGCATGTTCTCTCCTCCTTACTTCACCTTCAGGGCGACCATTTCTTTATTGTTGCGTACATAGAGGACGCCGTTGGAAAGCGTGGGTTGGGTCCAGCAGCGGCCGGTCAGCACCTGCATGGAACCTTTTTCGGTGTAGGCCTTGGGCGTGGCTTCCACCAAAACCAGCCGGCCGCGTTCGCCCATCACGAACAGCAAACCGTCGCTCATGATCAACGAGCCTTTGCCCAGTCCGCGTTTAACCCATTTTTGTTCCTGGGTGACCACATCCATGCATTTGAAGGTTGCTTTATGGAAGCCGTAGATGATCCGGCCCTGGGCCACCGAACCGTTGAAGTGATTGTTCATGACCTTGGCTTCCCAAAGACTTTCCGATTGGATCTCCCCGCCGGACGCCTTGAGCTGAACCAACTTGGCGCCCGCGTCGTAGGAGGCGGAAACAAAGATCTTGTCGCCCTCGATAATCAGGGGCGGCGCGGGTTTAATGCCCAGTTCCTGGACGAAGGCTTGCTTCCACATTTCCTTGCCGTCCAAGGTAAAGCCGGCGATATGTTCCTTGGACAGGGCCACGATGTGGCGGATGCCGCCCAGTTCCATCAGGACGGGCGAACTGTAGGCCTGGTCGTCGTTACTCGCCGTCCAGTTCACCTCACCGTTTTTCTTGTTGAACGAGACCAGGTTCTTGCCGTCTTTACCACCTGTTTCCAGGATCAATTGATCATCCACGATCAAGGGCGCGGCGCAAAAAGCCCAGGTGGGGATCTCACTGCCGAAGGTCTTGATGTCCGTCTTCCAGATCAGGGAACCGTCGGCTTTGTTGACAGCGGCCAGGGTGCCGCGAGAAGCCAGGGCGTAAACCGTGTCGCCTTCAACGGTGGGCGTGGAGCGGGGGCCGTTGCCGAAATTGTTGGTGAACAGGGCATCCAGTTCGGTGCGCCAGATGGTTTTGCCGGTTTTAGCATCGGCGCAAAGGACATATTCGCCGGCGTCGTCGCTGTCCATGGTGTAGAGCTTGTCGCCCTCCACCGAAATCGCGGAAAACGCGGCGCCGACGGGTACCCGCCAGAACTCCTTGGGACCGCCCTCCGGCCAGGCGCGTAAAAGCCCTTTTTCAATGGCGACACCGTCGCGATTGGGCCCGCGAAACTGGAGCCAATCCGCGGCAGAAACTGGTAGTAATGCCGTCATGGTGATAAGGCACAAGCCTTTGAGTAACATGAAACCGCCTCCTAAGCGTGTTTGTCCGAGACGTAGGCATCCATTGTAGCGAATGTCGGACAAAAGAAAATGGGGAATTGATGATTCCTCCAAGCGGGCGGATGCCCTCTTGAATTAAAGCGTAACAGTTCAGGCGGACTGATCATGGTACGTTGACATTTTCGGTTAGGTTGCGTGAGAAAATCTTTAGCGGGCCTCTGAGGAACGTAAAGTGAAAACTGAAAACATTGTCGCCGCGCGCGGTGGGTCCGTTTTTCGCGTCAATAGGTTGTGCCCGAGCTCGGGGAGTCCATTTTTCAAGTCTGCAATGAATGTCCCGAGCGCGGTGATGGGCATTTTTATCCTTCAGCAGGCCCGCCTTGCCCGATTGGTTGCTTTTATTTCGGAGCTCACAGTGGTTTGACCCTGCCCGAACTTATTGAGAAGTTGGCGTAGGGTTCCGCTTTTACGGCTTCAGGACGACACTGTTCAAGTAGGTACGCTTACCGCTCACGGCGACAGCGATCGCCCTGGCTTTTTTTAAACCGGCTTCCCATAATTCATGTGCATAGCCCTGGGTTTGGATCTGCTGCAAGGCGGCGGATGCGGCCTCTTCCGGCGTTTTGTCGCCACATGTCTTGAACTCGAAGATGAAGCCGGTTTTAGTTTTATCCTCGGGCGTCACCAATACGTCGTAGCGTCCATGGCCGGACTCCCGGTTGCTTTGCACCCGGTAGTTTTCGCGAAGAGCAATCAGCATGCCCAGCAAAAAGGGGTGATAAACACGTTCCGGTTCTTCGCCGCCGGTATCGTGATAACTCAACACGCCTTTGACCATATTGCCGAATAAATCTGAGAGACGGGGAATGTCCTCGGCCAGGAGAGCTTCGGTCAGGGGTTTCAAACCCATCGAGCCCACTTGTTCCTCGATCCAACCGGTAACCGTATCCTCATAAAAATTGCGCACTTCCAAGTTGGGAATGGTCAGCTTACACACAAATCGTCCGTTGGCAATGGTGGTTTCCGTGGGTTTCAGGTAGCCGCTGAAGGTGAGCATGGCCCAAATGGATCGGGAGTTCAAGCGGTTCAATACCATATTGGTTTCCAGCACTTCCTCCACGGTCTCATCTTGCATCAGGGTTTCCAGGGCTTCGCGGGGGATGGCGTTATTGCCGGTGACCAGATCGTGAATCAACTGGTTATCGCTGGTGTTGACCCAATAGGGTCGACAAGCCGCCCCCGGATTGGCCGCCAGGTTCATGATGGACCAGGGGTTGTAGATGGTATGGCTTCCGAAACGATAACCGTTGTACCAGTTCTTGACCTCTTCCAAGCGATCGTCCAAGCCGGCATCGTGGAGCACCTCAGCCACCTCATTCGAAGTAAAGCCGAAATGTTGCGCATAGGGTTCGTCCAGCAGGGTGTGCACATCCAGATTGTTGAGACCGGAAAAAATAGATTCCTTTGCGATGCGCAGAATGCCGGTCATGACGCCTTTTTGCAGGTAGTCATTGTCTTTCAGAGCCCCGCACAGCAGGTCGCGCATAAAAGCCACGATTTCATCGTAATAGTTGTAGCGGTAGCCGGCATAGATGGGCGTGTCGTATTCGTCAATCAACACCATGACCTTTTTGCCGCAAGCCCGATACAACAACTCGGTAAGCAACGAAAGCGCATCTTGCAAGTGAGCGGTTTTGGCGGTTCCGTTCAGGATATCCTCAACCATCCGCTTGTCCAGGCCCCTGGGATCTGCTTGAGCAATGGTTTCCTCGTGCTGTCGATATAAACGCGCCAGGCTGGAGGCAAGACGGTCATAACAGGTTTCGAAATCGGTAACCTTGACATCCTTAAAGCTAAGAAATACAGTGGGATATTGTCCACAATGGGCCATGATATCGGCCTGTCGGGAAACGGCAAGTCCATGAAACAAGGAGGCGGAATCTTCGGAACTTCGATCGAAGAAATGGTGCAGCATGGACAGGTTGATCGTTTTGCCGAAACGCCTGGGACGCGGCAGTAAGATGACCTCGGCCCCGCTACGCACCACATCCGCGACCAGAAGGGATTTATCCACGTAGTAAAAATTGCCCTCGCGCAGTTTTCTGAAGTTGGAAATGTCGATCGGGACGGGTCTCTTCATGGGAGCCTCCGAACCAATCATAACAGGTGCGATGGTTGCGGGTTAAGGATTTTGCAGGACAACTCTATCTCTCGATTTGCATACCAGGGCATCGGGGTCAAGAGGAGCTGTCCACGGTCTCGGGGGTTCGATCGGTTTCCCGGTCGGAAGAGGCTCCGTTGGGGTCGCTCTCGGCTGTATCCGGGGGTGCGGTCCCCTCCCCTGCCCTGGCTTTGGCCTCTTCTTCGGCGGCCTTTTTGGCGGCAGCCCGTTGCGTCACCTTCATCTTCATGAAGATCACCTTCATCATTTCTTCGATCTTCTTGAAAAAACCCAGGGGATGAAACGGTTCGACCGGCAGGTAATTGACGGCTTTGAAGGAGCGGGCCCGTTCCCGCTTCGCCTCTACATCCTCCTCGTTGCCCAGCATGGCCAGCGGAATGGCGCCGTCGTTCTCGGAGGAAATGGTTTTGGCCAGGTCGAACCCGGAAATGGTATCCAGGGTCTCGTAAACCAGAATAAGGCAAGGGCGATAATAATCGATAATCTTCTGGACATTGGTGTAGCGGCCCTTGGAGATCAGCACCCCGTACTTGCGCTGCAGTACCTTGCCGATCCGTTGCAAGATTTCTTCATCCCTGGCCAGAACCAGAATCCAGGGCTCGCCCTGGTGTAAGACCGTTTTGTAGTCATAGGCCAGGATCGGTGCTTTGTTGCCGGCGCGCTCCACTTGTCTCTTGACCGGTTTTTTGCCTACCCCGCGATCCTTGAGGAAGGCGCGATCGCCGTTTTTCTTGAAGGCCTGTTTTTCGGCGATCCATTCGGCCAGTCGTTTTTCCGTTTCGGCATCCAGGTTCGTGAATTTGACGCCGATCAACTCCTCGCCCACGTTGTTGATGTAGAGCACGCGTCCGGCTGCCGAAATCTTGAAACCGGGCTCCAGTTCGAAACCCAGGGTGGTTTCCTTGTCCACCATCAGGTATTGGCCGATCTTCCCGGTCATTTCAGAGGTGATATCCGCGCCCACCGGCCCGATATTGACCAGGCGGCCCTCGCAAAAATCGTTGAACATGGATGTGTACAAAAGCTCGGGTCGCGGGGCCAGGTTCAGCTCGGTCAGGCCGAAATCGTCGTTGATATTCAAGCCCAACGGATAGACAAAGCGCAGGGCTTCCTTGCCTTCCAACTTGCCGGCGCCCATGACGGTCAGGCTGCCGTAGTATTCCTTGCCCTCGTAATAAAAGGACATACCCACGGATTGCCCGGCGCGAATTTCGTACTTTTCCCGGTCCTCGCCGGAGAATTCGACAAAGATCGATTCCTCGTCATCGTCCATGAGGCGAGCGCGTAAGCCGTTGCTGCCCAGCTTGAATTCCAACGAACGAGCGTTGTCGATGAGGCGACTAAAAATAACCCGAACCTCTTGCGGGTCGGCAACTTGTGGGTGTTTCTTCTTCTTTTTAAAAACCATGGCAGACGGGCGACTTCCCTCAGTCTCGATACAAGAATTCTACCCGAAAATCCGAGAGTCCCGGAAATTTTTTACAAAACATCTGCCGGTAAACACTGTCAACACGGGATTACAGCACCCGGGAGTCTATAGTTCTCCCAGGTTGACATCGCCGCCGTCTGCCGTAATGACGATCCGGTCTATCAGCAGATTTTCCGGTCTGATCGAGCGCTTGCCTCGATACAGCCGGTAGTTTCCGGGCGGGATCATGGGAAGGCTGAAATTTCCGTCGGAACCCAGCTCAGCGACTACCCTGTAGCCGGTTTCGGTAGTGCGGCCGTCCAGCGTGACCTGACGCTCCTGACTTCCTGTTGAATGCCTGCCGGCAATGGTGGGCAATGAGGCAAAATGAAAGGTCTGGTTGACCGACGAACCTTCCACGGTCAATTGGACCCGATTACCATGATAAAACACCACATCATCCACATCACCGTACCCTTGCGGCGGCCTCCTGGCCAGGATGAGCTGATAGGTTCCCGGATAGATACGCGGGAAGTTGAATCGACCGTCCGGCTCCAAATCCGCGCTGAGAATCCGAGTGGATTGATTCGAGCCGGCAGGCGTCAAAACCAGAAGTCCGACCCTCGGCGGCCGGTTATCGACCAGGGCCCGGCCCGTCAGCGACACGGTTTCCTCGAAGCCGAATCGGACCCGTGTTTCTTCGCCCGCATTCAAAACAGCCGGTTGGGTTTCCAAGATTTCCACGCTGCCGGTCTCCGTTGACCTGCCCATGAGGTGCACGCTGTAATCGCTCGGCAGCATTTGACGCAGATTCAGTTCGGCGCCCGTCTCGCCCCTAAACAGGTCCAACTTGCCGATGATTTGATCGCGACCCGCGAAGTAGACGCGCACATGATCGGCGTTGGGATAGGTTTCCCGATTGACCTCCATGGCCAGGCTGCTCCCGCGTGGGACGGTGAAAACCACCTCCTCGTCGTCGATTACGGACAACAACGCGAAAAGATAGCCGCGAACCAGGCCGGGATGATTGACCTCCAAGGTCAGGTATTTATCCCCGGGCAGGTTTTCCAGTCTGAAGCGACCGTCCGTTTGCGTCTCGATCGTCCATTGGTCCATCACGCCGTACATACCGGGAATCGCCCGAAAAGCCTGGTGATGGATCTGAAACGATGTCTTGCGACCGTGCGCCGACGCGCTCTGGTTGAACAGGGAAACCGGCAGTTTCACTCCGCCAAGGGAGCGCCCCGTATCATCGACCAACTTCCCGTTCAGGGTCAACCCGCCGCGTTTCAGCTCAAAACGGAGCGGCTTCCTTTCACCGGGCAAGGCGGGTTCGATGTCTTTGAACACCCGCGCTTGATAACCCTCCGCGGCAATTCTAAGGGTCCTGGCGGTGGTGTTCATGGGTCCCAAGGTGAAGCGGCCTTCCGGGTTATCCATCATGATCTCGTCGGAGCCGTAGTAGAACAACAAATCCGCCTCATAATCGGCGCTTTGGGATCGCACCGTAAACCTGGGGAGGGGCCGGCCCGTGTCCTCATCGACCACAACCGCCTCGATAAAACGCGCGCCCTGCATCACCACCAGCATGTCCTCGGCGCCGCCCTTTACCGTTTTCTTGACCGGCGCCCAGCCGGCTTTTTCGAAATGAAGATCGACCCGCGCGGGTAATTTGTCCAACAGGAAATAACCGTCGGCATCGGTCCCGGCGGTCAAGGAAATGAACGGGCCCTCGGCCATGCCCCCCTGCACCTCGTTTAGGGCCTCATTACTCTCCGGGAAACCCACATCTACCTGAACGCGCACGCCTTCCAAGGGTTGATCGGTATGGTCCACCACCCTGCCGTAGGCCTGATGAGGGGGCGTCAATTTCAACACGGCCTTGACCGTCGATTCACCTCGCTTTTGTCTGGGAATGCGTTTGACCGCCGGGGCAAAGTCCGGTGAAAGGGCAATCAACTGACCGGGTTTTTGGGTATTGGGCACGTCGGGAAAGAGAAAGTCGCCGTTTTCATCGCTACGAGTTTCTTTGATTGCTCCGCCGGAAACCAGCACCACGCGCGCATCGGCAACGGGTTCCTTTGCCGGGTTCACCACCCGGCCGACCACGTTGCGACTGGATTCCGCCCTAAGCACCAGGCCGACATCGATCCTCCGTTCCCAAGTTCCCGGCGGAATGGACAGATTGTTCAGGTCTTTCTTTTGGTAACCGGCCAGGGAAAATTCCAGCGTAGCGAACTTGCCGGGGTCGACACCTTCCATACGCCACATGCCGCTTTTGTCGCTGACGGTCCGACCGCCTCCCCTTCCAAATTCCCGGACCGATACACCGGCCAGAGGCTTGCCGTCGGCCGCGTCGACAACCCTGCCGAAATAAGCGCCGCCACGCTTCAAGGCCACGACCAGTTCGCGGCTGTCGCCGTGGTTCAAATCGACCAGGCGAACCGTTTTCATAAATCCCCCGGCACTGACGGAGAACCGCCAAAGGGAGCGCCCCAGCACCAGCAGGGCGCGACCGTCCTTGTCCGTGTTCACAGCGATGGACAAGGGGGCAGTTGTCTCGATAGAGGCGCCCGCAACGGGCTCGCCGGTGTCCGCGCTGATCACCCGTAGGGTCAAATCGAGCGCCGGGTAGAGCGAGATATCGACCGGACCCACCTCGCTGTCTTCAGGGTTCAAAAAGAGTTCGCCTTGGAGACCGTTTCCCTGGATCGAGGAAAGACCCTCGGAAAAAGCATGATAATGCCACGAGCCGGATCTCGGACAGATGAGGCGATAGCGACCGTCGGCGTCGGAAACAGCTTTCGCGGTCTCTTCATCGGCGTCTCGGCGAAACAAGACCGCGGCGCCGGCGACAGGAAGGCCGTCCTGAAGAACCCGACCGAAGACAGCGATGCCGGTCTCCGTGTCGGTCAACGGTTCTGCCTCGTCGCTTTTCTGGGGCCGGCTGCCGACCGATTCGGTCGATGATTGGCGAGTTGGAACGGGGTTCTCGGTAGAATCCGAGTCGATTGCAGGGTTTTCAGCAAGCGTTTCCTCGGTCGATGTGTCGGCCGGGCCGGTTTCATTTTTCCGATCACCGGTTAGCAAGAGGACAAGCAGTAACAAAAGTGTAAGGCCGACCATCGCGGACCAGACAAGTTTCGGACGAAGCGTCATTCTGGAAAATCCTTTATTCCATCTATGGGCCGGTTGGCAATTTTTCAGCCCGATCAATATGTACGAAAATGTTGAGGGTTGTAACCCAATTATTTATCGCGAGTTGCGATGCACTGGATATTGCTTTAAAAAAGAGCCTGTTTTGCCCTTGTTTACGTTACAAGATTAAGAGCCCGCACGACCATGAAATCGTGGGCCCTCCCTTCTTTACGGGGTAATCAGACATAGTGACAGGGTCGACGCAGAATTTTGCCCAATGCGCTTAAGTTAAGCGAGTGCGACTTTACAAATATTGTTCTTCCTGGGGAAGAATCGAGGATCAGAGGCCGGCCCTTAGGCCTTTCCGGGAAGAATTGAGTCCACTCTCCCGGGGTTGTCAGAAACTCATGTGTGGCTTTGACGAAACCCTGACCAGACCTGGCAGCCCATAGCGCTACCAGGTTGCTATTGGGTTTCTGCTTTTTGCCGTTCCGGTTAAGGCGCAACAAGAAAGGAGAAATCGGTGTCGATGTTTTCCTCCAAATTGCGTTTGTCTTCGATGAAATCGCGTATCTTGTTCGGTTGTAACGCAACGCGCTCGCGCAGGCCCGGATGGTCGGGATAGAGACGCATGCCTTCCTGCCAGGCCTTACGGGCGGCCTCGACATCGCCGTCTTTGGCCAGGGCATCGCCCAGAATCACATGGGCGCGGACATGGAAGGAGCGCTTTGACACATTCTTCTGGATCTCGATCATGGCGCGGGCGTCAGCGGCTGCATCATCGCTGTGGCGTAGCGCACGGGGCCAGTGCAGGTGATTCATCGCCCGCGAATAGCGCGCCGGCCACCAGTTCGAATCGTGTTTCAACAGAACGTCCAGTTGGTCGAGCGCCTTGCGCGCCAGAGTTCCCTTGGAGACGACAGCGGCCACACCGCCGCAGGTGGGCAGTTTGTCGATATAGGCTCCTGACAACTGAAGGCGAAGGTAACGGTTCTCAGGGCGGGCCGCCACCATTTGTTCGAAGAACGCCACCGAGCGGTCGTATGCGTGAGCGGCCACACTGGTCTGCCGGTAGCGGCTGGCAATGACCACGTCATTAGGAGCGGCTTGAATTTGTTTTTCGAGGTCGGCCAGCAGAACCTCAGCCTCGGCGGCGTCGATTTCCGGCTTGACAACTTCGGGTATGACCGGCATCGAGTCCCGTTTTGTGGGGATCAACGAGGCGGTCTTCAAAGTATCCGCGGGTTCGGTCACGCGCAAGATCTGGTTGGCCTCGATATTCTCGAGGACTTGAACGCCGCCGGAGGGCCAGCGTATTTCCAGGGTTTTGACGAGCTTATCATTGCCCAACCCGAAGTAGAGACGCCGGTCGGATTGACCGCAAAAGCTGTTGCCGCCGTCAAGCTCGCGAATTTGATTGCCGCCAGCGGTAACAATCGTGGCGCGTGCGCCGATTCCCTCCCGGTTCGATCCCGAGGCAGGGTTTCCGGTCAGGTCGAGCGCCAGCCAGTTCCGCGCGTTGCCCACGTCGTTGCGGTAAAAGGCAGGGGCGCCGCCCTGGATCGCCATGTACAGGTCCAGGTCGCCGTCATTGTCGTAATCGAAGACCACCGCGCCGCGACCGTCCATGCGATTGGCAACCCCGGCCTCCTCGGCGATTTCGCGGAAGTAGTGACCGCCGTCGTTGCGGAACAAGCGCGCTGCCTCATTGCCCGAGAAACTGCGGTCGCCGATAGTGGGCCATGCGGTCGCGTCGGTGACATCGTCACCGGTTACGGTCCAGGACGCGAGATCGTACCAATAGCTTTCGGGACCGGCGGTGATGAAGCCGTTGAGGGTAATGATGTCCAGATCACGGTCGTTGTCGAAATCGAAGAACTTGGCGCCCCAACCCCAGCCGCCGTCAAAGGTTCCCGATTCCACCGAGATGTCGAGAAAGATGGGGACACCGCTTTCATCGGCGGCATCGTTGTGCCACAGCATGTTCCCTTCTTTCAGGTAGTCCTTGGTGGTGATGTTGGTGACATAGATATCCAGCCAGCCGTTGTTGTCGAAATCACCCAGGTCCACATTCATTCCCTTTTTGGTGTCGCCCCCGAATACCTGATCGGTCACGTCGGCGAAGCGGCTTCCTCCCTGGTTAAGGAACAGCATGTCCGTGCCGAAGTCATTGGCGGAGTATATGTCCTGGAGTCCGTCGTTGTTGATATCGCCGTGGCCCATGCTCAGCGTCCAGCCGGTATCGTCCAGACCCAGTTTTTCAGCTACCTCGCGGAAGGTGCCGTCACCGTTGTTGATGTACATGAAATTGCCGCCCGCGTTGCGCGATTTCTCGAAATCGTCGTGCATGATGTTGGTCGTGGTGAGTTGCCACAGGTCGTGGGGCGCGAAATAGTTGCCCACGTAGAGGTCGAGGTGTTGATCACCGGTGAAATCGAACCAGATCGCCGCACAGCCGTTGGCCCAGGGATTGATGCCGCCGGGGAAAGCCTGTTCGGTGACATCACTGAAACTACCGTCGCCGTTATTGCGGAACAACTGGTCGCGTCCCCATTTGACCACGTAGAGGTCCACGTGACCGTCGTTGTCGTAATCGCCCCAAACCGCATCGGTACTGATCCCGCTTTCATTGTTGACGTCGGCGAGACCCGCCGCCCCGGCAACCTCCTCGAAGGTGCCGTCACTCTTGTTACGGTAGAGGAAGTTCGGTGTACCGCGCCGTGAATTGGTGACATAGAGGTCCATCCAACCGTCGTTGTCGTAATCGCCGGCGGCCGCCGCTGAGCCGACCGAGGCCAGCCAGGGCATAATATTATTGACCTTGGCATCGAGTTGGGGTTTTTGATGGACGTGGGTGAAACCCGCCTCGCGGGTGATTTCCGTAAAGGCATTCCGCTCGACTACATCGCTGAGCCGATCGGGTGAAGCAAGCACAGTCTTCGAAAAGAAAATGGGGCTCAATATGAACCACGCGGCAACGCCCGCGACAAGAAGGCCGGCAATAGCAAAAAGGAGGGCTTTGTTCTTCATGTTATTCATCCTTTAGCGGCAACCGTTCATACTTAATATTCCAGTGAGAAATCAGGTTTTCCGGGTAACCTCCACGGAACAGATGAACCGATAATCAGGTCTGTTATAATAGCACGAATCTATGAATTCCGGCTCGTGATCAAAATCCCTTTTTCAACGCCGGCCGGCCCGATCACTCAAATGACCGAGGAGTAACCATGCGCACCCCCACTTTCTATTTACCGCTCGTCCTGCTTCTTCTCATCTCGTGCGGCCAGGATCGTCAGGCGCCGCCGAAAGCCGAGGCAGGCGCCGCCCTTTCGTCCGAACTGTTAGATCAAATCATCGTCCCCTTCAACCGCGGCGTTGCCCTGATGGACCAGTTCAAACCCCGCGAGGCCGCCGGCTCCTTCGAAGAAGTCGTTGCCCTGGCCCCGGATTGGGTGCTGGGCCGCTTGAATTACGGCATTGCCCTGCTGAACGCCCAAGACGATCCCGCCGGAGCCGAACGCGAGTTGAAATGGGTGATCGAACGGGCGCCGGAAAACCCCTACGGCCACTACGCCCTGGGCATGTTGTTGCGCCACCAGGGCCGTTTGGAAGAGGCAGAAGCGCTCTATCGCAGGGTGCTGGAGATTGACCCCGAGGATGCCGATGCCCACTATCAACTGGGCTCCCTCCTACAGGAACGCGATGTGGAGGCCGCGCGCAAGCACCTGCAAAAGACCCTGGACAAAATCCCCCACCACGAATCGGCCTGCTACAGTTTGGGCAGGCTCCTGCGCCGCGCCGGCGACCACGAGGGCTCGCAGGCGTTGATGGCGCGCTTTCAGTTACTGCGCCGGGCCAAGGTAGGCGTGGTCTCGGGAATGAAATACGGCGAGATGGGCCGTTACGCCGAGGTGGTCCGCTTCTTCGAAACACCGCCGCCCGACAACCCGCTCCACGGCCTGCCCGAGTACACGGAAATCGGCGCCTCATTGGGATTGGACGAATCGAGTACGACAAAGCCGGGAACGCCCGGCCTCGACACTTCATTCGGCCCGGGCCTTGCGGCGGCCGACATTGCGGGTAATGGGAACCTGGCTCTCTACCTGACCGGTATGAGCAACGGCGGTCTGCTGTCGGCCGCCGACGGGCAGAGGATTGCCGATGCCGGTATTGACGGCGCCGACGCGATCGGCGCCTGGTTCGGTGACTACGACGGGGACGGTGACCCGGACCTCTACCTCACCTGCCGGGGTCCCAACCGGCTCTATCGCAATAACGGCGACGGCAGTTTCAGCGATGTCACCGATGTCAGCGGGACGGCCGGCGGCAGCGAAATCAGCGTCGGGGCCACCTGGGCCGATGCCGATCATGACGGCGATCTGGACCTTTACGTGGCGAACTACGCGGCCGGCGATGAACGAGGCGCTCCCAACCACCTGTGGCGGAACAACGGCGACGGCAGCTTCGTGAACATGGCGACGACAGCGGGAATTGACGGCGGTAAGGCCGCAACCACCGCGGTGATCGCGTTCGATTTCGACAGTGATCGCGACCTGGACCTCTACCTGGTCAATGACGGAGCGCCCAACCGCCTCTTCCTCAACGAGCGCGTGGGTAACTACCGCGACGCCACGGCGCTCTTCCCGCACCTGGCCGATGACGGCGCGGGCCTCGGCGCGGTGCTGAGCGATCTGGACGGCAACGGTCGTGAAGATCTGCTACTTATTCGCGGGGCCCAACCGCCGCGCCTCTTGCTGTGCAACGGACCCGCCGCTTTTGCAGAGGACGCGCGCTTCACCGCCCGCGTGAAAGGTCTCGGCGGCGCCCATGGCGCGCTGGCCGCCGACCTGGACCTGGACGGTGATAACGACCTGGTGCTTCTGGACGCGGGCAAGGACAAAACCTACCGGCATCAGGTCTTGATGAACACGGGGACGGGCGCCTTCGAGGAACCCGCGCCGCTGGGCGAACCGACGGAACTGCCGCGCGCTCGCGGCGCCCTTGCGCTCGATTTGGACGGTAACGGCTCCCTGGAACTGGTGATCGCCCGCGCCGGCGCCCCGACGCAGGTCTGGCGTGCGGCTTCCCTGGAGAATCGGAACTGGTTGACCGTGCTGCCCGCCGACGGTGAGGGGCCCACCCGTTGGCTCGATCCCACGGCCATGGGTCTGCTGGTAGAGGTCAAGGCCGGCGGATCGGTTCAGGTTGCGGGCTTGACTTCCTCGACGGGTTACCTGGGCTCCGCGCCGCGCCGCGTCCATTTCGGATTGGGTCGACAAAGCGCCGCCGATTATGTTCGCCTCTCCTGGCTGGACGGCGTCTTCCAAAGCGAACTGGAAGTACCCTCGGGTCAACAATGGCGCATTGCCAAGATGGTCCGCAAGCCCTCTTCGTGTCCGATTCTGTTTACCTGGGACGGTGAACGATTCGCCTATGTGACCGACTTTCTCGGGGTGGGCGGTTCCGGGTTCTTCACGGCGCCGGGACAGTACGGAAAACCCGATCCCTCCGAACACGTCCGCATTCCGCCCGAACTGATCCAGGAAAAGGGCGGCCGCTATGAGATTCGCATTGCGGAGCCGCTGGAAGAGGTTACCTACCTGGATTACGCACGTCTGATCGCCTACGACCATCCTGCCAAATGGACGCTCTACCCGGACGAACGGTTCAAGGGCAGCGAACCAATGCCCACCGGGGAACCCCGCGCTCACGGGACCCGCGTATTCCCGGGTGTTGCGCGCACCTCGGCAGGAACGGATGTCCGAGCCGAACTCCTATCGGTCGATCGCCGCTATGTCAGTCCGCCGCCCGATCCCCGGTTCAAGGGTTTCGCCAGGGACCACTGGCTGGAACTGGACTTCAGCGGACAGTTGGACAGACTGGAGCGAAACGCCCGGCTGGTGCTCTACCTGCACGGCTGGGTCAGTTACACCTTTTCCCACATCAATTACGCGGCATGGCAGGCGGGTATCGCCATGCAGGGGCCGCGCATCGAGGTTCCCGACGGCAACGGCGGTTGGCGCGTTCACGTGGCCGACATGGGTTTTCCGGCCGGTTTCCCGCGCATGATGACCTTCGACCTGGACGAACTGGACCTCCACACCCATCCGCGCTTCCGCATTCGCACCAATATGCGCATTTCCTGGGACCAGATCTTCGCCGCGCCGGACCTGGTGGACGAGCGCCTGGTCAAACACACGCTCTCCCCGAGTTCGGCCGACTTGCGCTACCTGGGTTTTCCCCGCGAGTTCTCGCCTGACGGCCGCGAGCCGACCCTTTATGACTACCACCGGCTGGACAAGGGCGTGCCGTTCCGAATCATGGCGGGCAACTACACCCGAATGGGCGATGTGACGCCTTTGCTGTATGCAGTCGACGACCGCTTCGTCATTTTCGGACGCGGCGAGGAGATCGCCCTGAGTTTCGATGCAACCGCGCTGCCGTCGCTGAAGCCGGGTTGGACACGCACCCTGGTTTTGCACGCCGACGGCTATTGTAAGGATATGGATCTGTACACGGCCTACCCCGATACCGTGGAACCCCTCCCCTACCGCGCAATGGACAACTATCCGCCGGCCGAACCAGCGCCCAACGCGGCACAACAGGCCCGCGACGCGGCCCTGTGGCACACGCGCCGCTTGGGACCGCAAGACCCGGCTCTACCGGAGAAGCGGGTGAACGTGGTCCCAACCAATGGTCAGCGTTGATCTTCGTACAGCAGAACTGCTCTGGAAAACTTCCCATACCGGCCTTGCGTATGTCATAATCGGGGGCGGTTCATATATCGTATTTGGAGTTTGTTATGCCAGGTCAAGGATCTGCCGGTAATGTACTTGCCGCCATATGCAGTTTTTTCATCCCCGGATTGGGCCAACTGGTTCAGGGGCGTCTTCTGATCGCCATTATCATGTTTGTGTTGGCCGGCGTCATGTGGTTTTTCTTCCTGGGGTGGTTGATCCATCTCTGGTCCATCATCGACGCCGCCATTTGGAAAGGTTAAGATGCCGCCGAACCCTTTCACCATGGAGGAACGCCGGCGGCGCCCATCTGGATCAAAGGGATCCATAGGAAGCCGCTGATTTCCTTCTTGGAATCAGAGTTCGTTGCCTCGGGTTATTATGTCCAGTACCTTCGGCGCAAAAAACCCTCCACCTAATTCTATCGATAAGAAGTGCGGCCGGGCTCCTGGTTCCATCGATGGTCAACCCTGCAAGTGGGAAAAGGTTCTCATGGACAGGGTTTGCCAGGCATGGCAGCCGTATCGGTAGGGATCGAGAAAGCCAGGTAATCGAGCGTGTAACAAGACTTGTGAAATTATTGTGTGAGGTCCATCGTGGAAAAAGTTTCTGCTATGACCCGAGAAGATTGGCGTTCATGGCTGAATAAAAACCATAGAAACAAAAAAGAGATATGGCTTGTCTATTATAAAAAAGCTACGGGTAAACCAAGCATCACATACCAGGAGTCAGTAGAGGAAGCGATTTGTTTCGGGTGGATTGACGGCATCAAGAAAAAAATAGACGAAGAAACATATATGCACAGATTCACACCTAGAAAGAAAAACAGCAAATGGTCGCCTCTCAACATAAAGTACGCAAAAAAGATGATTGAAGACGGCAGGATGACAGATATAGGCCTGGCCGTATTCAATCGAAGAGAGGCCTATAGCGAGGAATTCATCCGGAAAAAGGCAGTGTTGGAAATAGACCTTCCGAAAGAGATAGAAGAGGTGCTTAGGGAAAATCAAATGGCATGGGCGAACTTCGAAAATCTTGCGCCCGGCTACAGGAAACAATATGTCGGTTGGTTGGTCTCAGCAAAAAAGAAGGAAACAAGGGAGCGGCGAATCAAAGAGGCCCTTTCTCTTTTAGAGGAAAACAAAAAGCTGGGAATGAAGTAAAGTCGGACAGGCCGTGGGCGTTGCCCTCTGTCCGCGTCCAACCGATAAATGTTGACACCGTTCCATTTTTTGAGCTTTTTCGCAACTGAAATCCGCATTAAGAGGTAGGAGAGGTTGTATTCGCTTTCCGAATCCCTACCCACCGTTATTCCATCCATGCATGGGTTCGATCATCCCAGATAGGAATCACACATGCCTTCAAATCCTCCAAAGCCCGAGTTGAACCCGGATCAACAGCCCTGGGATCAGGCTGCCCCGAAAGATGGTATCAGGCATCGCCCCGATCCCTACAAACCGGAGATAGATGGGGACTGGCTGTTTTTGGATCCCCGAGATCTCAAAGTTGATGAGACATTCAAAAAGACCGAGCACTTCAGGGAAAGGGCCAGCCAGGGTTATATCGAATTGATGGTCGATATCCTGTCTATCCTCAATAGATACCAAAAGCAGATCGTGGACAATCAAGGCATCGAAACCAATGACTTGGAGCGTCGAGAAAGCAATCTCATCTACTTACATCTTGAACATGAAGGCCGCAAGTACCGCTTCCCCTTCGATTTCGAGTTTGCCCTCGAGTTGGCGCCGCCGCTGGCTTTCCAGACCTTTCAGTCCCTGAAAATGGGTGAAAGGAACCTGGATCATCGCAACCGGCGTGTATTTATCCGATTGCGGCAAATGTTGGAGCGCCGGCAGGTTCCCGAGTTGAATAAGATCAATGTTTTCCAAGATGTTCGTAACCTCAAGGATAATATCCAGGGAACCCTTGACCTGGCTACGCTTTTCAAAGAAAAAACAGCGTCCCTCAATATCCTCAGTGAAGAGTTGTATACACCCTCTCAACTCCATTTCCGCCTGCTGCGCGTCCTCAAGGTACTGGATTTGCCGAAGCACCCCCACTACAAGGAAGCAAAATTCTTCCTCAAATACTCTTACTTCAAGGGTAGCAGGGAAGCATTGAAGCAGGGCTTGAAACCCTTATTCGTTGAGCTGGCCAACAGCGCCGAGACTTTGTATCGACGCGCCGATCGAATCACTGAAACGAACTATCGGCGCCAACAGAGACAAGCCGACAGGCATCGCCATTGGTATGGGTTCGAAATGCCGGCGGGTGAACACGTCTACGACCAACCCCTGACTGAATTGTTTCGCTACTGGTTGAAGATTCAACATCGTCCTTTCGAGCAGATCCAGCGTGATTACAAGGCGCAACCCTTTAAAGATCATCTGCTTCGTCTCCGAGCAAACCAAAATAATCCCGCCAGGAAGGATATGGACGAGTTGACCCTACTGATCAACGGGATTCGTCGCAGGATCGAAGACAGCACCGTGAGGGATGGGGAAGTCCATATCTCCTTGAAGGCGGAAAAGGCAATCGGTCTGATGACCGGTGTCGGTTTCAAGAGCGGCAAAAACTGGGTGTGGACCAACCGCTTGGCACTGTTTCAACTGCTGGAAGAGGCCCTGGCCGAGCTTCAACTTTGGCGAAAGAACAATCCTTCTCTCACTGTTTCCGATGAACATGAAGCCTACCTGGCTGAAACTGCCAAAAGCCTCGATCAGGCCGATGGTCGCGCCCGCCGTGAGTATCTGTCGGCCAAACAGGAGGCTGATGCAGCCGATTTGGAAACCAGGTATCAGGACGTCATGAGCGACGATGCGTTGGAAGAACCGGACGAAGAGCGATTGGCCGAACTCCTGGCTTTGTATCGCGACCTTTCGGCGGCGATCAAGCCGGCCGCCATGGAGGACATGGCCTGGTTCGCGCGCTTGCAAGCGGCCTGGCCCGATACCCGTGAACGCGAAACCCAGCTCAAAAAGGTCTATGATCAAGCCGAAATTCTCGAAAACCAGCGGGAGCGCATCGGCAGTGAATTGGAAGATCTATTCAACGATCTCCCCTCTTTCCTGGCCGCGGAAGATGAGGATCTTTTTGCCTGTGTCGATATCATTGCCCGCCGCAAAATGCGCCGCCTGGTTTGCTGTGAGTACGTGGATCTTCAGACCGAACACTACACCGATAAACTGGAATCAGCTAAAAAAACCGGCAACCCGGATGAAGTGTTGCTGCGCCTGACGATTATGTGCCGGGAATTGCGCTGCATACCGACCGAGAGAGATCTGAAGGGCGCGCTGAAGCGATGGGGCAGGGACCTGGAGCCGGCTGATCGCAAACAATACGAGGCGATCATTCAAGAACACCGCCCGAAACTGGATGACCTGGCCCAAGAAACTCGGGAATCGATGCGCAATCTGCTGAACAACGCGACAACGGGAACCTTCCGCGCTCGAATGGAAGCCTATGGCTTCTGGGAAAAAGCCGCCGAGCACCTGCGCGAGGAACTTATCCTGGCCCGGCAGGAAGTTCCTCGTATCGGCTCGGTTAAAGACGGCGGCTCGATGAAACAAAGAGTGCAGGCAGTTCAAGACGCGATTCTGGAGGCCCAACACCTGATCGACCCCGCCGATTCCTGGCCGGATCACCTTCCGGACCTGATCGCGGGTTTCGAAACCAGAGAAGAGATTGCCGATAAACTGGCGGATGATCTGGCCCAAAACCATCGCGACCTGGAAACCCTGTTCAAGGAGACCTGCCAACTACAGAAAGCCGTTCGTGAAAAACAAAAGGACTTTGGACTGGAAGGCGATTTTTCCCACCTGGACATCACCCTCCAATTGACCGACGTCAAAACCCTGCGACAAGGCTATGCCTTGCGGCCAGAGGCCGAACACGAGGAACTCCAGCGTTTTGCTTTGATCTACAACACCCGCTCGCAACACCGAAGCAAACTGTTCGAGCAATATTTCCAAGGCCTGAGCAACCCGGAAAAGCCGCTCCCGGAAAAGCTGACGGATATTTTCACCAGTCAGACCTACCGCAAGTTCAAAACCAAAAAGATCATCGACCCGGCGCTCATGACGGCGATCCTGGAACTGAATCCCGAACTTCAGGAGATAGAATTTCACCTGCTGGCTCGCTTCCTCAATCACGCCGACCCGGACCAGATGAAAACGACCAGGATCTACGACAACTTCCTGGAACTGTTCAGCAAAGCCAGGGGCGCCCACAAACCGGGCAGCCCGCCGCGCCGCATCTGGGGCGCCCTGCAGACCTGGCTCAACAAAAAATACACCCCGATCAAGGACCCCCGCAACTACGAGACAAACAGAGACCGCTTCGTCGCCGACGTCCGCAAAATCCTGGGCATCGAAAGCTGAGATTCGCTAAAATGCGGACAGGATAACCGCCGGAAGGCAAGCGGCTTGTCGGGGATCGCAAAATCGGCCGGGCCGACGGGCTTGACCGGAAAGGCGTCGGGCCGCGGCAGCAGGTAGGAAGGTGTCTGAACGGCATAGCTTGCCGGCCCGGCGTCGGCTATTCGTTCGGCTGATTGGTGCTGATTGGTCAGGGGGCAGAGTAGGGGTTGCCCTGCAATATCTTCCTTGATAGGATGGGAACCCATTCATTTCCCTTGGAAACGCAAGAAAGACAATCGGGGAATCGTCGATCAGGAATCTTATGATGGACATCTTTATCAGCCACAATAGCCAGGATAAGCCCCTGGTAACACCCATAGCCGAACAGCTCGATGATCAGGACTATCGAGTTTGGTTCGACGAGTGGAATTTAGTCCCCGGCGATCCATGGCAGGAAGAATTGGAGAAGGCGCTTGAGCAAGCCTCCTGTGTTCTCGTGTTCTTGGGCAATGAATTAGGTCCCTGGCACCACGAGGAAGTGCGCGTTGCCCTCGAGGGTCGGGTCAAAGGTAAGAAAAGAGTGGTCCCGGTTCTCCTACCCGGCGTCACCAAACCGGCTGATCGAGAAATACCCCGATTTCTTCAACGTCTCAACTGGATATCCTTTAGGAATCTTCGAGATGAGGACGCCTTTCATCGCCTGCGTTGCGGTATCGAGGGAATCGCGCCGGGACGGCGTCGCAAAGAGACAACGGGCGATGATCCAACACCGGTCTTCCATGCCCTTGTTCTGGCAACTGAGAAGGATTTGGGCCGATTTCGAGATGATACCGTCCATTATTTGACGAATGTTCTCAATATGGAAGCCGTTGCCGGCTCCTCTGAAGATCTACCCGACCCGGCTTCTTTCGATCTGGTGATCCTGATCCAAGCCTGGTGGTGGGAAGACGGGATCCTGGCCCAAGCGTGGGAAACCGTAGCAAAGGATAAAAGGATGCTTTTCATCATAGATGAAAATGCCGACTGGCCGGCCCGTAAATTGATGGAACTGCCGGCAACCGGAGACATCGAAGCCTTTCGCGCGAAACATCCCAAGTCGACTACGTTCGATGAACCCAAACAACTTCAACGACTGATCGGAACAGCCGCGGATCAATACAGACGGGAGAAAACACCGGAACATAAGGAACGGGGCTTAAGCGAGACCGCTCGCGCTTACATGGAAATGCGGCTGCCTACCTGGTTGGCCGGACGCACCGGCGCCGGCAAAAGCTTTACCGGTCCCGATGAAATCTACGAGGAACGCTTCTACGTCTCCCTGGACGGTCTCTCTTCCCGCTGGACCTGGGATGAAGACAAAGGCCTCACGACGGCCGAGAAGCATCCGGAAGAACACCCGGAACGGACCGCCCAAGCGACCTTGCGCCGGCCGCTCGCCTGGTGGGCCTCCCGTCCTGAATTGCCCTGGCTGTTGTTTTCCGGTTCACCCGGCGCCGGCAAAACCGTCTTCCTCACCCGCTTCGCCGCCGCCCTGGCCGATCATTTGTTGGGCGGCCAAACCTCTCACGAGCCCCACCTGGACGCGGCAGGCTTGGGTGTCAAGGGCAAACTCCCGGCACCCGTGATTCTGGAAGCCACCGCCCTGGCCGCACGCAACCTGGAAGGCTTTAACGATCTGGTCGCTGCCGTCCACGAAGAACTGTGTTGTACCGGCCTGACCGACGCACCCGCTGTCGAACGCACGGCAAAAGCGCTCAAAGCCGGCGCCTACCTGGTATTGATCGATGCCCTGGACGAGATACCGACCGAAGGCGCCCGCAATGAGCTGTTGTGCTTCTTCAAGGGATGCCACAAGCGCTTGAACCACCTGCGTCTCATCATGACCACCCGCTCGGCGCGTTATACGGGCGAAATGGCCTTCGGCCCGGAGCTCGAGGTCTTGGACCTGACCGACCTGAACCAGAACCAGATGAAGGCCATGTGTGAACGGTTCCGCGTGATGAAAGGCGAACCGCCCGCCTTCCTGGAAAAGCTCCTCGATGCGCTGCATGGCGTAGCCCGGTGTACGGGCGCCGATGAAACCAACCTGGTGGGTAACCCGCTCCTTCTGGCCACGGCTTGCTCGGTCTTCTACAAACTGGGTCACCTGCCTAACGACCGCGCCGCGCTTTGCGACAGGATTGTGGTGCATCTCTGCGAATCCAAAGTGTCTCGTTTCGAAGACGAAAACCGCCGAGCCGAGCACAAGGACTGGGCGCTCCTCCCGGAACAAAAGCGCGACCTGCTGGAACGCATCGCTCTTGCCATGCAAGAAGAAAAGGCCCAGGAATGGCCCGTCTCGCGAGTTTATGATGTAGTGTCGAAGGGTCTTTCAAAGCTGGCGCGTGAACGGGATCGAGTGGCGCAATACGTCAAGTGGTTGGTGGAACACACCGGTTTGCTCTACATGCAGGCCGACAAACAAGGTCGGGGAGAAACGTTGCGCTTCCATCACCGACTTTTCCGCGAGTACCTGGCCGCCTGCCGCTTGACCAAGGATACGCGCACCATCAAACAAGTACTGCGGGAGATGAGGAAAAAGGGCAGGCTCATCGATCCCAACTGGCTGGATGTGGTGCGCCTCCTGCCCGGGGCCTTAAACAACGTGGACGAAGCCGGCGTTATCGGTAGCACTCTGATGGGAATGGCAGAGCGTCATCAGGACCAACGGGGCCGCTTGCTTGCCGTTTTAGCCGCCACCCTGGTGGAAAGTGAAAATCTGTTTCGCTTGTTCGATATCCCCGCTTTTGTTGCAAAGTCGGTCGGCACTTATGAAACCGAGAGCAAGGACTGGGATCACTCCATCCGGCTGCTATTCCTGGAAAACATCGGCTTATTGGGCGATCCGCGCACAAATCCCTGGGATGAGAACTATTGGATTTCCATGGAACCCGATACATTTACCATGGGTGGCCGGGGAGGCGAAGATGAACACGAACAGACCATTGTGAATCCCTTTTCCCTGGCCCGCTTCACGGTGACCAATTGGGAGTTCAGCCGCTTCATCGAAGAAGGTGGCTACCATGAACGGGGATATTGGTCTGATGAGGTCTGGGAGTGGCTTCACCTGAAGGATGAAGCATATGACCGTTGGTATGCCGCAAGGAAAAAGGAATTCGATGAGTTATACGGCTTCTCAGATCCTGAATGGTTCCGGCCCGATGTCCAACCGCGATTTTGGAACGACGCTCGTTTCAACAATCCCAACCAACCGGTAGTGGGTATCAGTTGGCCTGAAGCTGAGGCCTATTGCCGGTGGCTTACCGAAAAAATGAAGGCGGATCTGCCGACATGGTGGCCGGAGAAACTTGAGCCTCACGTCACCCTGCCGACTGAGGCCGAATGGGAATACGCCGCGCGGGGAACCGATAAAAGACCTTACCCCTGGAAAGATGACGCGGAACCCAACCCGAACCTGGCGAACTATTCCGCAAGCAAACTGGAACGGACCACTCCGGTAGGGACCTACCCCGGGGGCGCGACGCCGGAAGGGGTTCACGATCTGGCCGGGAACGTTTGGGAATGGTGCCGGGACGTGTGGAAAAGAGACGCGAGGGAATCGAGGAAAAGGCCGGCGCGGAACCCGGAGAACACGGACGGGGATGCTGCCGTGCGGGCGCTGCGTGGCGCCTCCCGGCACAGCGACGCCGTCTTCCTGCGGGCTTCGCTCCGCGACTGGTACCGCGTCTGGTCCCGCAGCGACGGCATCGGCTTTCGCTGTTGCTTGTGTCGGCGGCCCGAGCACGGTTGATTCTTGGGCCTTGGCCCATTGGGTTTTGGGGGCGAAGCCCCCCTGGGCGCGCACGCTTCCAGCGTGCATTTCCAGACGGTTGCATTAAAATGACCGTGGGTCATGAATAAAGACAGGACGTTGCAAGTTACCCTTCTTCCCACATTTACCATGCCCTGACTACCCTCAAACCGGGATTTTGTACCTCTGGACGAGTATGAGGCCCGTGTGCAGGGAAACGGAGCCTTGAAGGAGCAAGCTTCCATTGCAACTTCCGAAGTCCATTT
>JAAUYB010208317.1_pt1 | contig 43324 bp, 26 predicted proteins | sample 7278071 | NCBI WGS metagenome assembly JAAUYB01 (sample SAMN14350121, study PRJNA611818) | marine sediment metagenome | isolation source: surface marine sediment (1.8m) | place: French Polynesia: Moorea | collected 2018-08 | reverse complement strand
GCACTTTTCCGGGATTGGAACCGACTCCGCGTCGTTCAGGTATAACCAATCCCGGGAACGGAACTGGTCTTCGACCCCGAACACGGTCCTATTCCCGGGAACGGAACCGCCCTGACGAATGTCAACCGGTCCCGTTCTCGGGCAAAAGACCCCTCGACGTCGGCTTAAGGGGTCTTTGGGACAAAAAAGTGGTGAGTTTCAGCCTAATCCTGGATAGTACAATCAAATGAGGCGATATTTCTCAAGATCAATATACCCGTGGTAATCCCGGCCGACTCCATGTAATTCCGGCGGGCATGACGGCCGAGTCGGTCGATGCTTATGATGGAGGGCAGCAACGATTTTTTCGAAACACTAAGAATGATAGAGACCGGCCCGCTGAAGATACGCAAACTGCACGGGCCATGCTCTAACCCTCCGTCGATACTCGCCACGGATCACAGATGAGGATCGGCCCGGTCGCACATTGGCAATCTCAGCCTGGAAGAAGGTTGCTACCTTTCGGACTCCCACTCCACCCTACCGTGAGAAGCTTGTCTCCATACGGCTATTCACCGATTCCCGCCGGAAGAAGGTTGCGCCCCTCCGACCAACATCCTATTCTCCTCAAAAGAAGGATGGACCCACCGGACTAACTGCATATTTTTTCCGAAACTCCGACTGACACGCGAGTCGAAAGGACTTGGAATTCAAAACACCGATGTGCACGGGGGAACATCCTTCTTTCCGGCAGAATACGGCCATGGTCCCGGGGGGCGATCCTTCTCCCGGAGCAGAATTAGGGTTGTTCCCGGAGGTCGAACCTTCTTCCGAGCAGAATAGAAGGTTGTCCCCGAGGGACCAGGCTTCTCGAGTGCTCGAAAGACGGATGGGCGCGCGGGTCAATCATTGTCCGAAAAAAAATATGCGGTTATACCCGGGGGTTCGCCTTCCTTCCGAGTCCACGCCTTACACACCAAGCAATTGATAAAAATATGGTTACTCGCATTGCGGGCTTTGGTGACGGCGCCGATATGTTCCGCCTTTGATGGGAACGCCGGCGGAATCGCCCCATCGGCCGATGCTTCTCGGTTTCCCGGGTTTTGCAGGCCGGCCCGCTCTTGAGATTACCAGAGAAAAAGAGGCGTCGAAACGCCTCTATTCCTGATTTCGTGATTCAGGATCATTACCTGCAGGCCGCTTCCCAGGTGCAATATTCTTGACCGGAGGGGCCGGGACACATGTGGTAGAGGGCCGTCCAGGTATCGTTCGGGCACTCCTGTGTTTCGTACAAACCGCCTACAACGGCTTCTGTTTTGGTGGTGAAACTTTTCACGGAGAGATCGGTTAAGGCCAACTTGGGTTTCATCATTGTTCTCCATTAGAAATAAAGATCTTAATGCATTGGGAGCATTGGCTTTAATTATAACCGGAGTTGAATGGTAACGGCAGTCATTTTTTTAAGAAAGACGGAGTTACAAGGGACTCGAGCCGTTGTGATCGATCTTCATATTGCGGTTGGGGGATCCGAGCCGATAGACGGTGTCGTTTGGTTGTTTTATGCACCGGTTTTCCTTCGTTTTTCGGGCGAGGATTGACTCGGCGCCACATACTCAGATGACAACCTGCTGATATGGTAGGGAAAGCACCTTGACTTTTTGGTAAATTGGTACCAAGCTACCATAAGGAGGTAATACCATGGCAAAATCATCGGGACGTCGCACCGTTGAGCGGGTGCAGACCGGAATTCGCATCGAGAAACGACTGCTCAAAGTCCTTCGCGGTCTTGCCGAGTACACCGAATTGAGTATGGGCGACCTGTTGGAAGGCATCGTATTGCACGCCTTCGAGGGCAAGTCGCCCTTCAAACCCGAAACCATCAAGATCATCGAGGACCTGAAAAAGATCTACGGCTTGGACTACGGCGCGGAGTCGAGTCACAAGCTGATCGAAAAGGAGCAATAATGCACGGCTCGGAATTATTGGCAGCCTTTGAGAACCTCACGTTGGAACCCGCGCTTTTCAATCACGAGAAACATGTTGAAACCGCCTGGCTATATGTGGCAGGCCGGCCGCTTCCGGAGGCCATGGCCGCCTACCGCGACGGTCTGAAACGTTTTTCCGCGCATGCCGGTGTTCCTGGCAAATACCATGAAACCATTACGTTTGCTCTTTTGATGTTAGTCGATCAACGGTATCGGGAGGGACAGGACTGGGATGCGTTTCGCCGGGAAAACCTTGATCTGCTCACCGACTGGCGGACCCTGTTACACCGCTGGTACCGCCCGGAAACCCTGGATAGTGACCTCGCCGGAGCCCGTTATCTGTTACCCGATCGCCTGGTGGAAGAGCCCGCTCAAGTTGCCGGCTAAGGCTACACTTTCCAGGCATCTTTGCAAATTCTCCAAAAAAGTTCTGACATTATGTATCCAGGACATGGCGTGCTCGCACTTAAGTTATGTATTGATCCTAAATGATCTCATAGATAGATCTATTTTCATTTAATTCAGTCTAAATTCCAACGGAGGAAATTGCAATGCGTACTTTAGTGTGTGTTTTAACACTTGCCTTATCGATGACGGCTTTTGCCCAGAAAGATCTCGGAATCAATCCGGGCTTTCCCGATGTAGAAAGCATCAATACCAAGGAAGGTGTTATTCACTGTTTAACCAACGAAGTCTGGCGTGAGCGTAAAGAACAGATCGGCCGTGCCAATTTCAAAGCCGCGGGCCCTTGTGATGAAGGTAATTGTGATGACCCCGTCGTTCGCGACGCCACGGCCATCGGCAACGTTACCGTTGACGTGATCGTACACGTGATGCGCGACAACAACGGCAACAACGGTGTTTCCCAAGCAACCGTCAACGCGACCATCGCTCAAATGAATGCTGACTATGCGGGCAGCGGCACCGGTATCCAGTTCAACCTGGTTGCCACCCGTTTCCACAACAACAGCACCTATGCTTGTATCTCTGCCTATTCTCCTTTCAACAGCACCTGGTACAACGAGATCCTTCAAATGCGCCGGGACTATGCTGAAACCCCCGACGAAGTCTGTAACATTTACATCGGCTGCCAGGACTCCAGCCCTTGGGGCGTCCTGTTGGGCATCGCTACCTTCCCTTGGGACCCCGCTGCCTTGACCAACACCGGTGGTTTTTGGTTGAACAACCTGGCTTCCGGCAGCGGCGAAACGACCGCGTCACACGAAATGGGCCACTGCCTGGGCCTGTGGCACACCCACCACGGTGTCAGCGAAGTTGACGCTTGCTCCACCTGCTACGAATTGGCAGACGGCACCGACGGCGACTCCACGGGTGATTTCTGCTCGGATACTCCGCCCACGCCCACCAACCAGAACTGCTCCGATCCCGGCGGCAGCGACTGCGCGGGCACCCCGTGGGGCAATACCCAAGAAGAGAACATCATGGGTTACTCCAACTGCCGTTCCCTCTTGACCACGCAACAGTCTCGTCGGATGCACTGCTGGTCCAACTCGGTTCTTTCCGGCTGGTTCAACGGCGGAGGCGGCGGCCCCACCAACCAGGCGCCCACCGCTTCTTTCACCTATAATGCCAACAACCTGGCCGTCAGCTTCGACGGCAGCGGTTCCAGCGACTCCGACGGCACCATCACCAGCTATGCTTGGGATTTCGGCGACGGCAACAACGGTTCCGGCCAGACCGTCAATCACACCTACGCTTCCGCGGGTACCTATTCGGTCACCTTGACGGTTACCGATAACGACGGCGCCACGGATACCGACACGCAAAGCGTGACCGTAACTTCCGGTGGCGGCGGCGGTTGGACCACACTGGTCAGTTCCGACTTCGAATCGGGCTGGCAGAGTTGGGTTGACGGCGGCAGCGATGTCCGGCGCAGCTCCAGGGATTCCGCCTACGCCTCGCAAGGCACCTTCTGCGTACGCCTGCGGGACAACAGCGGCGCCGCATCGGCCATGTCCCGCAGCGTCAGCTTCAGCGGTTATTCTCAGGGCCGTATCTCCTTCAACTACTACCCGCGCAGCATGGAAAACAACGAAGACTTCTTCGTTGAAGTAAGCAGCGGTTCCGGTTGGACCGTGGTCGGCCAGTATAGGTCGGGCACCGATTTCTCAAACAACAACCCGACCAGCGCATCGGTAACCTTTAATGCAAGCGGCGTTACCTCCGTTCGTATCCGTTGCGATGCCTCGGCCAACAACGACCAGATCTACGTGGATGAAGTGGTGATCGAAGGTCAGTAACCGTTAACCATAACGCTCTTGGGAAAGGCTCCGGGTGAAAGCTCGGGGCCTTTTCTCGTTTCACGGCAGCACCTCTTCCCCGCCTGCAACTACCAAACCCTTTTTTACGACATGACTAAAGTATCCCGTTTTGGGTTTGTGCAGAATGTGTTTTTATCCATAAAAGGAAGAGGTAACTCCGTATGCTGCGAATTGTGTTGACGGCGCTTATCGTCATGACTTTACCGGTGCTGGGCGGCCCGGTAAATAAGAAGAACAATGAAGAATCGTCCGCGGTCAAGACATGGGACGAGCGGTTGTTTGAAGGTATGAAATACCGCCACATCGGACCTTTCCGAGGCGGGCGGTCCGCCGCGGTTACCGGCGTGCCCGGGCAACCCACGACATTTTACATGGGCGCTACCGGCGGCGGTGTTTGGGTAACCCATGACGGCGGCTCCAGTTGGAAGAACATTTCCGACGGTTTCTTCGGCGGCTCCATCGGCGCCGTGGCCGTCAGCGAGTGGGACAACAACATCATCTATGTCGGCGGCGGTGAGAAGACCGTACGCGGCAATGTCTCCAGCGGTTACGGCATGTGGCGCACCGACGACAAGGGTAAAACCTGGAAACAGGTCGGGCTTACCGACTCGCGGCATATTCCCAGGGTTCGCATTCATCCCAAGGACCCCAATCTGGTCTACGCGGCCGTTATGGGCCATATCTACGGACCCAATGAAGAACGCGGCATCTTTCGTACTCGCGACGGCGGGCAGACCTGGGAAAAGATCCTCTACGTCAGCGACGAGGTCGGCGCGGTCGATCTGGCCGTAGACCCCAACAATGCCCGCGTGATGTATGCCTCCTTCTGGCGCATCATCCGGCGTCCTTACGCCCTGGAAAGCGGCGGCGAAGGCTCCAGCATCTGGAAAACGACCGACGGCGGCGATACCTGGACTGAAATCACGCGTAACAAGGGCCTGCCCCAAGGCACCATCGGCATCAGCGGTCTGTCGGTTTCAGCGGTGAACTCGGATCGAGTTTGGGCGATCATCGAGGCTGAGGACGGCGGTGTCTTTCTTTCCGACGATGCCGGCAAGACCTGGCGCAAGACCAACGATGAGCGCAAATTACGTCAACGGGCCTGGTATTACACGCGGATCTACGCCGATACCAGGGATATCGATACCGTTTATGTCATGAACGTGCGCTTCCAAAAGTCTACCGACGGCGGGCGCAGCTTCAGTTCCATCCCCACCCCGCACGGCGACCACCACGACCTGTGGATCGATCCGGATGATCACAAGCGCATGGTCGTGGCCGACGACGGCGGCGCCCAGGTCACATTCAACGGCGGGGAGTCCTGGTCCACCTATCACAATCAGCCCACCGCCCAGTTCTATCGCGTGACAACGGACAATCATTTTCCCTATCGCATTTACGGCGCGCAACAGGATAACTCCACCGTGCGCATCTATCATCGCACCGGCGGCGGCTCCATTACTGAAGACGATTGGGAACCCACCGCGGGCGGCGAGTCCGGGCACATTGCGCCCCATCCCGAGAATCCCGATATCGTTTACGGCGGCTCCTACGGTGGTTTCTTGACGCGGGTCAACCACGATACGGGCGATTTCCGCATGGTCAATGTATGGCCCGACAACCCCATGGGCCACGGCGCCGAAAACCTGAAGTACCGCTTCCAGTGGAATTTCCCCATCTTTTTCTCGCCCCATGATCCGGGCACCCTCTACGCGGCCGGAAACGTACTTTTCAAAACTCACAACGAGGGGCAGACCTGGGAAGCGATCAGCCCTGACCTGACCCGGGACGACAAGTCCAAGCAAAAGTCCAGCGGCGGTCCCATAACCCAGGACAATACCTCGGTAGAGTACTACTGCACCATCTTTTCCGCCATGGAGTCGCATCATGAAAAAGGGGTGATCTGGGCCGGCAGCGATGATGGTCTTGTTCATATCACCCGTGACGGCGGCGCCAATTGGAACAACGTTACGCCGCCCGATATGCCCGAGTGGACGCAAATCAACGGCATCGAAATCGATCCCCACAACCCCGGCGGTCTCTATCTGGCCGGAACCCGTTACAAACTGAACGATTTCGCGCCCTATCTCTACCACACCACCGACTACGGGCAGACCTGGCGCAAGATCGTCAACGGTATCGACCCGCTGCATTTTACGCGCGCCATTCGCGCCGATCCCAAGCGCAAGGGCCTGTTGTACGCCGGCACTGAAACCGGCATGTACATCAGCTTCGACGACGGCGCCAATTGGCAGTCTTTTCAGATGAACCTGCCGATCGTGCCGATCACCGACCTGGCCTTGAAAGACGACGATTTGATCGTGGCCACCCAGGGCCGTAGTTTCTGGGTGTTGGACGACCTGACGCCGCTACACACCCTGTCCGAGGACATGGTTGACAAGAAATTCCATTTGTTCGCTCCAAGAGACTCCTGGCGCTTGAGCAGTTTCGGCGGGTTCTTCGGACGTTCCGGCGGCGGTGAGAATCTGCCGGGCGGCGTGCTCCTGCACTTCTATGTGGCCGAGGATCCCATGGGCGAGCCTGAACCCAAGGCGGAACCGGAACCCGCTCCGAAGGAGAAGGGCAAAAAGAAAAAGAAGAGGAAGAAGGCCGGGAAAAAAGAAAAAACCGATGAACCGGCTGCCTCCGTCAAGTTAGCCGAGAAGAAAGCCAGGAAGAAAAAGCCGCCCAAGATCGAACTGACCATCAGCACGGCTGACGGCGAAGTCATTCGCACCTACAGTTCCACGGCGAGAGAGCGCTCAAAGAAACTGACGGTGAAGAAGGGTTTCAACCGCTTTGCCTGGAATATGCGCTATCCGGATGCCGAAGACTTCAAGGGAATGATCGTCTGGTCCGGTCGTATGACCGGGCCGACGGCGTTGCCCGGAAAGTACAAGGCTAAAATGACCTGGGGCGAAGAAAGCCAGGAGGTGGACTTCGTCATAAAACCGGTGCCCAATAGCGAGGCGCCCGTTGAAGACCTGAAACCCCAGTTCGACTTCCTGATGTCGGTCAACAAAAAGCTGACGGAAACGCACAGGGCCGTCAAGAAGATCCGCGAAGCCCGGAAGCAGATCGACGCCGCAACCGCGCCCATGAAGGGCAAGGACGAGCACAAGGACGTGATGGAACTGGCGAAAGCCGTCAAGGAAACCATGAAGGGAGTGGAAGAGGCGCTGTACCAAACCAAGAATCGCAGCCGCCAGGACCCGCTCAACTTCCCCATTCGCCTGAACGACAAGCTGGCGGGATTGAACCGTGCGGCCATGGGCAACTTTCGACCCACGGATCAGAGCATCGCGGTGCGCGATGAGTTGTTCAAGCAGATCGATGCGGAGCTGGCCAAGCTCACCGAGGTTTATGAGAACAAAATCCCGGAACTGAACAAGCTGATCCAAAGCAAAGCCATGCCGGCGATTTACTTCGAAGAAGGGGATGAATAAAACCGCTGAAGACTACGAATGTCAGGTCACCGGGGCTCCCGATACCGGGAGCCCTTTCTTTGGGGAGGCGCCGGCCCGACTCATGCACTCATTTACGCTTGGATGCTGTTAAACTGAGCCTTGTGGTTATTACACCACCTGCTTGAATACGATCAATTGCTTAATGGATGGATACCCGATGCCGATACACTCGGACATGACGCGAATACTGATTGTCGACGACGAAGAATTTGTAAGGTGGCCGCTAAAGAGAAGGCTGGAAAAAGAAGGTTTCGAGGTTTTCGAGGCGGGGAATTGCCGTCAGGGAATGTCGGTCCTGGTGCAGCAGGAGATCCATCTGGCGGTCTTGGATTTAAAACTGCCGGATGGGGACGGCGTCAGCCTGCTCGGTGATATCCGCAAAAAGTTTCCCGACCTTCCGGTGATCATGATGACGGCTTTCGGGTCGGTGGAAACCGCGGTTGAAGCCCTGAAGCTGGGTGCATTCGACTATATTGCCAAGCCCTGTAACCTGGAAGAGTTGATTCTGCTGGTCAACAAGGCATTGGAAATGACCTCACTGCGCGAAGAGGTCAAAAACCTGCGCTCGAAGGTTAGCGGCAGGCCCGGATTCGAAACCGTGGTGGGCTCCAGCCCCAGGTTGCGCCATGTGATCGATCAGGCCAAAATCGTATCCGAGACCGACAGCACCAACGTATTGATTCTAGGCGAAAGCGGCACGGGCAAAAACCTGCTGGCGGAGGCGATTCACAACCGCGGCCCGCGCGCGGGAAAGCCTTTCATAACCGTGACCTGCACCGCCATGCCGGGCGAATTGATAGAGAGCGAGTTATTCGGACATGAAAAGGGCGCCTTCACCGACGCAAAAACAGCCAAGAAGGGGCTCTGCGAGGTAGCCGACGGCGGAACTCTTTTCCTGGACGAAATCGGTGATATCCCCTTGTCCCTGCAAGCAAAGCTGCTGGGTTTCCTGGAGAACCACACCTTCCGTCGGATCGGCGGCACCCGCGACCTCAAGGTCGACGTGCGTATTATTGCGGCGACCAACAAGAACTTGAAACAGGAAGTTCGCGCCAAAAACTTTCGCGAGGACCTTTTCTACCGCTTGAATGTTTCCAGTATCGAAATGCCGCCGTTGCGTGACCGGGCCGATGACATCCCGCTGCTGGTAATGCGGTTTATCGGTGATTTGAATCTGAAGCTGCGCAAAAATATCAAGGGCGTTTCCGAGCAGGCCCTCAACGCCATGATGCGCTATCCCTGGCCGGGTAACATCCGCGAACTGAAAAACATGCTGGAACGCAGCATCATTTTTGCCCGCGGCGAGGAACTGGGCCGCAGGGACTTCCCGCTGGACCTTTTTTTCGGGCCCGAGGAAGGAGACGAGGAGCCCGTCATGATCTTGCCTCCTGAGGGAATCGATTTTGAAAAACTGGAGCGCTCCCTGGTCAAGCAGGCCCTGGAACGCACAGGGGGCAACCAGGCCAAAGCGGGCCGGCTGCTGAATTTCACCAGGGACCAGATGCGATACCGGGTAAAACAGTTCGGCTTGACGGCCGCGGATACCGAAAACTGAAAACGGGCAAATTTCCTCACCCTTGGTGGGGATTATTGCCCGATTGCCTAAAAGCCCTTAGTTGCCGGTTTACCAGGCCGTCATGGTAAAAGCTTGGATGGTGGATCGCTGACGTCATTTAGCTGGAAAGTGGTGTTTTTCCCCGCCGAATGCGGGGAAAATTCCCCGCTTTGATGCTCCATATGAAAATAGATTATCGATTAGGGGCATGCACGGGGTCCGGATGGGGACCGAATCTGTTGGATAGCCGGGAATGGGCCGGTATCAAATGTGATGAAATGTTTTTTTCAACACTCAGAAAAGTTGGCCCACCTTTTGCTTCATCAACTGAGTATAAGGGCGCAACTCAGGCGACCTGTATCATGCATCGTTTTTTCAGGGGAAATAGAGAGCCAAATAAAAAAATAAACGATTCCATTGGGACTGACACACGGTATGGAAAGTGACTGCAGGAACAACTTACTTTCCGGTGTGTTTTGGGTATGGACGGCCGGATGCGGAGTCTTGGCCGTCCACCCATTTTAACAGTCATGGAATCAATAAGTTAGAGTCGTTTTTACTTTCCGGTGTGTTTTGGTATGGGCGGCCGCTTCGCGGAGTCGCGGTCGTCCATCCTTTTTACCGGCCACATTTTACTTTCCGGTGTGTTTTGTTATGGACGGTCGCCTCGCGGAGTCGCGGCCGTCCATTCTTTTCCAACCAGTTACTCTCCGGTGTGTTTTGGAACGGGTGGTTACTTGCGGAGTCACGGCCGCCCCTTCCACCAGTCGGGTGCAAATATTCGGGTGGATTCAGAAATGTCGGTCGCGGCCCGCGGCCGACTCTCCTTTTCCGGGGTTATCGGCTCGCGCCGGCCGAAAACTTGCTACTTTTCAACGTTCACCGACTATCCGGCAACTTCCGGTACCATGGTCCCAGGTGATCTTATGGCCAGGCATTCAAGGACCTCTCCCTTTTATTTCCGATCTATTCGCACCAAGATCGTTTTCCTGAACAGCTTCCTGGTAGGCATGGTGGCGCTTTTTATCTACCTCTATATGCCCAACTACCACGCCGCACGCGCCGGGGAATCTTTGTCCGCGCAATACCGAAGCCAGGCTGCCGTAACCGCCGATTATCTGGCCGCCGCACTTTCGATGCGCGATCAACAAGCGATTCAAGATGAAATGGAAGTCGTCAGGAGAGATCAGAACCTGGCCTATGCGGTAGTCCTTGATCAAGACGAACGGCTGATTGCCGGCTTCCAGGAGAACGTGGCCGAGAATCTGAAATACCGCGAAGTCAATCCGGAAGACAAGATCAGCTTCACCCGTAATCTTCAGGCATTGCGGCTGGCCGAACCTATCCGTCACGAGGGCGAAACCCGGGGCATCCTGTACCTCGGCTATTCTCCGGCCCAATTCGAGAGCGACATGCGACGCAGCAAAAAGCTGATCGGGCTCGTGAGTATATTCATCTTCTTGATGGGCCTCATGGCTTCCTATTGGATATCCTCTGCAGTTACCGAACCCATCAACCAGGTGGCCGAGGCGGCACAACGCATTGCCTCGGGAGATTTTGAGCATCGGTCACGGGTGGAGGGCTGTGATGAAATCGCCCATATGGCGACGTCGTTCAATTCGGTTGTCGAGAAACTGACCCAGGCCCGTAAGGAATTGGAAGAAGCCAACCAAAACCTTGAAGAGCGGGTTATTTTGCGGACCAAAGACCTGGAACAGGAAATGAAGGAACGCAAGTCGGCGCTGGAAGCCCTGCGCGGTGAACGTGACCGTACACGCCGTTACCTCGACGTGGCCGAGGTGTTCATGCTGGCCGTGGACGTGCGCGGTTACATCACCATGATCAACCGAAAGGGCTGCCGTATGTTGGGATACCCGGAACGAGAAATCCTGAATCAGCATTGGTTCCAGACCTTCGTGGCTCCGGTCGATCGAGACGACGCCCACAAATGCTTTCGGAAGGTGGTTACCGGTCAGGCGCCGATGAAAGAATACACCGAATCGTCGATTATCGACGCATCGGGGTGCGAGCACCTGATCGCGTGGCACAACGCCTGCCTGTACGACAAGGACGGCGGGATTATCGGCATCTTGCGCTCAGGGGAGGATATCTCACCGATGCGACGCCTCGAAAACCAGTTGCGCCATGCTCAAAAAATGGAAGCGGTCGGCACCCTGGCCGGCGGAATCGCCCACGACTTCAACAACGTACTGACCAGCATCATCTGGTGTAGTCAACTCACCCTTAACGAGTGCAAGGGCGATACTACGGTCGGCGAGTACCAGCAGGAGATTGTCAAGGCGGCTGAGCGCGCCAGAAGTTTGATTCAGCAAATGCTGACCTTCAGCCGAAAGCAAGATGTCAAACGGGCAGCCATCCCCCTGGCCGAGGTTTTGGAGGAAGCCGTTCAATTGATGCGCGCCTCCATTCCGGCCGGCATCTCCCTGAACCTGGACATCGCCGACCGCGACGGTCGTATTTTTGCCGATCCTACCCAGATTCACCAACTTGTGATCAATCTGTGCACCAATGCCGTCCACGCCATGGAACCGGCCGGCGGCGTACTATCGATTACGCTTTCCCGAATTCTCACCGTCGGCAATATCGATATCATGAGACTGGCGGTTGAAGATACCGGGTGCGGTATGGATGAAAAGACGCTGGAGCGTATCTACGATCCCTTCTTCACCACCAAGAAGCCGGGCATGGGTACGGGAATGGGTTTGAGCGTGGTGCACGGCATCGTTCACAGTCATGACGGGACGATCAAGGTAGAAAGCCGCCCGAACGTAGGTACCTGCTTCACGGTGGAATTCCCGCTACACACAAAGGTGGAAGCGGCGACCCGGTTGGGTAAGCCCGGTCTTACCCAAGGCCGCGAGCACGTGCTGTTGATAGACGATGAGGAACTGATCATCAGGGTTGCCTGCGGCGCCTTGGGCCATTTCGGCTATCGGGTATCCCGTTTCACCTCGGCAGAGGAAGCCTGGGCTTGTTTCCAGCGCGATCCAATGTCGTTCGACATCGTGGTTACGGATCAGGTGATGCCGTCCATAAGCGGAGTCGAATTAGTGCAACGCATCAGGGAATACCGACCCGACATCCCGGTGGTCTTTGTAACGGGTTATATCGCCGGCGAGGTTCACCAGGATCTACATTCCCTGCCCAACAGCACATTACTACTGAAGCCCTACGCACCCAAAACCCTCGCTGAGCAGATGCGCATTATGTTGGATGCCCCGATCGAGCAAAAACTGAACGCCGACACGATCCCCTGATGCGGGTTATCACTCGACCTCGAAAAGACCCATGCACAACCGTTCCACGGCATCCGGGATCTGACTGTCACCACATCGATTGCAGGTCAGGCCGCGGGTGCCCACGATCTTCGCGGTTTCTACCTCGACCAATTTCAACATCAGAATGACCTTTTCTCCGAAACGAGTCAAGGTGCCCATCAACAGGTAACGTACATTGAGCATTTTTCCGATGCGTGCGGCCGTGGAAGTGTCGGTGATCCCGGTATTCTGGATCTTCAACTCCCCGGCCACACGGTCCAAATCGGAACGATCGGCCAACGTCACATTGGGGGCCATGGCAACCGTTGTTTCCACCAGGCGAGTAACGGTACGGCCCACCTCGATCGACGTACCCTCTACATCGAAGGGCAATAAAGCGATCGAGACTTCACGCGCGTTGGGGATCTTCAATTTGCCTTTCTCTCTGAAATTGGCGGTATAGGAATCGGAACCGCAGGGCGCCACGCCTTCCAAACTCAAGATGGTTAGTGTGCCGGCAGTATTGCCGAACATGAGGAAGTTACCTCTTCGGCTGAAATCGATAAAACCGGGCACCTGGTCGCTTTCGAGTTGACTACCCTCTACGCTGATTTTGACATCCCATAGTTTGACCTTTTTGCGAACCGCGTGGATGGAAGCTACCCATAGGCCGTCCGGGCCGAATGAAAGACCGGTGATTTCGTCGCGGAAGCTGGTGGAATCCAAGGTTTTTTCCACCAGGTTGTTCTTGAGGCTGAAGATACGCACCTCGTCCAGGTAGGCGTTGGCAAAGTTTACATCTGAAGCAGAAGAAAACACGAGGTTGCGATTGGAAAGAATGCGTTTGTCGAAACGATCCAGACCCACCGCAACCAGCGGCACGCGCTCGCATTTGGAAAGAGCGACCGCTTTGACTTTCAATTCCTCCTTTGCCGTTCCCAGGTTGAAAGTGGAACCCGCAATTTTGCGCAAGGTATCCACGGTTGAAATCGAGCCGTTTTCATGGAAGACGAAAAGGCGCTTGCCGTCATGATCTAGAGTACAGGCCACCGCGCGCTTGGAGGTAACTACCCTTCCCCGCGCCTGTCCGTTTTCTGAAATGAAGTTAACCGCGCCGTTAGAGGTGAGGGCAATGACCTGCCTGTGCGCTGCATTGTATTGAAGGCCGACCGGGCGCTCACGACGTTTGAGCTTGATACGCGCACGGGCGACCGGTGTCGCCTCCCCTGTTCGAAAAACGACAAGGCTGCCTTTATCGGAGATCGCGGCCAGTATGTCCAAATCGATCGAGGCATCGGCAAGAACGGCATCACCTCCGATGTTCTCGCGCTTCAACAAATTGCCGCTGACAGGGTCAATCAAATATAGATTGCCGCGTGCATCCAATACCAATGCGCGGCTGTCGTCACCGTTGAAGGCGCCCCACACCGGAGTGTGATCGAGACGAAGCGTCTTGCGGTTGGCAATGTTCAGGCCGCCGCTCCAGGCCGATGCGGTCAGCCAACAAACCATCGTAAGAAACATCCGAACCTTCATCACACTCTCCTGTAAATCTCTGTCGGGCTGTCAGGTTGCCGGATTGCCCCGGTCTTTATCCAACATACAGCGGGCGGCTCGAAAGAGCCGCCCACCGCGGTTGTTTTTGCCGGATTATATGGATTGTTCAGGAAACCGGTCGGTTATTTCTTGGGTTTGAAAACCTTAATACCTGCCAACAGCGCGTGAATACCCTCGTCACCGAAACCATCGGTAGGCGATTGGTACTGGTATTTGAACTCGGTTGCCAGATTACGCGTGCTGAACAAGCGCACACCCAGGGATACGTCAACCTGGAACTCTTCCCCATCGAATTCACTGGGAAGGTTGAAATATCCGAGGCCCGCGCCGAAGAACCAGGACATCTTGGCGGCACTAGCCCATTCATAACCGCCGCGAACATAGCTGAAGTCGGGGAAGTCACTGGAAATAGGTCCGCTTACTGAAAAAGTGTACTGACTGTTCCGGGTGAGGAATCTGCCGTAGTCGATATTGAAGAAACCGGATTCATCGCCGCCGTCCGGCTTTAACACGGTCACGAAGAAGCCGTAGGTCGAGTCCCCGGCTTCCTGTTGCGCCATGGCGGGCATAAAAAATGATAAGGCAATCAAAGACAAAATTATTTTTTTCATAGCTCTCTGTTCTCCTTATATGAGTGACATCAGGAATTGCGTTTTAATTGGGGGGATAGTGGATGCCCCGGGGCATCGGTTAGGGTTGAGGGAGTTAATATTTCCGCGTGAGGTTCAATGCGTTCCCCGATTTCAGGCGCAAGGCCCAGCCTTGAACCGGGCATTTGTTTGAAAGCATGGCGTCCAGTAAATACTCGATGGGTCGATTGTTGAAAGAGACATCGAGAACGGCTTGCGCGGCGTTGAATTCGCGCTCCGTCACCGACAGCGTGCCGGACAGGCCGCGCAGATATTCCTGGATCTTTCGCAATTCGCCGTAGTCGGCGCCGGAGAGCACGAGTGTAAAGGTGCGGGGTCCGCTACGTTGCTTGCGCCAAAAGGCGTCTACGGCTTGCGTCAAATCGCCGCATAACTTGTCAGCCCCATTTTCCAGGGCCCTGGCAGATGCTTGCAGCGAGCTGATTCCGGTAGCGTTGAGATCCACGTGCTTGGACGCCAACAGGCGACCGTTGTCGGCGTAGAAGACCCGACATTGGATCACACAACTTGCAACCTTGAAGCCCTCCAATGGTGAATCGCCCGCCTCCGCGGTTCGACTTTCGCCGGCTACCAGCAGGTCCACATTCAAGCGGAGGCCCAAGGCGGATGCTTTTTCTTCATCCAAGCTCAACAGGGCATCCAATTCCTCTCGCTTCATATTGCGCTTGACCTGCTCTAAATCCAGAACGACGAAGCCACGCTTTAGAAAACAGGCAGCCAGGCGAGCTTGAGCCACACCACCGAGGACAGCTTGACCGGATTCAGGGGCCGCGTTTTTATCCACCATCAGCACGGCGATACGAGGCATGTCCGCTGCACTCAGGAGGCCTAAATCAGTCAGCTTGATTTCGATCGCGGCACGCTTTACCTCTGCTTTGAGGGTGACATGGCGGATATTGCCGCGAGTGCGTGACTGCAACACCTCGTATTTAGCGACATAATCGGCGGCTTGGAGGAATATGTGTCGTTCAACCGTTTCATAACGTTCGGCGAAGACATCATTAGGAAGCACATCCGCGACGACCTGCTCGACCGCACTCCGCAAGGCCTGTTCCAAGGCTTCGCGCTCCGCGGCCCGCAAATCATTTTGCAAAGGCGCCGATCCCCCGGCGACAACTGATTGGGCAATGCCGACACTGGAGAACACACTGAAAAAAGATAAAACTATGAAGACAAACAGGGGCCTCGGCATCGTACTTCCTCACATCATACTCTGCCCTTACATGCGGAAAAAAGTGGCGAAAAGGATCAGGAAATTTAAAAAATTTAATTTTGCTTTTCTAATCTGTTCCTAATGCGCATTTTTCGTTTTTTATATTCTGATTCGATCTCTATGAACTTATTCGTTAATGTCTCCAACCTTTCTTGAAGGAGAGTAACATTGTCTACACGTTGACCTGTCCATTCCTTTTCCAAAGCAGCCAATTCATTTAAGAGTTTCTCACAATCTTTGACAACTGCTCTTAGAAGTCGTACGTTTTCTTGTCCTTTAAAGCGCCGGACATCCTGCTTCAGCATCTTATGCTTGAAACGCAACGTTTTCAGCGCCTCGCTCTCCGGCCCTGCCGACGGTGGCGCTTGAGCGCCGACAGTCGGCCTGTTGTCTGAATTCTCCATCTCGGCGTCGGCTTGGCGATCCCCGCTTTGCGCCGCTGATGAATCCGGGATGGTGTCTTGTGCAGGCGTTGGGAGTGCGGCTTGTTCGTTTACTTCGTCGTTCGAGTCCGGAACCGCTTTGTCCAGAACATACCAGGTCAGTCCCGCGACAAGGAGTAACACGATGATCAGGGTCAAACCAGTCCGGACACGAGAAGAGGTGACGGTTGCCTTTCGTCGAGGTACCTTGTAACGCGTCGCGCGCGGTTCCGGGTTCAAGGGGGGGACCTCATTTGTCGATGGCGGGGGCGGCGGCTCCACCATAGTGACGGGACGTGACGAGACGGAAGAATCCGTCTCGAAACGCTCCTGGAGTTCATGCTCCTCCATCCTTCTCGTTGGTGCGATTCCTTCTTCCGGCGACGATTGCAGCGGGCGAAATCCATCTTCCATTTCCGTGACACGTCCGGCGGCTGCTTCGGGACGGGCTTGGAGGGCGGGAGTCGACGGCGGGTCATCGACCATGGTCAAATCCAGAATTTCTGCAACGGTGGCGACATCGAACGATGCTCCGGCCGGGGAGGAAGAGTGTTCTTCCAGCACCTCTCTCAAGGCTTGGACAAACGCTTCCGTGCCCGTGGGCCTGAGCTCGCGGTCTTGTTGAAAAACTCTCGTGAACAACCGTTTCAACTCCGAGGAGTCGTTACCCAGTTCCGGGCGAAGGGAGTGGAGTTCCGGCGGCATATAGGCAATTCGATGGAGGGTATTGATATCCGTCTCACCCTGAAACGGCCGCCGACCGGTCAACAGTTCATGGCATAGAATGCCGAAGGAGAAGATGTCTGATCGATAATCGATGTCCTCGCCGCGAACCTGCTCCGGACTGGCATAAACCGGTGTTCCCAGAAACTGACCCGTTTTGGTAAGGTTGCTTTCCCGGTTTTCCTTGGCAATCCCGAAATCCAGGATCTTGGCCGTGCCCTGGGTGGTAATCAGCATGTTCTGGGGTTTGATATCGCGGTGTACGATCTTTAACTTGTGAGCGTGATACAGGCCGGCGGCAACTTGATCCAAGATATCCAAGATACGCGGTAGCTTGAAGTTCAGTCCCCGCGCAAAATAGCGATTCAGAGGCATGCCGTCGATGAACTCGAAGACCATGAAGGGATTCTCTCCCTCCTTTCCGAATTCGAAGATGGTGGCAATATTTTGATGATGGAGTTTGGCGCACATACGCGCTTCCCGGAGAAAGCGGGCCAAATATTGCTCGCGGGCTTTCGGGTGACTGCCGGCCACGGCGTTCAGCTTGATCATCTTGACGGCCACATCACGCCTCAATTCGGTGTCGAAGCCATGGTAGACTACGCCCATGCCACCTTCACCCAGTACACCCTGGATCTTGAATTTTCCAATGCTTGATGGTTCCATGCAAAGCCTCATATCGGAGATCTACATTACAGTAGACCGGGTGCAGGTCCGAATATACAATACGCGGTGTTTGTACAAAGGCCGGGTGAAGATATCCTCCTATAGAGTATTGCGAAAAAATGAAACAAATAAGCTCAAGAAAAATAAATTTTTATCTTGAGGAGTCATAACCTGTGAGTTGAGGGTGTACTTTTTGTGAGGCGGCGATGGAGATCATGTGAGGTTTCATTCCTCTCTTGAGCAGTTAAACAAGGAAAGAGATCGGCCCTTTCTCCAGGGTGTTAATAAGTTACTTTATTTGTGGCCTCTTCGCTTCTTTGTGGATGAAAAATGACTCGGTAGTTCCAAAATTACGACATAACGTCAGTTCGCCGGCCGGGCACTCGGGCATCCTACATCATGGCGAGAAATCGAGTATCGGAAGGCAAATATTGACGGTGATCTGCCGCGCTTGCTAAACGCCGGACGTTGCTCTGCGTACAAAGGAGCATGTTCCCCCCTTGCAAAAGGGATCATCATCGACCCATATCACTGAAGGAGATTTCCCATGAACAAGAAATTGACCCTGACCCAATTGTCCGTGAAGAGTTTTCGCACCAAGGAAGACGTGAGGGCCGGCGCCCTGGCAAGAACCAACAATTACCTGGAATGCGTAACCACCAATACCTGGGTCAGCGAACTCTATACCGCCTGCACCTGCCCCGAAACCTGGGATTGCACCAAGATGGTCCAATTCTGTCAGTAGGTTCCAAAAACCGACGGACCGTCCCCACGGGGCGGTCCGTTCCCGTTAAGCCAATACGCCGAGCCGGTTGGGTCGCCAACAGGTATGAAAACCCGGTGGATCGAAGGCGGGTAGATCGACGCGGGCAACAGGGCCCGCGGCAAGGTTGTGCCCGTCGAAAAAGACCCAGGAAGCTTTTTCGGTCCGGGGAATGAACAACTGGCAGCCGATCGTACAACGGTCGGCATCATCGGGATCGCACATGACCACGGGCTCCGCTCCTAAACACTCACCGACGCCGGCGGTCCATTGATCCGCCACGCCTCCGTTGACCGGATCGAAGCGAAACAACTCATTGTAAAACTTGGGGGCGGGGGCGGGCGCCGACGGCATGCCCAGCGCCCAATACCAGGCAGACGGTCGGCCGGTGTCGGTTTTGGGTACGGATGGAAAATCCGCGTGACGACCCAGGGGCACCTCGATCACCTCGTCAGGACTTTCCATGCCGGGTCTGAGGCGAATCCTCACGGCGCTGCACGCCCCGAGGTTGGAGAACATATGCGGTGCGGGGATATACTGATCGTAAAACGGTTTTTCGGTTTCTATCAGGTCAACCGTGATCTCCCCCTTGTGGTCATAGGCGTTGACCAGATGCAGGCAGAACCGAACTCCGCTGAGCGGAATCCGTCCCACCGTCTCGGCGGAGCTTCTTTGGATGACCACCAACTCGGTAACAGTGGTCGGATTCCATTTGAGCGAATCCATCAGGCTGCCGCCCTGTTTCAGGAACTTGCGCGCGTCCAGAAAGTAGGGCCCGACGTGGAAGACAGCATAATGCTCGCTGATTGCAAAGTCATGGATAAGGCAAGGCCCCGACAGCACCGTATTGCCGTAGACAACGGGCTCCAGGTCAGGCCCGAATTCGTAGTAGAACAAGCGGGCGCGCGGACCCATGATTCGAATTCCGAAATTGGCCATGCGATCACCGTCGAATTTGGGATGGGCCGACAGGGCGCCCAGACGGTTCATCTTCGTAACCGAGGGCTGTTCGCCCAACGTATCCAGGGTGAAGGGGTCCAACAACCATGGCAAGCTCTGTTCACCGAAAGCCAGGAGATTCGGCCCGAAAGGATAGGCGCTGACATTGGCGGGCGAAGCAAGGGACATGTTCTGAATGAGGGAATCGCCCTGAAAAGCTGTCCCAAAACTGCGGTAGATGCGACGGCCGGCCTCATTTTCCTCGACATATCGTTTGGTTTGGACGTAACGACTGGTAAAGGCTGCTTCACCGGCAGCCAGATCCAGAGCGCGCACCATGCCGTCACCGTCCAGCCAGTGGCGCCGTGTTTCGTCGCCGATTTGAAAACGAGCCGGACCGTTCATGTAGATAATGCCGCGAACGTAGTCGGGAAGACGGCCTTGAATGGCCAGGCCACCCGCGGTCTGTTCCGTCGCGGTGGTGAAGATGCGGGTTTCCGCAGAGATGGTGTTACTCATGACATCGCTCTCCATGTGGCTTTTCTCTATTATAGCGCCGCTCTTTGTGTTTGAACGCCGGAACATACGCACTACCCACATTTTTTAAACGTCGATCAGTTGATCGTCGCGAGTTTTGCCCGTGCCCGGAGTGATAACAAGGACTTAGGGCCGAGATAATATTGCGGGCAGTATCACTACCGGAATATGCTCGTTCTGGGAACGATTCATAAAAGTGAGTTTTAGAGGAGATGAGATATGTCTGACGCCCTGAATCTGGAAGTGATCAAAACTCGAATCAAAGAAATCGTATTTGCAACGTGCGGCTTGGAGCCGGAGGATATTGCCGACGACGCGAACTTCATCAAGGATCTGGGCTTGGACTCGTTGACCATGATGGAGATCGGGGTGGACATCGATCAAGAATACGACCTGGACCTGCAAGATGAGGAGATGAAGCTGTTGCACGATGTCAACGCATCGGCCGCCTTGGTCATGGAAAAGCTGAGCCCCGCGATTGCCTAGGTAACTTATTATTTTTTACCAAGGCCTTAGACGAGTTGATCACCGGCCGGGCCGCCCGCTCGATCCCACCCGAAAACAACCCTCCGGCCGAGCCGCCCGCGGATTCTTCCCGGAAAACCGTCGGGTGGCCGGGCCTCTACCGGATTTTCAGTGAAAAAGCAGGGGCCGGCCGGGCCGCCTGTTTTATTCTGCCCGAAAGCAACCCGGCGGCCGGGCCGCCCGCGGATTCTTCCCGGAAAACCATAGGCCGGCCGGGCCCCTACCGAATTTTTAAAGAAAAAGCAGGGGGCGGCCGGGCCGCCCGCTTGATCCCGCCCGAAAGCAACCCGGCGGCCGGGCCGCCCGCGGATTCTTCCCGGAAAACCATAGGCCGGCCGGGCCCCCACCGGATTTTTAGAGAAAAAGCAGGGGTCGGCCGGGCCGCCTGTTTTATTCTGCCCGAAAACAACCCGCCGGCCGGGCCGCTCGCGGATTCTTGTAGGAAAAGAAGGACCCGGCTGGTTCTGCTTCTTTTTCTACCCACCTGGAGAGCCCCTTCCCAGGATCTCTCCCGGCCGGCAATCGTTCATCTTGTCATTTGTATGGAAACAGCTACAATCAGGCCGGGGTGATGATGACGATCGAAATACTCTTTCAGGATGATCACATACTGGTGGTCGATAAACCCGAGGGGCTGCTATCGGTACCTGGACGCGGACCGCAAGCCGCCGACAGCTTGATCACGCGAGTACGGGAGACCTTGCCCGAGGCGCGTACGGTCCACCGGTTGGATTGTGAGACATCGGGCGTATCGGTCATCGCTCTGGGCGCGGAGGCGCACCGGGCCCTCAATCGCCGGTTCCATGATCGGGAGGTGGACAAAACCTATCTGGCCGTATGTTCCGGCCGGCTGAAGCCCGAACGGGGTGAAATAGACTACCCCATGAGTTCGGACTATGCCAACCGGCCCAGGCAGCAAATCGATTACTTCTACGGAAAGGATGCGCTCACCCGTTGGCAGGTTCTGGACTATCAAAAGGACCGAACGCGGGTGAAACTGGCCCCCGTCACCGGCAGAAGCCACCAATTGCGATTGCATCTGTGCGCCCTGGGACACCCTATTTTAGGCGACAGCCTCTATGCCCCGCCCGACCTTATAGCGGCGGCTCCTCGTCTGTTGCTGCATGCGCACACCCTGGCTTTTACCCATCCGGTAACCCTCAAGCCTATGACCTTTCAGGCCACGTGTCCGTTTTAGATCTTGTGAACCGCGAGCCAGGCAACCCTGCGGGCGGCGCCCGTGCCCACGATTTCTCCGTCTAGCTCCGCCAAAAGGATGCGTCCCCGCTCATCATCTTCATCTTTCAGCATCCGGCGATCGTGATCGGCTACGTCGGTACAGAGATTCCGGCCTTCAACATAGAGTTCGTAACGCAAGCGATAAACCGCGTCGACGTCAGCCTGACGTCAACCCTCGAGCCTGAAAACATAAGGAACCCGGGCATTAACAAAACCGGGCTGAATCAAAAGAAAAAACACGTGCTTCTCACAAAGTAGCATGCCCAAGGATTGCTTGCCTTAGCTGATCAACGGGAGGGATTTTGCGAAATTGGTAAAAACTGTGTAATGGATGTCACTTGACAATTGGCGCGTCTCATTCTAATTAATGAAGTGATCCCATTGCCTTTCATCATCTTTAAATTACGGAGGATTTCCATGAAGAAAATCAAGTCTCGCGCTCTCAAGTCTCTCCTTGCAGTGTCCCTGGCCGGTATTCTGGGCTTGGGCATGTCCTCGCTTACCCTGACGGCCGGCGGCTGCGAATGGGTGTGTCTGAACGGATCACGGGGCTCTTCCAGTGCTCCTTGCTTTACCGGCGCCTGCTCCGCTGACTCCTTTGCTTTCTGCGGCGGTCCGGCTCTCATCAGCTGCTATTAATCATCACCTTCAACACGGAGCCGGGGCCTCGCGTTCCGGCTCTTTTCTCAAGCCGCGGGGCATCATCGTTTACAAACGTTAATAAGGCGATCGCTTATTTGAATACAAGCGTTACCCGATAGGTTGCCGCGTCGATCGCCTGATCAACCTTGGGGTAAGGGACCAGGTTGAGGCATGCTACCGTCATGTCACCGCTTTCTCCCTCTACGTTCACCTTTTCCTGATTGCCCGGCACAACCAGTTGCAGCGGTGTGGTCTTTCCGTCTTCCGCGATTTCCAAATCCACCCGGGCCTGACCCGCCCACATGCAGCGAGCGCCTTCCGGACAACGGCTGTCCTCGCTGACGCCGATGAAAGTGATCACCGCGTCGTTCAGCTTTACTTGACTACCTTTCTCCAATTCGACCGGGTCACCCGGTTTTGTTTCCACTATCTCGTCGGAACAAGCCATTACCGTCACCATCCAACAGCCAAAAATTATCCAACGATACCACACGCAATGCTCCTTTCAGGCGAATGCGACCATTTATCTCGATCGAGATTGAGCCTTCGGGTTTGCTAATTACGTCTTGTAATATGTATGCAACACCCAGGATAGGAGGCCCGCGCTTGATACGTTATACCATAAGCCTTTTGCTTTGCTTCTTCATCCCCGCTCTATTCGCCTGGGAGGATAACCAGACCCGCGAGTTTGCCGCAGCGCGCGCCGAAAGGATTTCGGATATTACCTATCACATGGAAATAGGCCTGGAGAAAGAGAAGGAAACCTTTGACGGCAAGATCACCATCGGCTTCGAACTGAAATCGGCGGATACCGATCTGGTCATCGATTTCGTCGGTGAATCGGTCAACAAGGTCAGCATCGACGAGACCGCAATCGAGGATTTCAAATATGTCCCCGAAAACGGCCGGCTGATCATCCCCGCCGCGCACCTTACCAAGGGGAAAAAGATCCTTTTCATCGATTTTACGGGTAAGCACAGCCGACCCTCCAACGGTTTCTTCCGTTACAAGGACAAGGCCGACCAGCGCGAATATATGTACACCGATTTCGAACCCAACGCCGCCCACAGAATGTTCCCCTGTTTCGATCAGCCCGACCTCAAGGCTACGTTTCAACTGGAAGTTCTGGCTCCTCCCGAATGGGAAGTAATTACCAATACCCAAGCCGTCGGCACGGTTATGGACGGCGACCGCAAGCATACCCGGTTCAAGATGAGTGCTCCTTTCTCCACCTATCTCTTCCACCTGAGCGCCGGTCCCTTTGCATCGTGGAGCGACCCTGACTTCCGCGTTCCTTTGACCCTATATTGCCGCCAATCCAAAGTCGCATCCATGGATCACGAGCGCCTGTTCGAAACGACTCGTTTGGGCTTCGACTTCTTCGAGGAGTATTTCGACATCCCCTATCCGTTTGAAAAATACGACCAGATCTTTGCCCCGCGCATGGGCGGCGCCATGGAAAACGTGGGCGCCGTGACCTGGAGCGAGAACTTCCTCTACAGCCGAAAACCGGACGAATACCGGTTGGTAGGACGCGATCTGGTATTGTTGCACGAATTGGCGCATATGTGGTTCGGCGACCTGGTGACGATGAAGTGGTGGGACGGCCTCTGGCTTAAAGAAAGTTTCGCCGACTACCTGGCTCATGTGGCCGCGGAGGGCATCGGCCGCCAGAACCCCTGGTCCCATGCCGCCCAAAGCAAGCGGTTTGTGATGACCGCCGATCAAAAGCCCGGCACGCACCCCATCCTGGCCACCATCCCGGACGTTCGCGCGGCTCGCCGCAATTTCGACGCGATCACCTACACCAAGGGTCTGGCCGCGTTGCGCCAGTTGGATTACTACATGGGCGACAACCGCCTACGCGATGCCTTGCGCATCTATTTGAAAGAAAACGCCTGGGGCAATACCGAACTGGAAGACCTGATGCGGGCCCTGCGCCAAACCGCCAATATCGACACCCAAGCCTGGGTCGACCTATGGCTTGCCACCACCGACCTGAACACCATCCGGTTGGATTTCAAGGTGAATAAGCGCGGTAAAATCACCAGGGCAACTCTCATTCAAGAAGCCGGCGACACCAATGACGTACTGCGTCCGCACGCGACCGATTTCGGCCTGTTCTATGAGAATGACAAGGGTGAGGCGGAACTCGTGGAAACCATCCGGGTTACCTATGACGGCGCCTCGAAAAACATAGGTCCGTTGAAGGGCAGGGAGTTACCCGCCTTCGTGATCCCCAATATGAACGATTACGATTACACCAAGGTAGTTTTCGATCCCCATTCCCTCAACTGGCTCCGCGACAATATGCATAAGGTCAAGGATACCGAAGTGCGCAAATCGGTTTGGACAGGTTTCTACGGCATGGTGCGCGACGGTCGTTTATCCGCTCGTTTCTATCTGGACCTGGCTCTGGCCCGACTACCCCTGGAAACGGACAGCGGATTGACGGGAACCATCGGTGGTAACTGCACTACCCTACTGCGCTACGCGCCGGATGAAGAAACCAGGCTCCGCTACGGCAGGCGCTTATTGGAAGCCTATAAAAAAGGTCTGGCCGCGGCGGAACCCGGAAAGGCCATGCAGGCGACCCTGTACACCAACCTTGGTTACACGGCTTATATGGCCGACGACTACGACTTTATTGCCGGACTGATCTCCGGCGAGATCGCCTATGAGGGCACGAGATTGTCCAATCGCACCAAATGGCAGTGGCTCAGTTACCTGGCCGTGGGTGATCATCCCAAGTTACCGGAGTTATTATCCGCTCAGAAAGATGCAGATTCCGGCAATTCTGGAAAAAGACAGGCTTTGATGATCGAGGGCATGAAACCGGACCTCTCGGTCAAGGAAGCCACCTGGAAACGGTTGATGGAAGACCAGGAGTTGTCCAGGGTCGATCGCTTCTACCTGGCCCGAAGCCTTTTCAGCTGGAAACGGCCCGATCTGGCAAAGCCGTTCCTGCCCCGCTTCTTCGATATGTTGGCCGAGAAGTTGGAAAGCGACGACCGTACCCTGCGCAATCTGGTTCGTCAGTACTATCCGGGCGCTGCCGGCGAAGCCGCGCGGGTTGCCACGGAAGAGTTTTTGAAACGCAAGGACTTACCGGAGGCGGTCAGGATCGCGCTTGGAGGTCGCATCTATGATCTGGAACAGGAACAAACCATGCGCGCGAAATGGAATGAGGAACCGGTGAAAACGGCAAGAAAATAAACCCTCGGGCATGATGGGTTGAAGTCCCAAGCTACGCTTTGTTCTGGTCACTTGCATGGATTGGGCGCCCCTAAAGGGCGCCCGTTTCGGGTTACTCGACGGGTTGCAGGCGAACCGCTGCTCGGGCGGCTCGGGTCAGTCTGGAAGTCCAGTTGGCGCTTGCCCAGAATTCCCGATCGCCCTGGGTCAGGATTTCCAGGCTCGCGATGTTAGCGGCGTTCTCAAACAACTCGGTTGTGAAGAACCGCATGGACCCCCGCGCCTTCAAGGTGACCTCCCGGGTCTCCACAATCGATCCGTCTATCGCCCTGGCTCTGATGGTCATGACCAGGTCGCTGTCCTCGGGATTGACGATGTGGACGCCGGTTATCCAATCGTTGTTGGAGGGGGCGTGCGGCACCAGGTAACGGCTGCCGCGTGTGTTCATGGTGGGCATCATGTCATCCTGGTATTGGCCGTCCATGCCGAAGGAAGAATAATTATCCACCCGGTTGTACGTGCTCAGCTGCGCTTCTTCCCGATAGCAGAGAATAGGCGAGGTGGCGTGCCATTGCACGTTCGCCGGACTGTCCAGTTTCAGGAACAGGATAATAGGGTTGAACCAGCGAGACTCACGGGGCCCCAGTTCGATGCCCTCGCTGCCGATTTTGATTCCGCGTGAAGTGTGCGCGTCAAAGGTCACATAGGCGGGTACGTCGTTGGGGTTGTGGAAGAGCACGAAACCCTCGCGCCAGAAACCGTGTGCGAAGGCCCGGCGTTGGTAGGTCATGCTGCCGTCTACCGAGGGAACCTCGTAACCGTCCAGGGTGGTTTCGTAGATGAAACCCATGTCGCCGCGTACGGTTTGCTCGGACAGGATGTCGCTTTCGCTCCACCAATCGATCGCCCAGGTGGTGCCGTAGGGCGCACCCATGATGGTTCTGGGATCGCCGGAGAGGATGCCCTTCACATCTACGTCCTTGCTGAGGATGGCGTTGCCGTCGGTATCGTAGGCGGTGAAGTGGACCACGGCCTGCTCTTTACTGAACATGCGGATGTGGAACCAACTGGTGCGGCCCACCTGCGGAATAAGGAAGGTTCCGCGTTTGCGCATGGGCGCCGTCTGGCGACCGTTGAGATGTTCCGGGCTGCCTTCCAGGATCAGGGCGCTGAAGACCTCGGCCGCTTCCCACTCGACGGCGAACAGATCCATCCCGGCGGAAGCGGGGATGAGGTTTTCAACCAGGCCCTTGATCTGGGCGCCGGGTTGCAGGGTGAATTCCACCGGTGCGACCTCGGGCACATCGCCGTTGCGATCGACCAGGGTTCCGGTGATCTTCAGGGGTTCGGTACTTGGGTTGGTCAACGCCAGGCCCTGCCAGACGCCCTCGCGTTTCTCCACCAGGGTGTGACGGATATAGTGAACCTCGGCAGGGTCGACGGTGGTTTTCAGTTCACCGGCCGTACCGGCGCTGCCGTCCGTGAAGCGAGGGACCACATTCAGATCCACATTATCCGTTGTCGGCAGACGCCAAAGCGGAACGCGGGTCGTACCGACCTGTTCCCCGTCGATCCGGACCTCGTAGTGATCAACCGTTCGCGCCGCGTTGCCGCCGCCGCGCCAGGTGAGAGTTTTTTGCAGGGTGTCCACCTGCATGTTGCTGACAGCGACCTCTGCCGGAGGGAAAAGGGCGCAATCCGGGGCGTTGCCGTTCGCGTTCGGCGCCATCAAGGCCCCGTCCCAAATCTCGCCGTTGTAGTGAGAGGGTAGGAACCCCTGTAATTCGGCATCGATCAGGTTTTGCAGGTCACCGCAATCGTCCTCGCCGAAATGGTTGCCGTAAAAGTGCATTTGGGCCGGTCGACCGCCCGGTTGGGGCAGTTGATCCAGGTTGGCGTGGTTTCCGTAAACACTGTGCAGCTCTTCATGCCCGCTGAGGTCGGGTGCAACCTCCAACGGGTTATGTGAGAAAGAGAGCATGCCCAGAGCGGTCGGCAACTCGCCCAGGTTCGTCAACTGGTTACCGTCGCAGTAAAGATTATAAATCTCACCAAACAGAGGCAATTCCGTAAGCTGGTTATAACTGACGTTGATAAACTTAATGTCGGCGACTCCCTCGGGAAGCTCCGTCAAACCGGTGCCTTGCGCGTGCAAAAGGCTCAGGGACGGTAGTGTTTCGGGCAGCGAGCCCAACGGGTTACCCGCCAGGTAGAGCATGCTCAAACCGGAGGGCAAAGCGGGGAGTTGCGTCAACTGGTTATCGTCCAGGTACAGCCAGTCCAAGGAAATCAGGTAATCCAGGTCGGGAAGTTCGGTGTACCGGTTATTGCGCAGGATCAAGGCGTCCAGGTAGGTCGGCAGTTGCGGCAACTCGCTCAGCATGTTGTAACCCAGATCCAACTCGTATAGGTAGGGCAACTGAGACAGGTCGGGCAACTCGCGAAGACTGTTCTTGGCCATGTACAGGTTGATCAAGTACTTGAAAAAGGAGGGATTGTCCAGGCGCGTGATGCCGACCCCGGTCAACTGCAGCGATTTGATGCGGTTGGCCTCGACGCGGCTGATGCGCCCGTCTTCGTTCAGGTCGTAGTGGGTCAGCAGGTATTGCAGCATCAGTTGGTCTTGGGTTTGGTAGAAGGCGGTGGGAATGATTTCGAAGGGCGCGCTTTCCGCGAAACTGTCGCAGGCCGTGACGCGCAAGGTATAACCGGTTCCGGGTTCTACATTGGGGACGGTGTAGGTCGCCTCGTGCGCGGTTTTACCTTCTTCCAGTACGGCGACCTGTTGTCCGTTGCGCCACAGGGTGATAGCCGCCGGGCAATCCAAGCCGTTCAGGAAACTCCACTGAACCTTTGCACCGGCGCTGACCTCTTGGGTTTGGGGTTTGCTGACGATCTTCAGTTCACCGGAAGCCTGAAGTGCGCCGGCGGCGTTCAAACGGCTGCCCGTGGTCAGCGGGAAGCCCAGGTCGTCGCCGCCGCCCAGCAGACGCATCTGCATTTCCTTGACGCTCATCGCCGGGTTCGTGCTCAGCAGCAGCGCCGCGGCGCCCACGACGTGGGGCGCGGCCATGGAGGTGCCGGATTTCAAGTCGTACTTGGGTTCCAGATCGGCGCTTTCGCCCTCTCGGACGATTTCACGGTAGAGGCGCAGGTTGTCGAACTCCAGCATAATGTCGTGCTCGCCGGGCTCCAGTTTGCCGTAGAAGCGGTAGCGGTCGGTTCTGGGCATGTACAAAAGCGGTTCGTCGGGTTCCTCGACGTAGGGCAGATTGTAAAGCGTAACCCATTCATTAATGCGATAGGAATAGCCCTGTATACTCCAGGGCTGATCCGCGGGCAGCCGTGACCGGTAGCGCATGGCCAGGAAAATGGGACCCAGCGGATTGGACAGGGCGGGGAATTCCATGGCGAATTCCGTTTCTTCTTCCAGGGTGCCGTTGAAGGTAACGCGCAAGCGCTGATCACCGTTGTCGTCGAAGGTTTCCCAGGCGCCGGGAGGTCCGGTTTCTGCAAAACCGACCGGTAAGGCGGGTGGGGTCAGGCCTTCGAAATCCTGCTCGATATAGTTTTCCTCGAACAGCACCGTACTCAAGACGGCGGAGCCCGGCGCGGCGATATCCACTATATCGTTGGAGAAACCGGAATAAGGGGCCAGTTGGTCGTTGCGATCAGTGGCGGCTACGGCGAGCACATTGGGCAGGTCGTAACCGGCCGGATAATGGGGAAAGACGGAGAGATCCAAGGGTGCGTTACCGGCCGCGGCAACAAACAGGACGCCTCTTTCACCGGCTTCCTCGATGGCCAGGCGCAGAGCCTCGGAGGGAAAGGGACCGCCCCAACTGGCATTGATGACGCGAGCGCCGTTATCGGCCGCGTAGTTGAGGGCCTGGATTATTTCGAAGTCGAACAGGAAGCTTCTCAGGGCCATCACCTTGACTTTCCGGCTGACGCCGCTGATGCCGATGCCGTTATTGCCGACGGCGCCGATGATGCCCGCGACGTGGGTGCCGTGACCGAAGTCGTCATAGGGCGAGCCGTCCATGTCGCCGAAGTCGTAGCCATGCACATCGTCCACGTAGCCGTTATTGTCGTCGTCGACGCCGTTGTCGGGGATTTCATCCGTATTGACCCACAGGTTGGGGACCAGATCCGGGTGGTCCAGGGCAATACCGGAATCGAGTACGGCGACGATGACCTCATCACTGCCCGTGGTGGTGTCCCAGGCAGCGGTGACATCGATATCCGCGCCTTCGGTGCCGCCGTTACTGCCGTCGTTAAGCAGGCCCCACTGTTGCGGGAACAGGGGATCATCGGGCGGATCGGACGTGAATTGCCGGCGATAGTTGGGCGCGACCGCCACCACCCCGGCGGCTTTAGCTCGTGCGTCCAACTTGGGCATCAAAACGGGTTCATCGGAAGTAACCCGCAGGTAAACCAGGGAAGAGGAAGCATGTCGTTCGGCTACCTTTCCGGCGACGCGATCCAGGAGCCAGGAGCTGACTGCCCTGGCCTGGCCCGCGGCCTTTTTACCGCGTTGGGTTCGGTAGACCACAATCCAATCGGTAGCCTCATAGGTCTCGGGCGACTGATCGCGGTACCACTGTTGGGCCGCAAGATAGGGATTGGTCTGTTTGGTTTGAGATGTGGGTCGCGTTTGTTCGCTGAAAGCCCTCTCGGGGATCTCGGAGAGCTGCCAGGGCTCGGATGGTTGACCGAAAGCAGGAAGCAGCAGACTCAAGATGCATAATCGGTGCAGCATAGAAACCTCTTTACAACGGGTGATGTGACGGACACACTGCCGTCACCGCGCCAGGGAAGCACAAAAAGGGGGGGACGGGTTACTCTATAGCAATTTCGGGGCCGTTCTATGTAGACCAAAGGTTTAGATGATTTCCGGCAACGACTGGGGAGGACCCGAGAGGTTGCGTCACCGGACAAAGAAACAGCCGCCATCTACGAAATACCCAAACTTTCGTGATAGGACTGTATTTATACAGGTTATTTACACCGGCTAAAACTAGTTGAGAAGTTCATTTTTTGCGGGCTGATTCTTTTTTCATTTGGCAACAAATGATTTTAACCCCTTATCTTATTTGGTTTTCTCACCGATTAATGGAAGCATAAGCATGTTTCTCCCGGAATCCACTTCCGGCTTTCGGGGGCCGGTGAATTGCCATATAGGCGGACCGGTGAACAACAGGACTCTCCGGATCAATAAAAATCGCGAATCGGCAGGTTCGAGAAAACCGATCCGGCAATGAGCGCCACGGGAAGACCGCCGATGAATAATCTCGTCACCCTTATCGAACACTTCATCCCGGACAGGTTACGGGCCGACGCCGCCTTGCACACCCGGGCCCGTTTCATGGTGTCTTATCTCTTCATCATGGCAGGGCTGGGGCTTGTCTATAACCTGGTTTATTTCAAGGTGGGTAATAACTACGGCGGCGCCGTGATTGTCGGCATGGTGTGTGTGATCATCTACCTGCCCTTCTACCTTCGCAAAACCGGTAACCTGGTCATGACCATGCACCTGTGCGGTATCTTCCTGACGGTGATGATGGGCACGATTATGGTGACCTCGGGCGGCGCCGTGTTCAGCGGGAACCCCTGGTGGACTCTGACGCCGGTCTTCGCTACCCTGGTCGCGGGTGGTAAGGCCGGTCGCACCTGGTTTTTGTTGGTGGCCGGCATTGTGGGCGGCGCCTATGTGTTGGAACTGTTCGGATTCCGCTTCCCGGACCTGATGGACCGCGAGAACGAACTTGCTTGGGTGCGCTTTCTGGACTGGTTCCACTATTTCGGCGTCATCTTCGTACTGACCGTGGGCGCCCTGGTCTTCGATTACATCAATGCACAGGCCCTGAAAGGTGAGGCCGCTACCCGCCAGGAAGTCGAAAAGGCGGGCCGCGAGGTAGAGCGTCAGAACAAGTACCTGGACGAAAGCGTCGCGGAGATATTACGAGAAATGGAAAAGTTGGCCAACGGCGACCTGACCGCTCGCCTGGAGGTCAAAAAGGACGATGCCATCGGTCAACTCTGCCAGGGCTTCAACCTTGCCGTGGAGCGTATGCAGGAGGCTGTGACGGATGTGAGCCAGGCGGTGGAAGTCACGGCCTATTCATCGGAAATGATCGATAATTCCACGGATAATCTGCGCGGCGATGCCCAACGCCAGACCGAAAAAGCGGGTTTGCTGGCCGATTCCACCTCGCAGATCGTATCGCTGATATCGGAAAACGCGGGCCACGCGCGCACGACCGCGGAGGCGGCATCCCGCAACGGCGAACTGGCAACCGAAGGCGGCGAGATCGTACGCGAGACGGTGAAGAAAATGGAAGACATCGCCGCGGTGGTCAACGGCGCGGCCGATTCCATCAAGGCGTTGGGATCATCCACCGGCGCCATCGGCAATATCGTGGGCGTGATCAGCGATATTGCGGAACGCACCAACCTGTTGGCGCTCAACGCGGCCATCGAAGCGGCGCACGCGGGCTCCCTGGGCCAGGGCTTCGGGGTGATCGCTGAAGAAGTCAAGGATCTCGCCAGCAAGACCACCGTCGAGACAGACCGCATCGCGCAAATGATCAAAAAGGTGCAGGAGCAAACCGGTACGGCCATCGACCGCATGAAAACCGGTAACGACCAGGTAGAGGCGGGCAAGGAACTGGCCACGCGCGCGGGCGAGGCGCTGGAACGCATTGTCGACAGTTCGGGCCATGTGGGCACGCTCATCCAGCAGATCGCGGATGCCTGCGAGGAGCAAACCGGCGAGAGTGAGCGACTGTTCAGTGAAATCGAGGAGATGCGCAAGGTAACCGACGATTCCGCGGGTGAAATCGGCGGAATTGCTCAATCGGCGACCAAACTGGGCGGCCTGACCCGCGAACTCCAGGACCTGCTGACACGCTTCAACCTCTCGGAAACATGAGGTCCGAAATAGCCGGGGATGTTGTGGTGGACACCCGTATTCCGGACGCTCGGACTCCTGCATCGGCCGAAATAATTTTGGTCGGAGTAATCTTAAAGGTCATCCCGCAATAGTAGGAGCGGGCTCAATTTTTTGGTCCGTTTGGAATGCGGATGCCGCCCGTTGGTTGCATACCCGGCCGACAACCTCCTTGGAGCGGGTAACACAGTCTTCTATGGATAGTCCGGTCAGGTAGTTCCCCGTCAGGAAGAGGTTCTTTCCTTCCAGGACATCGTCCAGTTCGCGCACGGTCTCGGCGTGATCGGGTTTATAGGCCGGCAGCACCGTCTCGCGCTCGAATTCCGCGACGGGCTCGGCCTTCAGGTTCAGGACACGCCGAATTACGGCTTTGCGACCGTCGACACCCGGGGCGGGCCTTTTGAAATGAAAACTGAAGGCGCGCCAAGGCTGATCGTTTTCCAGGATCACGTCCATGGAAACGACGGAGTAGAAGGGATCATCGGGGGCCACGATCCCGGCCAGGCGCTTGAGGTCCAGATCTTCGGCACGACAAATCACACCGGATGTCGTCATGATTTCGGCTCGGAACGATTGCAAGAGTTGAGCGATTTTCGGGGACGCGCTTTGCAGCAATTTTTCGGCCGTAGGCGCGGGTACGGCCAGGATGAGATAGTCACATGTCAGAACGCGGTCGTCTTGCAAAGCGACGCGGTATCCGTTGCCATAGGCATGCACGGCTTTGACCCCGGCAGAGGTGCATATGTCCAGGTTGTGCGCGCACATGGTGATCAACTGATCCATGCCCTCCTGAAGCGTAAAATTCCTCAGAATCGTTTTATCACGCGGCCTTTTCTTGAAAAGAACATCGGCGGGAAACTGGTCGGCATTCTGGGAAATGACCGCGTTGAGGAAGTGGCGGAACAGGTTGCGGTAATTGTCGCGTCCCATGATTCGACCGTAGTATTGGGCAACGGTGCGGCCTTCCTTTTTGGCGCCGAACAGATGCGGCAGACTGAGCAGTAATTGCGGCCAGTTCAAGCGAGATAGAACGCCGCGCAGGCGACCGTCTTTCAGCAAGCGGTAGGGGAGTTTACCTCGGCGGATGATCTCGGACAAAGCGCCCACCCGCCGCATCAGACCCAGCGTATTGCCGTAACTGTTGAAGAAGGAATGCGCACCCAATTCGAGACGGCAATCCCCGTGATGAACCGTGTGCAGACAACCGCCCACCCGGGATTCTTTTTCGATGACCAGCACGCTTTTCCCGGCCAGGCGACAAAATTGCGCGGCACTCAGCCCGCTGATGCCGCCGCCGATCACGATGACATCGCGATGCATCATCACAGCCTCCTCATCCGTACGTGTAGACAAACCTTGCGGACGCCCATATTATGATGATGGATCGAAACAACTGAGGGGCGCTATGACAAAACGCATACTCAGTCCCAACTTTTGCCGGAGAAGCCGGTGGGGCCGTTATTCCCTTATCGGCAAGAATCGACAGGTCACGAGCCAGGAACGCGGCCCAAGAACGCTATGCAATGGGCCGGGGTCATCGGCTGGTTGTTTACATAATGCCGGCCGTACCCGGAAAAGGCGCCGATAGGGTTGATTTTCCTTCCACTTACCCGGACAAGTCTCTATAATTTCAGGTTGGGAGCCCCACTTTAGCATCGCCCTGCAAAATGACGACTCCCTTCCGCCGTGCATGCTGCACTTTCGGCGCGGCGGGATGCCTTCAGGATTACTATTTAACAAGGATTGACGCATGCTGAAAGTCCTTTGCTGTTTAGCTTTACTGTTGACGCCGGCCTTCGCCGACGACAGTCTCGAAGATATCAACTTTCCGTTGAACTCGGCGGTTGTTGTTGACGGTTTTGAAGGCCTGAACATGGTGGCGGCCGCCATGGCCAAGCACCCCAACCTCGAATTGGAAGTCACCGGGCACACCGACAGCACTGGTACGGCTGCCTACAACAAACGGCTCAGCGCAAAACGCGCCGAGCGGGTCAAAGCCTATCTGGTGACCAAGGGCGCCCCGGAAGCCCGCATCAAAACCTCGGGTGAAGGTATCGACCGGTCCTACGACAACGCTACCCGCGAGGGTCGGTTCCAGAACCGCAGGGTTACCTTGACCATGTTCGAGTTACACGACGGGGCCCGCACCAAGATCGGCTGGCCTCGCCTCATGCAGATCTTCTTCGGCAACGACAAGAAGGTCAAAGAATTGGAAGCTCGAGTCGTCGAGAATAATAAAAACCACGAAGCCGTGATGGCCAGGCTGACCGATCTGAACAAGGAACTGGAAGAAGCCAACGCGGCCCTGCAAAAGCGTCTGAGTGAGATGGAAGCAGACAACGCCAGGATGAACAAGGAACTGGTCGAGAAAATAGACATGGCCACGGCTTCCATCAAGATGGGCAAATACGCCGGGGTGAGCATCGGCGCCGGTGTGGATGACGAGGGTGAATTCACCGCCCGAGCGCGCGGCATGTACTTCCGCCAGGTGGGCGAACGTATGGCGGTACAGGCCCAGGGCGACCTGTCCTATTATGACACCCTGGACGACGCGCAAATCGACGCGGCCCTGATCTACCAGAACACCACCGGCTTCAAGCTGGCCACCGCCGCATCCTACAAATGGGCGAGTATCGACGGACTGGCTACCGCACGTATCGGCCAGGCGGCCGTGATCGTAGAAAAACGCTTCGGCAGCGGTAAGATAGGCGCCTTCGGCACCTTCCCGTTTGCCGACGGTGACGTGCTGGATTCCCGTGTGGACGGCATCTACACCATCGAAACCTATGTGAGCGTGCCCACTCAGATCGGTCTGGATTTCGGCGTCAGCATCGGCGATAAAATCGATTTCTCCGGTTACGCCGCAAGCCTGGACACCGAACTCAGCGACGCCGACCTGGCCGCCGGGCTGCGCTTGGACGTGGCCGTCAGCGATTGGGGCACCTGGTACCTGGAAGCCGAGCAGAATCAGAGTTACCTTCAGGTAACCGACGATTCTCAACGCTATCTCACCGGCATTCGCCTGGGTTCCTGGAACAAGGCCCGCTACAATGTCTCCGACACCATCACGCCGGTCGACATCCCCAAAATCCACTACGAACTGCTGACCCGCCAAACCCGCACGGGCAACAATGCGCCGATCGCGGACGCGGGCAACAGCCAGAACAATGTACCCGCCGGTGCCGTGACCCTGGACGGTTCGGGTAGTTCCGATCCCGACGGTGACGAAATCTCCTTCAGATGGGTGCAGACCGCCGGACCCGCGGTTGAGCTGAGCGGCGCCGAAACGGCCGTCGCCACCTTTACCGGTGTCGTGGGCGAGTCCTATGTCTTCCAACTGACCGTACGCGACAGCATGGGCGACAGCAGCAGCGACACCGTCAGCGTCTCCATGGAAGCCGCACCCGTCAGTATCATCAGCTTCCTGGCCACGCCCGACACCATTACGGAAGGTCAACTGTCCACCTTGTCATGGGCGGTTGCCAATGCCGATTCGGTAGAGATTTCCGGGCTCGGCGCCGTAGGAAGCTCGGGTAACCTGCCGGTTGCCCCGGAAACCACCACCACCTACACCCTGACCGCGAGCAACGAGGTCAACACGGTCAGCGCGGAAGTCACCGTTACGGTGGAACCCATCCTGATCCCCGATCCGGTGATCTCCTTCTTCAAGGTCACCCCGGATACCATCACCGAGGGTGAGAGCAGTACACTGACCTGGGCCACCATCAACGCGACCTCGGTTACCATTTCCGGCCTCGGCGAGGTGCCCGCATCGGGCAGCCTGCTTATTTCGCCGGAACAGACCACCACCTACACCCTGACCGCCACAAACGAGGAAGACGTAACCGTCACGGCGGAAACCACCCTGACGGTAGAGCCCGTCGTGATCCCCGATCCGGTGATCTCCTTCTTCACGGCCATTCCCTCCGACATTCAAGAGGGCCAAAGCACCAGCCTGTCCTGGTCCACGCAATTCGCGGATATGGTTGAACTGGTCGGCTTCGGTCGCGTGAACGGCGAGGGCAGCCTGCTGGTCAATCCCACCCAGACGACCACCTACACCTTGAAGGCTAGCAACCAGACAGGTGAGGTCATGGCCGAGGTAACGGTTACGGTCACTCCGATTGAACCGCCCAACACCACGCCGGTAGCGGAAGCGGGCCCCGATCAGGTTCTGGCCTACGGCGTCCTGACCACCACCCTGGACGGCAGCAAATCGTTCGATCCCGACGGCGATGCGCTGACCTACAACTGGGAAGTGATCGGCGGACGCGGAGCTACCCTGAGCGGCGCGAACACGGCCACACCGGGCGTTACCCTGGAACGCATGAACGAGACCTACATCTTCCGCCTGACGGTAAGCGACGGTCGCGGCGGCGTTTCCACGGATACGGTCATGGTCAACACCATCGATTTCCGCTAAGAAAGGGAACAACCGACAACCGAAAAGGCCGCTCCGAGGAGCGGCCTTTTTTGTCGGCCGGATTGGAGTCATCAATAGTGAGGGTTATGGGAAACAGGCAACACTCCCCTACGGCATGTCACTGAGTAAGTTGCCACGGGACGACGTTGCCTATAGCCTTACTAATGAGCGGGAAGGCTATGGACAACATTGCCTATAGGCTGACCACTGAGTAGGCAGCCCATGTGCAACATTGTCCATAGCCTTTCCACTGAGTAGGAAGCCTATGGACAACGTTGTCCCACCCCTTTCCACTGAGTGGGAAGCCCATGTGCAACATTGTCCATAGCCTTTCCACTGAATAGGAAGCCTATGTGCAATGTTGCACATAGGCTTCCGAGTCAAATTGATATATCAACGCAGCCCTTGCTATCTCTAGATTCTTCAGGTTGTGAAATGAAATCGAGTCGAAAGAAATGTCGGTGTGGTGAGGGTTCGGTCCGTCCTCACCCCCACTTTAACCGATCCCAAGATGTCGGCTTTCCCTGGTCGGCGATCGGGCAGAAGCGCAAGAGTCTGGACCAGGGAGGAGTATTACTGAACGGGTAATGGGTTCGTAAGGGAAGCAAGTGTTTTCAGAATTAGATCCTTGTAGCTGTCGAAAGCTTTCCGTCCCTGAGCGGTGAGTTGATAGATGGTGCGCGGTATCTTGTCTTCGAACACCTTCTCAACGACTACATAACCGGCCGATTCCAGCTTGTTCATATGAGCCGAAAGGTTGCCGCGCGTAAGTCCGGTTTCTCGCTTCAAATAGAGAAAGTCGGCTCGATCAACAGCGTAGAGCATACACAGCAACATCAGGCGACCCGGCTCATGAATGATTCGATCCAGGCCGATGAGAGCTTGCGGCTTCGTGTCAGTCATGGTCGGCCTCCGCGGGGGGATGCATTCGGCGGAAACGGTACAACACGATCAAGCCGCTGCCCAATAAGACCAGCGACAGCAGAGTAAGGAACAGTGCGGTATGTCCGTACGGTTGGGGAAAGACGGCCAGACAACAAACAACGCTCAAAAGGACAGCCGCCAGGTTGATTATTTGGAAACGGCGGCACCCGGAACGTTGTGCGGCGTATTGAAAACCGCCGGTCATCAAGGCGGCGGCGATAACGGGAGAGAACCGTCGCCAGGTGAGAGGATCGGTCACGTCGCCGAAAACGACAAAAAGCAAGCCCGCGCCGAGAAGAATGGCAAGGGTAAAACGGAACATACCTTGAAACAGAGCTGTTGTGGATTCTCGCTTGGGTATGACCACGCCGATGCGAGGGAAGGTAATCCGGCGACGCAGGAGGCGCATAAGGGGAAACGACATAAGTACGGTTACGCCGGGTAGCCAGGTGAAAGAAGGTTGAATTAAAGAGACGGCAGCGGCAAAAAGAACCGGGGCCAGCAGGATTTCGGTCAGGCCGTCATCCAGAGAGGCGCGAAAGGCTCGTTGTTGCATGTGGTCAAGAGTGGTCAGATTCATGGCGAACCTCCTACAAGATACATGCGGCAAACCGGTTTGCGATACAAACCTATTTATAATGTAGTCTCCCTTCGACGAAATGTCAAGTTTCATCGCGTTGAGCCGCTACAAGCGGGGCGTGTCCCAATTCTTACAGCTAGCTGATACTACTTCGGCTCTACTTCGGTTTCCAGTTAAAGGCAAAATATAACAACGCAATCAAACACCGCCTGACCAACCGAAATAAAATAAGCTTCTTACAGCTAGCTGATGTACTGTCGGTCGGCCGGAAAGGCCTGGTTTCCGGCTCGAGAAATTCATGGCCGGACTGCAATCCGTGGTTGCCTGATTGTCGGTTAGTCGGTGGTCAAGGCGGTCCGCAATGCAAGCCCTTGCGTCGATTGGAGCGGTTACCCAAGGCACGGGCGTAAACTTTTATTTTGCGACTTTTTCTTCGCTGTTGCGTTAGTGGGATATGTGCCGCCGGTTTTTTCCCGGCCGTATAATATAAGCCCCTTCAAGCCTCCAATGATTATCTATTAGGAATTGCAGAAACTCCATGAACAGAAAAACTGTTTCGATAACCCTTGTTTTGATTCTACTTGTTTGGATTGTATTTCTGTTGAAAGATCGAATGAGCACCTCAAAAACCAACGATTCATCCTCCGATGAGCAGGACACACATCAAACGGCGGATGGATCCATGACCACATCTTCGACCTTCGATACGCTGCATTCGAGAACACCGAATGACGCCCCCGCGGGCGACGTGGACGATCATCGCCGGAGCCAAAAGGCCGAGGATAAAACCGGCGCTGCTTTCAGTTGTTTCGGCCGGGTTTTGCATCAGGGGAAGGCTGTTGCGGGCGCCGAGGTTACCCTTTTCCATCATGACGGCGCCTACCGACCGTCGGTGGTCTCCGATGCGCAAGGCAACTTCCGGTTCGACGGATTGAAGGCCGGCTCCTATTCCATTCAAGCCCTGGCTCGCGACCTTTGCTCAGACTCTCTTGAAACTAAGGGCTTCACCATCCTTTTGAATGAGGAAACACCCTCCGTCGGGCCGCTCATCATCAACCTGATCGAGGCCGGCGAACTGTTATTGAATGTCATCGCTCGGGAGACGGGCGAACCGATCCCAGGCGCCTCGGTGCGCCGCGCCTATTTGGGCGGCGAACTGGGGAAAACCGATGAAAACGGGCAATTGAGCCTGTTCCTTGCTCCCGAAATCCACCCCCTGCAAATTACCGCACCCGGGTTTGCCATGACGCAAAAAGTCTTGGACATTACAAGTCATCAACGTACGTCGTACACAGTATCCCTGGCTCCCGGCGGCAGTGTCGGCGGTAAGGTCTTGGACGGGAACTTACAGCCGATCGCCGGCGCACGGGTTCAGTTGCACACTCGCCGATTACATCCGGTTTTTACCGATTCTTCCGGCGACTATCGCTTCGAAAGCCTGCCCCTTGAAGAACGCCGAATCATTCAGGCGTCCGCGCCGGGCTATAAGACGAGTTCGGTTTCCGTAACTTTGTCCGAGACAGAGCGAGCGATCGTCAAAAACCTGGTCTTGCGGCCCCAAGACCCTGAACCTGCTCTCCCCGGCCTGGTAACCGACCGAAAGGGCGTCCCGATTGCCGATGCGGCCGTTGGGTTCGGGGACCAATCACCGCATACCCGTACACGCACTGACGGCAGTTTCGAAACCACGGTTCCCCACGATACCCTCACCAGGAGACTGTATGTGTTTAAACAGGGATTTGCCCGCTATGTCAGGTTTATCCACCAGAGGGATTTCATCGACGGCAAACCGCTGAAGATCGTACTTTCGCGAAGTTACACCCTGGAAGGTCGCGTGGTCGACATCGAGGGCGTTCCGATCAGCGGCGTGTCGATCGACGCGAGGAGTAAAACCTTGGATGCCGAGGCCGATTTTTTCCGACCGGCCGGGGTCACGGATTCGGGCGGCACGTTTCGCTTGACGGATATTCCCCGCGATGTAGATCTTCGGTTCCATCGCTACGGCTATTCTTCCAAGACGCTGAACGGTCTGATTGCCGAGAACAGTGAACCGCTGGAGGTTGAGCTGGCTTCCGATCTGAAAATCGCGGGCCGGGTTGTCGATGCTCGTACGGGCAAAGCGATCCCGGCGTTCAAGGTGCGAGTTACCTCACCGGACGGAAGCCGGAGCGTCCAGGGGGACCTTAAAGAAAGCGAGGGCGTCGATTTCAACAATCCGGAAGGGCGTTTTGTACTGGGGAATCAAAGTGCCGAAAAACGGTTTCTGATCATTACCACGCCCGGCGGGGAGGTGGGTTTTTTCGATAACATCCTCCCGGAAGAAGAGCCCGAAGAGCAAACGTTTCCCCTCGGATCCGGCCCTGTAACCATTGCCGGCACGGTCCTCGATGACAAGGGTAAACCGATCGCCGATACAATGGTGGCCGTGTGGCTCTATCGTCCCGGCGATCCCATTTCCAGATCAACGCCGGCGACTAACAGGGGTAACCTGACCACCATTCTGAATCGAGCCTTGCTCGGTCGTAGCACTGCCACCGATGCAAACGGCCGTTTCCGTTTCGAGGACTTGCCGAACGGTGCGCAGGCCGACCTTCTGTTTGTCCATAACGATTTCAGCTTCAAACAACTGAGAGAGGTCATGGAAAAGCCGCCCGAGGAACTCGCCGATCTGCAAGTGCGATTACGTCGCAAGGCCGGGATTACCGTGCGGGTCAATCCATCGCGTTACCCCCGCGGTAGTGTCGAATTAAGGCGGGGTCCATATAAACAAATTGACTTCCATGCCTTGGAGAAGAGCCATGAACGAGAGTTCGTGAATTTGGAACCCACGGAGTACGTGGTTTCGCTGCAAGTGGACAGTCTGACGGCGGCATCGAAAACCATCGACCTGGCCGAGGGGGAACACCGGACCTTGCAGTTTGGATTCGGAGAGCAATCGACCCTCGGGGGTAAGGCCTATCACGGCAATCGACCCGCATCCGGGCATCAGCTCATTCTTATCTCCAAGGAACCGGAGAAGATGACCGAGTTTAACAGAATCGTGCAAACCACCGGGAATGACGGTAGTTTCCGCTTCGGCAATCTGGAGTCCGGTTCCTATACGCTGGTGCTGGGAGGAAGAAACGAGACTGATATCGGATTCTTTGTGGATCAGCATCCCAACCGCCTCGACCTGGATGTTTCGAGCGATATAGAGGAATCCTTCACTTTCAACCGCTACGGCGCGCTGACGGGTCGCGTCACTCGCGACGGCTACCGTTATCTGATCTTACAGAAAACAGCCGACGGCGTCTTCTATCGCCGTACCCTGCCCCTGACCGGCAAATCCTTTCGCATCGAGAGCATCCCCCCTGGAATTTATAACCTTTCGGGCGCCTACGAGGACCTGCAAACCGATCGGCTCGCCTCCGGTTTCACGATACCCGAGAACGGCGCCGACTTAGATCTGGGTGATCTGGGTCACGATGCCGCGGGCAGTGTCATGGTTCGCTTTTCATCCCAACCCGACGGTTGTTTTGCCCGCTTCTCCCTGGTGCGCACCGACATTGCGGAGGAAGTGAAGATTCATCGCAACCTCCGAATCGAGGGCTTATCCGTCTTGTTGAACGACATCCCGGTTGGTTCCTGGTTCGTTCAAGCCGCGGTTAGCTGGTGCGGATACAACGGTTTCGTGGAAAACCCGGGCATTCAGGTCCGGGAAGAGGAAACGGCCGAGCTGTTCATGGAACTGGAACCCGTCACGGAATTGACGCTGCTATTGAACAGATCGAATCGAAACTTCAAGACGATCCGCGTGGAAAACGGCTTCCAAACGATCCAATTCCAAGGCGGATCCTTCAGCGAGGGAGCCGAGTATGAGCAGAGACAGGGTTCTTACTTCTCGGAAAAAGTCGCCACGGCCAGGGGCCTCCCGGAAGGTTCGTGGCTGGTGATTGCTACCGATGACAAGGATGAAACCTATAAGGTGGAGGTTACCCTGAAGAAAGGCGAGCATGTCTCACAAAGACTATAAAAAGCGACAGTTGCGGGCAGATACTTCTGAAGAGGGTAAAGCTGGAGTCCGGGTCCGAGGTTAAAGCCGGCCGCTTCGTTTTCCTTTGCACGTAACTGATACGTCTTTTCACGATCAGCTATAACACTGATGGTACGCGTTCAGGAATACAACCGGTCGTTAGGCCGATTCACGAAACATACGAGTACTTGGGATCGGAAGACAAATTCCCAAAAACCCCTGGCCGGCAGAGACTTGCCAGGGTAGGATGGTTATCCGGTATGGCGGTTCATGACCCAAGTGCCGCTCGCCTTACATCTCAAACCGGAGTTCAGGTGATGGCCCGTAGAATCAAACTTCAAAAGGATGGTGCTCTTTACCACGTCATGACACGGACGGCACAGCAAGTCCATTGGCTGGAAGACCCGGCCGTCAAGGAGATGTTTGCGGACCACATGAACCAACTCACAGATGTCTTCTATTGCTCCATCCTCACGCACGCCTTTTTGGATAATCATTATCACCTTCTTTTACGTGTGGACCGGCCGGAATTCGATCCGGAGGACATCAAACGGCGTTTTGAACTGGCGGAAAGCCGAAAGGTAAATCCTCGCCAATTCTACGATCACATGGGCGAATACCTGTACAATCGATATACCGACCTGAGCGCCTTCATGTTTTATTTCAACCGGGGAACGGCGTTTGCTTTCAACAAGCAAGCAGGTACAAAGGGTCACCTGTGGGGCAGCCGCTATAAAAATGTGGTAGTGGAAGAAGGCGATGCGGAACTGGCGGTGGCGACTTACATCGAGATCAACGCCGTGAGGGCGGGTATCG